>OMNT01002345.1_pt1 | contig 15364 bp, 12 predicted proteins | sample 1672551 | NCBI WGS metagenome assembly OMNT01 (sample SAMEA3136698, study PRJEB25190) | human gut metagenome
ATGAACAAAATTAGTTACTTATTGACCACCCCGAATAAATACTCATAATCATGTTTGGCGGCAGGGACTGTCCACTCTTCAGGAATAAATTTCCACTGGTTCAACGCCTTCGGGTCCATTATCCCTTTCTTCTCGATATAATTCATCAGATAGAAGCGAAGGTCCTTGTCCGTAGAGAAAATAATACGGTCTTTCAATTTCTCCTGTGGAATCCCGGAGCCTTTAGTCAGTAACTCGCCACCACCGTTACCGCGATAAGAGTTCAGAGCCACCTTATATACCTTGTTCATAAGGAAAGGAGAGCCATCGGCCATACTGGCAATCGTCACCTTCTCTCCTTGTGGTTTGGTGACATCCACCGTATAAATAATGCCTGATGCCGAATCAAAGTTAAAACTGTAATTCTGGAAAGAGGCCCTGTCCTCCGCACCTTCGCGACGCTTCTCCTTGAACCAGAGCAAATGATCGTCCGGCGATTTCATCCGATTTGTCCACATATAATAAGACATTTCCAAAAAATCTTTAATTTCTTTTCCCGACAATGTCATCACGTAAAGCATATTCTCGTACTTATACAGGTTGAACATATCACTGACAGATACATCCCCTTCCTTTATTTCCGCATCAAATGAAAGCGGAGCAGCGAAAGAAACATCCGCCCCCGTAATATCAAGCTGCAACGTATGTATCAAATCAATGAAAGCAGAAGGCCCGAAGAAAGAAGGATGAGTAGAGATACTTTCAGTAAATGTACCTATCTTTTTGGATACAAACCTCTTCACGGTCTCATACTGAGAAGCGAAATGTTTCATAAAGTCCTCGCTGACTCCATAATCTTTCGTTTCAGTAAGTCTCCCCCTGATATCTTTATCCACCAATTTCCCGTCTTTCAATTTCAGAGTGACATCCACATTAGAGAGCACCACCCCGTTGCTGGCTGGGTCAATAATCAAGACCGAATCTCCGACAATATTCACCACCTTCTTACATTCACGGGCATGATCATGCCCCATTAATACCATATCAAATCCCGGTACATTCTTCGCCACATTCAGAGATGCGTTCTCATTATATTTGCCGGACATTTTGAACGCTTCCTGCCCCGCATGGAACAAGCCAATCACTAAGTCCGGATTCTCTTTTTCACGAATAATCTTCATCCATTTACGAGCCGTCTCCTCCATATCGTCAAAATGCAATCCCTTCCACAAATTTTCGGAAAGCCATGCAGGAATAGCCGGGGTAATCATTCCCAAGATAACTATTTTCACACCGTCACGCCTCAGTACCTTGTACGGTGGCAGATACGTTTCTCCGGTAGACGTATCTATGATGTTCGCTCCCAATATAGGGAAATCACAAGTCCCGATCCAACGGTTGAACACACTGCGTCCGGTTTCCACATCATGATTACCCATATTGCCGGCATCATATTTCATATAGTTCATCATCTCCGCACAAAGATAAGGAGATACCGTATCTATATAATTATAGTAATAAGCTGTAGGTTGTCCCTGCAAGATATCGCCATTATCGAGTAAAATAAGATTCTCTTTATACTCCCGGCGCTCTTTCTGTACAAAAGAATAGATTCGCGCCAAGCTGCCTTTCCATTCCTGACGGGTTATAAAGTTATAAGGATAATAGTTGCCGTGCACATCACTTGTTTGTACAATCTTCAGCTTCACCACTTTTTCCTGCGCCGCAACGGACAGCACGAGGAAAAGAAGCCAAACATAAATCAATGTAAATCGTTTCATTCTTTTTCTATATTTAGCGGGTGAGAGAAAACAAACCGTGCCCCTCCTGTGTAATCAGGATCAATCCATATCTCTCCTTTCCATTTATACACAATCAATTTACAGATAGACAGTCCCAAACCTGTCCCCTGCGCATATTCATTCAGTTTTTCAAAACGCTCGAACACCAACGCCTGTTTCTCCTTCGGAATACCGCATCCCGTGTCCGTCACCGAAAAGACAGCCATTTGCGTCTCCTCATTCACCGAAAAATCCAACGTTATCTTTCCCTGTTTTGTAAACTTATCGGCATTGGACATCAAATTGATAATCACCTGCTGCATACGCTGCACGTCCGTCTCCATTCGGAAACTCTCGAAAGATGTATTGAATAGAAACTGATTATCCGACCGTCGCGAGAAACTGACAGAAGCCACCACCTGGTTGCATAACTGCACCACATCACACTCCTCCCAAGTCAGCGTCACCCGGTTCGCCTCCAGACGTGAAAGATCAAGAATATCGTTAATCAGGCGAAGTAACAAATCTGAGTTCGTCTTAATAATCTGATAATAGGACTGTTGTTCCTCCTCTGTGCTGCCGCCTACCGCCAGTACATCCGAAAAGCCGACAATAGAATTCAACGGCGTTCGTATCTCATGGCTCATATTAGCTAGAAAAGCACTTTTCAGACGATTCGATTCTTCCGCCCTATCCTTCGCTACACGCAGATCCTTCTCCGATTTCAACAATTCATCCCTCAAACGTTTCGTGCGGAAATAATAAAACAGCGAAATACATAATCCGAGCACCAATATCACAAACAGCGCACAAGCGGACCAAATCTGATACGTATACTGCTGATAGAAAGAAACCGGCTGATTAATAAGCTGCACATCAAAAGGCAAGACTTTCGGATTCAATCCCCATTCCTTCACCTTTCGGCTATCCAATACAGCCTTACAACCAATCACGGAAAGATGTTTCGCCGTATCTCCCGGCTGACTATCCATTCGTACAGATTCCTGTGCCATTTCCTTTCCCACTTTCCGATAGTCAGGAAGCACGCCGCCAATTGCCCAAGACCCCAAGCTCACCGAAGAAGGTGTAAAAGCCGGAATAGCGGGAGTCGCCTCCATTATGGCATAAGTGGCATTCCGCATGAAATACCCCTCATTCATATCCACACGCCAAGTCCCCACCATAATAACCGTATTTTCCGGCAAATGTCTCAACTCCTCCACAATCGTGTAGATAGTATGCTTACGCCCGTCCATAAGAATCAAATCCAAATCGGGGAACTTTTCCATTTCCTTCCGTACCAATGCCTGCATAGTCACACCGCCATACGTATTATCCGATATAAAAGCGATATGCTCCGTTTTTGGATAAAACGTCCGGAGCATACGTATATTCCCCTCTATGTCATACTGATTAATAAAGCCCGATTCGAGTTCCGGAATATCCATGTGGTCAGCAAAAATATCTACGGATTCGGGCATCCAGCTATCAAGATTCTTCACGGTATCCTTCGGTAATATTACGATATTACTACTCGCGAGGCTACACATGACCGGCACTTTTATCTGCATCGAATCCCTTTGTGACAAATAAGCCGCCCATGCTTCCTGACCCAATAAAATAATTTGTCCCGGATGCTTCTCTCCCTGGTATTTAGAAAGAATCTGCGTCATCATATCACTCCAGAGCGGAGCTTCCGAGAAACTTTTACAGTTCATGTTTTCAATGATAATGTCACGCTGCCCTCCCAGTTTGCCATATTCTTCCATATAATCGGAAATGGTGACCGAAGTCTGGTGCGCTGCCGGATTATAGGAGCAGATAATCAGAATGGGATTCTTATCTTTAGAGACAGCCCATGCCCCCATAGGCACGAACAGCCAAAGAATACAGACGAACAGGTATCCTACATATCTCGACATAATTGTGTTGTTTTAATCTGCGACCTTTTTTATTTTGCATGCAAATATAACAAAACTTGTCGGGTATAACAGATTTATATGTATTTTTGTCGCTCATTCATTTTCAAAAAACTGTTTATGGAATTATTTCACAAGATGATTTCCGGATCATTAGGCATACCGGAAAGACAAATCGCCAGCACCCTTCATCTTTTGGGTGAAGGTGCCACTATACCATTCATCAGCCGTTACCGTAAAGAAGCTACGGGTGGACTGGATGAAGTTCAAATAGAGCAGATCAAGGAGCGACACGATAAGCTGTGCGATATAGCCAAACGCAAGGAAACGATTCTCGGTACTATCACCGAACAAGGTAAACTGACCGCCGAGCTCGAGAAGCGCATCAACGACACCTGGAACCCTACGGAACTGGAAGATATCTATCTCCCCTACAAACCCAAACGGAAAACCCGTGCGGAAGCCGCCCGCCAAAAAGGACTCGAACCGCTTGCCACAATCCTCTTGCTACAACGGGAGAATAATCTTGCCGTCCGCGCCTCCTCCTTCGTCAAAGGTGACGTGAAAGACATAGACGATGCCCTAAAAGGTGCCCGTGACATCATCGCCGAACAAGTGAACGAAGACGAACATGCCCGCAACGCAGTGCGTAACCAGTTCGGACGACAGGCGGAGATCATCGCCAAAGTAGTGAAAGGCAAAGAGGATGAAGCTGCCAAATACCGGGATTACTTCGACTTCTCCGAGTCTCTGAAACGCTGCACCTCCCACCGTTTGCTGGCTATCCGCCGTGCAGAATCGGAAGGACTGCTGAAAGTCTCTATCACTCCGGATGATGAGACGTGTATCGAACGTTTGGAACGCCAATTCGTACGAGGCAATAACGAATGCAGCCATCAGGTAAGCGAAGCCACTGCCGATGCCTACAAACGTCTGCTCAAACCCTCCATTGAAACGGAATTTGCCGCCCAATCCAAAGAAAAAGCGGACGAAGAAGCCATACGCGTGTTCACGGAAAACCTCCGCCAGCTACTGCTTACCGCTCCATTGGGACAGAAACGGGTGCTCGCAATTGATCCCGGATTCCGTACCGGATGCAAAGTAGTCTGCCTAGACGCACAAGGTAACCTGATACATAATGAAAATATCTATCCGCATCCCCCGGTCAACAAACCCGGCGAAGCCGCTTCCAAACTCCGCAAGATGATAGAAGCCTATCAGATAGAAGCAATCTCTATCGGCAACGGAACGGCCAGCCGCGAGACGGAAGACTTTATCAACCGTCAGACGTTTGACCGCCAAATTCCCGTATTCATGGTCAGTGAACAAGGAGCTTCTATCTATTCAGCTTCCAAGATCGCTCGCGATGAGTTTCCCGACTATGACGTTACAGTACGGGGAGCAGTCTCTATCGGCCGCCGTCTCATGGACCCATTGGCGGAACTGGTTAAAATCGATCCCAAATCTATCGGCGTAGGTCAATACCAACACGATGTGGACCAGACAAAGCTAAAGAAAGCACTCGACCAGACAGTAGAAAACTGTGTCAACCTCGTTGGTGTCAACCTGAACACAGCCAGTAGCCATTTGTTGACGTATATCTCCGGCCTGGGACCTCAACTGGCACAGAACATCGTAAACTATCGTGTAGAAAACGGAGCCTTCAACTCACGGAAAGAACTGATGAAAGTCCCACGCATGGGTGCCAAAGCCTTTGAGCAATGTGCCGGCTTTCTCCGTATCCCCGGAGCCAAAAATCCGTTGGACAACACTGCCGTACATCCGGAAAGCTACCACATCGTAGAGCAAATGGCCAAAGACCTGAAATGTACCGTCGACGAACTGATAGCTAACAAGGAACTCCGGCAGAAAATCAATATCTCCGACTATCTCACTCCCACCGTCGGACTGCCTACCTTACAGGACATCCTACAAGAACTCGACAAACCGGGACGTGACCCTCGTAAAACCATTAAGGTATTCGAATTTGATAAGAACGTACGTACGATCAACGACTTGCGCGAAGGAATGATACTTCCGGGCATTGTAGGCAACATCACTAATTTCGGTGCCTTCGTCGATATAGGTATCAAGGAGAATGGCCTTGTACACCTCTCCCAACTGGCCGAACGATATATTTCCGACCCTACGGAAATCGTATCCATTCACCAGCAAGTTATGGTCAAGATTATAAATGTGGATACCGACCGCAAACGAATCCAACTTAGCATGATTGGGGTACCGCAAGACTGATCGCCTCTCTCTTTTCCCCCCACCAAACAATCAGAATCGTCAATACAATCATAAGTACTGTGCAAATGAGCGAGCCTTCAAACCCGAAGGCTCCGCCATTCAGTACATTGTCCTCGGGCAGATGCAAAGTCAGCATAGAAGATATGAAATTGTTACCACTCACTTCGTAGCCCAACACCGGTCCCTGAATCCAGTTCCAAAAAAGATGAAGGGAGATAGGGAAACAAAGATTCTTTGTATACAAGTAAGAAGCTCCCAGCAGCATGCCAGCAAGTAGCAGATTGAGCATAGGCAAGAAATCTATTTCCGGATTGAAGATATGTAACAAGGCAAACAATGCTGATGATATAAATAGCGACAGGAATTTATTCATACGTGTATGAAGCAGTCGTCCGAGAATATAGCCGCGCATCAGAATCTCTTCAAACAACGCCACCAACAGAAAAAAGACCCACGAACCGAGCAAATTCACCGATTCAAACTTAAAACCGGTCACTTCTATTTCTCCCAAAAGCAGAGACAGTCCGAAGCCAACCAGATAAAACAGAACAGCTATCAGCAATCCGTACCACAATCCTCGCGCATGTCCTTTGACAGACAAGCCCAAGTCTGAGAACGGACGCCGTTCAAAACGAAGCATGATAACAGCAGAAGTCAAAGCGGCCAAAAACATACCCGTCTCTTGCAGAATATACCCCACTATTCCGGGGTGACGGGCCTCCACTCCAAGAACCAATGAAAGGAATCCTTGTATCAATGCACTATACAACAACATAAACACAAAAAACACCACTATAAACAGCAAAATACACGCCCATATAGGAAGTCCCTTCAGTTCTTTTTTATCCACAATGTTTTCTGCCTCCATTTTTACAATTTGTTAATCCGGCTACAAAATTAGATATAAAACATAAAAAAACACTATCTCTTACCTATTTTTCCTATATTTGCCTGAACAAATCTGCAAAATTATGAAAATTAAACTACTATTGATTAGTTTCATATTGGCTGCCAATGCATTAGGAGCAGTCGCCCAAGTGAGCAAGACTTATTTTGTAAGTAAACCCGGAACGCTGATTTCCATGATGACGGAGGATGAGGCCAACAGTATCACCCACCTCACTTTGACCGGTAAAATAAATGCCGAGGACTTCAGACATCTGCGTGATGAATTTCCCAACCTGAAAGTATTGGACATTTCGAATGCAGACATCAAGATGTACACCGGGAAAGCCGGTACCTATCCCAACGGAAAACTTTGCGTTTATATGCCGAACTTCATCCCTACTTACGCTTTCTCGAACATCGTAGACGGAGTGACTAAAGGTAAAGCCACCCTGGAGAAAATAATTCTCTCCGAGAAAATCAAGAACATCGAAGACGCCGCCTTCAAAGGGTGCGAGAACCTGAAAATCTGCCAGATCCGGAAAAAGACAGCTCCTAACCTGTTGCCGGAGGCATTGGCGGACAGCATTACCGCTATTTTCGTTCCGCTGGGCAGCAGCGATGAATACCGTTATAAGAATAGGTGGGAAAAGTTTGCTTTCATAGAGGGAGAACCGGTAGAAACCACTTTGCAAGTGGGAGCAATGGGCAAACTGGAAGAAGAAATCCTGAAATCCGGTCTGCAACCCAGAGACATCAACTTCCTCACCATAGAAGGCAAACTGGACAACGCCGACTTCAAACTTATCCGCGACTATATGCCGAACCTTGTTTCAGTGGATATTTCCAGAACAAACGCAACAGCTATCCCTGACTTTACTTTCTCACAAAAAAAATATTTATTGAGAATGAAGTTACCTCATAATCTCAAATCGATCGGACAGCGTGTATTCAGTAACTGCGGACGTCTTTGCGGTACACTCGAACTTCCGGCCAGCGTGACTGCTATCGAGTTCGGCGCATTTATGGGATGTGACAATCTCCGCTATGTATTGGCTACGGGAAATAAGATCACAACATTGGGCGATAACCTGTTTGGAGACGGGGTGCCGAGTAAGTTGATTTATAAGAAATAAGTAAAGGAATAACCTTGATATATAGAGTATAACCCTATATCAGAGTAAGACAACGGTTATAAACTAAGTCCGAGTTAACACATTTCTACCCCTCGTATTTAATAAATCAATCTTTGTTGTTGCATAATTCTATTCGTCTGACAACTGTCAGACGAATAAAGTTATGTATAGCGAATGCTAATTCATAGTAGCTCCAAAGTTACTTGAATGACAAATTATCCCTAAAAAAGAGAGCGTATCAAAAACTAATGTCTTGATACGCTCTCTTTTTTATTATCAGTAATGTCCGGAGTCTTACTTATCTCCGTACATCTTCGCTCTCAATTCTTTAATGTGGTCTGACGTGATATATTCGTCGTATTCCATCATCTTGTCAATGATACCGTTCGGCGTCAGTTCGATGATACGGTTGGCAACGGTCTGAATAAATTCGTGGTCATGAGACGAAAACAGGATGTTTCCTCTATACGTTTTCAGGTTGTTGTTGAATGCCTGGATAGATTCCAAATCCAAGTGGTTGGTAGGAGTATCCAGAATGAGGCAGTTTGCCCCCCTGAGCTGCATACGGGCAATCATACAACGCATTTTTTCACCTCCGGAAAGTACGCTCACTTTCTTCAGTACTTCCTCACCGGAGAACAGCATACGCCCGAGAAAACTCTTCATATACACTTCGTTTCCTTCGCCAAACTGGCTCAACCAGTCCACCAAGTTCAGGTCCGTATTGAAGAAGTCGGTATTGTCCAAAGGCAAGTAAGCGGTGGTGATAGTCACCCCCCAGTTGAAGGTTCCCGAATCCGGTTTTATATTTCCGTTGATGATTTCAAAAAGTGCAGTCATGGCACGCGGGTTACGTGACAGGAATACAATTTTGTCTCCCTTTTCTACATTGAAGTTGACATCGTTGAAAAGCACTACGCCTTCTTCCGTCTTCTTGCTCAATCCGGCAACTTCGAGAATCTGATTGCCCGGCTCGCGTTCGGGAGTGAAGATAATACCCGGATACTTGCGTGAAGAAGGTTTAATTTCTTCTACATTCAGTTTTTCCAGCATTTTCTTGCGGCTGGTGGTCTGCTTACTCTTCGCTACGTTGGCACTAAAACGGCGGATAAATTCTTCGAGCTCTTTCTTCTTCTCCTCAGCCTTCGCCTTCTGGTTCTGCTGCTGACGGAGGGCCAACTGGCTGGATTCGTACCAGAAACTGTAGTTACCGGCAAACATATTGATCTTTCCATAGTCAATATCGACTGTATGCGTACAGACGGAGTCGAGGAAGTGACGGTCATGGCTCACAACAAGCACCGTATGTTCGAAGTTGGAAAGATATTCTTCCAGCCATGTCACTGTCTCCATATCCAAATCATTGGTAGGTTCGTCGAGAAGGAGGTTATCAGGATTTCCGTACAATGCCTGCGCTAGCATGACACGTACTTTCTCTTTACCACTCAATTCGCCCATCAGTGTGTAGTGCTTATCTTCTTTGATTCCCAAACCGCTCAACAACATGGCTGCGTCACTCTCGGCATTCCAGCCGTCCAGTTCAGCGAACCGTTCTTCCAGTTCGGACACTTTCAGTCCATCTTCGTCTGTAAAGTCTTCTTTAGCATAGAGTTCTTCGCGCTGTTTCATGATATCCCACAACACGGTATGCCCCATCATTACGGTATCCATAACGGTAAAAGCATCCCATTTGAAGTGGTCTTGACTCAACACGGAGAGGCGCTCGCCCGGTCCCAGAGCAATCGAACCGGTAGTCGGATCCAAATCTCCGTAAATCGTACGGAGGAATGTAGATTTTCCCGCACCGTTTGCGCCGATAATACCATAGCAGTTACCACTCGTAAATTTCAGGTTTACGTCATTAAACAACACTCTTTTACCAAACTGTACCGAAACGTTTGAAACTGTAATCATCTTACCTATTTACTATTTAACTATTTACACTTTTCAATTTGAGTGTGCAAAGGTAGACATTTAAAATGAATAATGAACTATCCCGTATGTGCCAATCTGACATAAAAGTATTACCTTTGCAGAGTTTTTTGGCAAAAACACCAACTTGGCAAAGTTTTTGCATGTGATTTTGATATTATGAATAAAAAACAGAAATAGATATGGACCCTAAAGAAAAAAAAGTGAAGGAAGAAGAACTCAACGTTGAGGAAACTCTGAATAACGCGGAAGAACAACCGCAGGACGAACAAGCGGAAAATGCCGTCCCGATGACTCACGAGGAGGAATTGGAAAAGGAACTGGAGACGGCTCAGGAGACCATTGAGGAGCAGAAGGATAAATATTTGCGTCTCTCCGCCGAGTTCGACAATTACCGGAAACGCACTATGAAGGAGAAAGCGGAACTGATCCTGAACGGTGGCGAAAAGAGCCTTAGCAGTATTCTTCCGGTGGTGGATGATTTCGAACGTGCCATCAAAACGATGGAAACGGCTACGGATGTCCAAGCTGTGAAAGAAGGTGTCGAACTGATTTATAATAAATTCATGGCTACCCTGGCACAAAACGGTGTGAAGGTGATCGAAACGAAAGACCAACCGCTGAATACTGATTACCACGAGGCTATCGCCGTAATTCCCGCACCGTCGGAAGCACAGAAAGGTAAAATTCTGGATTGCGTACAGACGGGATATACATTGAACGATAAAGTACTCCGTCACGCCAAAGTGGTAGTTGGAGAATAAGAAGAACTTGAATCAATAAAAGCATGGCAGAGAAAAGAGACTATTATGAAGTACTGGAGGTAACAAAGACAGCCACAGTAGAAGAAATTAAAAAAGCCTACCGCAAGAAAGCGATTCAATATCACCCCGACAAGAATCCGGGTGACAAGGAGGCAGAAGAAAAGTTCAAGGAAGCGGCCGAGGCGTATGATGTATTAAGTAACCCGGATAAGCGCTCGCGTTACGACCAATTCGGCCACGCAGGAGTGAGCGGTGCGGCAGGTAACGGTGGTCCGTTCGGCGGTTTCGGTGGCGAAGGTATGTCTATGGATGATATTTTCTCCATGTTCGGTGACATCTTCGGAGGTCGCGGAGGAGGATTCGGTGGTTTCAGCGGATTCGGCGGCGGCGGAGGTTCGCAGCAGCGACGGTATCGCGGAAGTGACCTGCGCGTGAAGGTGAAACTGACGTTGAAAGAAATCTCTACCGGAGTGGAGAAAAAGTTCAAGCTCAAGAAATATGTGCCGTGTGACCAGTGCCACGGTAGTGGTGCCGAAGGGGACGGCGGTTCGGAAACGTGTCCAACTTGTAAAGGTAGTGGTACGGTGATCCGTAACCAGCAGACTATTTTAGGGACGATGCAAACGCGTGCCACCTGCTCTACTTGTAACGGTGAGGGTAAAATCATCAAGAACAAGTGTAAGAAGTGTAGTGGCGATGGAATCGTTTACGGTGAGGAAGTAGTGACAGTGCAGATACCTGCCGGAGTGGCAGAAGGCATGCAACTTTCTATGAGTGGCAAAGGAAATGCCGGCAAGCATAACGGCGTGCCGGGAGATTTACTGATTCTCGTAGAAGAAGAACCGCATCCAGACTTGATTCGTGACGAGAATGATCTGATTTATAACTTGTTGTTGAGTTTTCCCACTGCCGCTTTGGGCGGGGCTGTGGAGATCCCGACCATCGACGGAAAGGTGAAGGTAAAGATTGACTCAGGTACTCAACCGGGAAAGGTACTTCGTCTACGCGGTAAAGGATTGCCGAACGTGAATGGATACGGAACAGGGGATTTGCTCGTGAATGTCAGTATCTATGTGCCGGAAGCTCTCAACAAGGAGGAAAAGAGTGCGCTTGAAAAAATGGAAGATTCGGATAATTTCAAGCCGAGTACGTCAGTGAAGGAAAAGATCTTCAAGAAGTTCAAAAGTTTCTTCGATTAAGACTTACATAAAAATTTCTTCCTATTAATAATTAAACGCTCCATGAATGCCTGGTGACACATGGAGCGTTTGTTATTTAAAACCCACTCAATACCCCGGATTCTGTACTAGCTTTGTATTCATCACCCGTATTTTCTCGGGAATAGGGAATACGGTAGTATAACCGGTTTCCTCGTTTGGTAATTGAGGACGGCTGTTGTATGCACGAGTAAACATTCCGAAGCGGATAAGGTCCTGACGCCTCCAACCCTCCCAAGCCAATTCAAGCTGGCGTTCGGAAAGTATATTCTCCAAAGTAGCGGGACGGCGAGCGGCCTTTACCCGGCTCCGGACTTGATTTAGCTCGACGTCTCCGTTTTCACCGTTGCGTACTTTAGCTTCGCTCTTCATCAGTAAAGCGTCCGCGTAGCGGAACAGGACAATGTCATTCTCCATTAATTTTCCGTCTTTTGTGGCGGTGGGGTCTACTTCATACTTTTTCATACGGGCACCTGCCGTTTGCTCATACGGGGTGTCGGTGATATCCAATGCTACTTCCCAAGGGAAATATACCAAGACAGTACCGTCGTCCAGCTTGATAATGTCTCCTTTCAAGTCATACATTTCTCCTGCAAAATAACAGATGTCGAAGCGAGGATCTTGGGCAGCTGTCCCATAACCGAAAGTTTCGAGTGCTTCAATCGTTGCACTGGGACCATTCTCACCGCTTAGCCCGTAAGCTTTGGCATGGTTGTAATGACGGGAACGAAAAAGGTATTGCATCTGATTGGTATACAATGTTTTATTCATCGGGATCGTGAATATATTCTCTACGGACGGTTCATTGAAGATAGAGAAGTTAGTCTCGTATTCCGGTTCCAGTTTATAATTCATAACTTTCAGTTGGTCGCAGTAGTATATGACCGTCTCCCAGGCATTGAGTTCATTACCGTCTACCATGAACTTGATATTTTTTCCGTCGGGACGTTCGTTGTCCGTCCAGTCGTTATCGGTATAAACTTCGGCATTCAGTGCCAGTTTTGCCAACAAGAAAGTAACCACCGGACGAGTGATACGCCCATAATAAGGCCCGGACTGATTGCTGTGTACCTCCGAAAGTAATGGAGCCACTTCCTGTAATTCCTTGAATATAAATTCGAATACTGTCTTCCGCTCGCTTTGAACGACGTCTTTCATCGCAGGAGAAGAAGACTGCACCAAAGGCACACGGCCAAACAAATCCAGCAGATAATAGTAGTACATCGCACGCATAGCACGCACTTCCGCTCGATAAGCCGGGAGTTCCGCATCAGAATGGGTTTCTGCGAATTTGTCGATTCGTTCGAGCGACTTATTACTAAGCATTACGACTTTATAAAGATACTCCCATGTAGCTTGAATGGCATCATTCTCAATACCCCAATCATGGAGAAATAATCCCTGCCAAAAGCCACCGTCGTACCAGTCGCCACCGCGCGTAGGGATAATAGCTTCATCAGTAGTGAAAGTATTGAGGTCATAGACACCTCTGCCCGTTCCCTGCAATCCCTGGCTATCGCTGTAACCGCCCACATAAGTATAGAGCGAAGCAACAGCATTGAGATAGACTTCCGAAATGGAATTATACACATCATCTTCGGGCAACTTATCTTTCGGATTTTCTTCCAGAAATTTATCGCAGGAAAACAAGAACGTACACGTAGCAAGCACCAAACTAATCTTTTTCAAATATTCTTTCATCTTCTCATCCTCCGTTAAAAGTTAATACTCAATCCCAATGTATAGATACGTGCCAACGGGTAGTTACGTTTATCATCCACCCCCAAAGTAGAGTTTACCGTAGAACTGTTAATCATCGGTGATAGCCCTGAATAGCCGGAAATCGTCGCCAGGTTGTTGACCGTGAAGGCAAGACGCAAAGAACGGACGTACTTCTTGAGTTTCTGCACCTTCTCGATTGGTACATTCCAACCAAACGTCACGTAGTCAAAGTTTACGTAATTGCCTTTTTCCAGCCAATAGTCAGTGGCAGTCTGGTCCTTAATGTTCTGCTTCGGCGCGGATTTCATCACATTGTAGTCAGGGAAGATATTCATGTTCATATACGTCAGTGATGTTCCGTTATAGATTTTATGGCCGAAAGCTCCGTTGATCTGCACCGAAAGATCGAAGTGTTTGTAACGGAAGCTGATGTTCGAACCCAGAATTGTTTTGGGCACGGCTTGCCCTGCCACATAGCGGTCTTCGCCGTCTTCAAGATTGACACCACCACCGTTCAAGTCCGCAATACCATAGGTGTATCCACCGTTCCCGTCGGACACCAGTCCGGTGCTATGAGGCAAATAAAAAACACCTAACGGTTGACCGACCATTTGATAGACGATGTGGTTGAACAACAAAATCTTACAGTCGTAAAGAATGGAGAAGATTTTACAATAGTTTTGTAAGATGTAAAAGTCATTCAGAACTTTAGCCCAGTTAGGGTACACTGTATTTTTCTCTGAGTAACCATCGTTACGGTCATTTTGCTAGTATTTACTAGCTTTCAGAGATGATAAGTTTCATAGCTTACCATCTCTTTAGCCCAATTCCCCGGTTGGGCTTAGCAGTGCTGTCTTGTCACAGCAACTATCTTGAAGGTATTTGTATCCCCGCACATTTACAATCCTTTCTCCAAGCCTCAGCATTACGCTGGGGCTTTTTACATTTCAAATAGTATACAAATAAAAATAAATTAAGCTTAATTGGAGGTGGTTTCCTTGTGCTAATAAAGTTATACTAGTTAAATTTGAAAAATTAAAAGGAGAGTGATAGGTATGCGAATGAAATTTTCTTTACAAAGATTTGTTGGTTTTTTGTGCATTACAGCATTAGCTGTGATAAGTGCTTTGAGCTTTAGCCAAGCATCTCAGGTTTACGCAAGTACTACTGCTAAATTAGGGATTAAAACAGCTAATCATGGTAGTATTTCTGTAACTGGTAATTCTGTTAGTAATCGAAGTGTGGGAAAAGATTACATAACATACGATGTTATAGAGGGACAATCTGTAATGGTAAAAGCACTTCCAAATGAAGGGTATCATTTTGAAGAGTTTCAAATCACTGACAACACTGGTAAAGATGTAACAAGTAAATTAAAAATTACAAAAACCGAACAGAGTATTGAATTCACAATGCCAAACTGGGAAGTTAAATTAGCTGCAAGCTTTGCTGTAGGAGAACCTAAAGAGGAAGATGATTCCACTTTAGCCAAGTCCAACACTACAAGTAAGGCAGACACCAGCACAACGAGTAAAACAACTACAAAGAAATCATTAGACTTTGACACAAATAATTTAAACGATTACACAGATGTTACTACTGTAGATCCAGCAGACATTGCTATCCTTACCGATAAAGGAGTAAGCTTAATGCGAGTTGGTGAACAGGGTGTTAGCTCAGGTGCACATTTATCTGTTAGCGTTAAAGCCGACAAGACAACTGGTGGAACTTACAACTCCGAAACAATGAAGTACGAAGGTGAGAGAACTCCTGGTA
>OMNT01002353.1_pt1 | contig 15327 bp, 18 predicted proteins | sample 1672551 | NCBI WGS metagenome assembly OMNT01 (sample SAMEA3136698, study PRJEB25190) | human gut metagenome
TAGGAAATAAGGGAGAATTTATAACTTTCCAATATACTCAATTTAAAGTGCCATTAATAAATAATTACTTTAAGAATCTTCATTCTAAAAGGGAGTTATTAAACATTCCACCAGCATATGTTTTTAGATGTACAAATAGATAGTAGGGAGTAAATTTAGATGAAAAAATATATTCTAATAGTAGATGATGATGAAAATATAAGAAATTTATTAAGTATATATTTAGAAAATGAAGGGTTTAACACTATTAAGGCTGAAAATGCTAAAGAAGCACTGGAAATTTTAGCAGAAAAAGAAATAGAACTAATCCTTTTAGATATAATGATGCCACAGATAGATGGTATTGATGCTTGTATGAGAATAAGAAAAGATAAAAATATGCCCATAATCATGATATCCGCCAAGTCAGAAGATATGGATAAGATTCATGGGTTGACAGCAGGAGCAGATGATTATATTACTAAGCCCTTTAATCCCTTAGAGCTTATAGCGAGAGTTAAGGCGCAGCTTAGAAGATATGATAAGTACAATATAGGAAATAATAATTCAAAAGTTATTATAGAAATTGGTGATTTAACTATTAATACGGATACAAGACAGGTTTGGGTTGGCGAAAAAGAAGTAAGATTAACACCAAAGGAATTTGATATTTTAGAACTGCTGGCAAGAAATAAAGGGATTGTTTTAAGTATTAGAAAGATTTATGAAGAAGTTTGGAAAGAAGAATTCTTTAAAGCCGATAATACTGTAACCGTGCATATAACCAATTTAAGAGAAAAAATAGAAGCAGATTCCAAAGCTCCTGTATATATCAAGACTATATGGGGAGCTGGTTATAAGATATGATAAAGTTTAAGGGCATTGGCATAAATTTAATTTTAGGTGTACTTATGGGTATACTCTTTGCAACAATGATTATGGTTGAAGGATATGTTATTCTATCTTCAAGGGAAATGGCTAATGGATTAGTATATGAAATTGCAGCAAAAGATTTATCCATCTTTAAAATTATTGCCGTGCTAGTTTTCATGGTTACCATCATTCTTTTTAATACAAGAAAAATCAAAAGTATGAATTTAAATAAGATTGGCATATATTTAATCCTCTCAGTTATTGGAGCCTTAATTGCAGCTATTGAGTTTATTGCCTTAGGGATGACATGTGTTGTTAAGTTTATGCCGGATGTTACTAGTTATGTAACAGAAAATTATTTATTGGCCATGAATATGATTTATATAGTTGTCTTGCTAGGTATTGCTGTATTTTTATTGGTATTTACGCTCTTTGTTAATAAGAAAGTAAAATATATAAAGTTTTTAAGCAGTGAAGTAAAAGTCATCAAGGATGAAGACTTTGGTAAAACCATTGAAGTAAGAGGGCAAGATGAATTAGCAGAACTTTGCAGCAGTATAAATAATATGTCTTTAGAATTACGTGAAAAAATAGATAATGAAAAAAAGATAGAACAAAATAAAAATGAACTAATTACAAATGTATCACATGATTTAAGGACACCTTTAACATCTATTTTAGGTTATGTGGATCTTTTAAAGCAAAATGGCTTTGAGGACAAAGAAAAGTTTGTAGAGTATATCAGCATTATTGATGAAAGGTCAAAGAGTTTAAATACTTTAATTAATGAGCTTTTTGAATACACTAAGCTTAATAGTCATGATATAAAATTAAATTATAGCACAGTGGAAATTTGTTCATTAGTAGAGCAGTTGAGTGGAGAATATTCTCTTATCTTTAAGAAAGAAGGATTAGAGCTAATAAGTGAGATACCAGAAGAAGATATCTTTGTTGATATTGATATACAAATGATAGTAAGAGCTTTAGAAAATCTTTTAATTAATGCTAAGAAGTATAGTGTGAGAAATTCTCAGGTTTTGGTAAAGCTTTTACAAGAAAGTAATGATATAGTTATTTCAGTAGAAAATAAGGTGGAAAATATATCACAAGATGATTTAGATAATCTTTTTGAAAGATTTTATAAAGTTGATAAGGCGCGAAAAACGGGAGATAGCACAGGTCTTGGCTTATCTATCGTGAAGAGAGTAGTGGAACTTCATAAGGGCCTTGTAAAAGCGGAACTTATAAATGGCGTAATAAAATTTAAAATAATTCTTCTAGTCCAGAATTAAAGAGCCCATGGGATTTTAAAAATACCATGGGCTTTTTCATAGAAAAAGATTATTATTTTTATGCTGTTTTAGTAACTTTATTCCAAATAAGGAATGAATAATAAGATATAAAAACAATAATTAAAGTGTTAAAGACATAAAAAATTGAAGAAGACACAATGGAATGGTTTAAAAGATAATAAAAAATATGTCACAGAATTTTAAAGATAACATAATATAGTACTATACTAAGAAGATAAAAGGGTGGTATTTATGAATAACTGTGAAAATAGGGATAAATGTTTAAAATATGCTCAAGCATATATAATACCTCAAAAATTTGAAAATTTATATTCTTTAAAAGATGCCCTTTATAAGGGAACAATATTTAAAGATTTATATAGACCTTACAAAGAAGATAATAGTGTGAATAAATGTAGATAGGTTTTAAGGAGGCGTAGATATGAATTCATATTCTTTAATGAATAATATACGAATGTTACAATTTGCAGCTATTGAATTAAATCTTTATCTTGATAATTTTCCAGAAAATAAAGAAGCAACAAAAAAATATAAAGAAATTTCCCCAAAATTAGATGAGTTAATTAATGATTATGAAGTTAAATATGGACCTATTAGAAATTTTGGAGATGCGTATGTTGAAGATCCAATTGCTTGGACTGAATCACCATGGCCATGGGAAAAACAAAGGTAAAGGAGAGGTAAATTATGTGGTATTATGTTAAGACTTTAGAATATCCAATAAATTTGAGATGTAATGATTTAAGAATGGCAAAATATTTGATGTCTCAATATGGTGGACCTGATGGAGAGTTAAGTGCAGCTCTTAGATATTTAAATCAAAGATATACAATGCCAACTGGTAAATCAAGAGCATTATTAACAGATATAGGAACAGAAGAAATGGCTCATGTGGAGATGATTGCCACTATGATTTATCAATTGATGGAAAATGCATCTGTAGAAGATATTAAGAGAGCAGGGCTTGCTGGACATTATACCGATCATGGAAAGGCGTTATATTATACTGATGCGCAAGGAAATCCTTGGACAGCTACTTATATACAGGCTAAAGGTGAAGTGATAGCTGATTTACATGAAGATATGGCAGCAGAGCAAAAAGCAAGAGCTACTTATGAGTGGCTTATAAATTTAACAGATGATCAAGATATTAAGGAAATTTTACGTTTCTTAAGGCAAAGAGAAGTGGTTCACTTTCAAAGATTTGGCGAAGCATTAATGGATGTTCAAGATAATTGTAAGGATAAATATGATAAAAAACATGGAGTATGGCGATAATTTATAATAATTAAAAAGATTAGCAGACTAATTAACATTATATATTAATTAGTCTGCTTTTTACTTATATATAAATGTCTGATAGTTCAATTTTTACATTTTCACTAAGGTTATCATATGAGGCATCTTCAGTTTCTATATTTGATGTTTCTGTTAAAGGTAATTCTATTAAAAAGCTAGTTCCCTTATTAAGCTCTGATTTAACAGATATTTTACCATTGTGCAATAATACAAATGATTTTACGATAGATAGACCAATACCGCTACCTTCATTTTTTCTAGAAAAACTAGTATCAAGCTGAGTAAATTTATCAAAAATTTTATTAAGGTTTTCTTTAGCAATGCCTATACCATTATCTGTTACCGAGATATATAAGCAATCTTCAAAGTTTAAAGTTACTCTTATTTCACCATTAGGTTTAGAGAATTTAATAGCATTTGACAATAGATTTAAGATTATTCTTTCAAGTTTATCTGAATCAACTTTTAGTATTACATCTTCCTTATTGGTATCGAAAATTAAATTTAAATTTTTAGACTCTGCATAAGGAACTACTGAAGCTACTAACATTTCTATGAGATTTACTACATTAACAGCTGATAGGTTTAGTTTTGTATCATCCAATTCATGTTTTTGTACATCAATGAGATTATTTATTAGCCTTAATAATCTTTTACAATTATCATCAATAATAGCTAGAGTGTTTTTATTTTTAGAATAAGAAGGAGACTCTTTAGTATTATAATTTATTAATTGTATAGCTGACATAATTACATTGATAGGTGTTTTAAGTTCATGGCTAATATTAGAAATAAAATGAGTTTTTATCTTACTAGCTTCTTCAGCATTATGCATGGCATTTAAAATTGCTTTTTCATATCTTTTTTTATAAACAATATACCAGAGTAAAACAAGTATCATACTTAGAAGGCCAATTAATAATAAGAGTGAAGCAATTAATATATTTTTATATTCCTTAATTAACTTTTTAGGATGATTAATTATAACAGAACCTTCAGGAAGATCGGAAGTTTTTATATTAAATTTCTTTAAGGCCTTATAATCGAAAAAGTATTGATTAGCTTCATCATCAGCAATAAACAATTCCTTGGTATCATAGCCATTTAAAAGATTAAGTGCTATAGAGCCGGCTTTTTGGCCTTGAATAAAATGATTGATTACCTTTCCACCAATACTTCCTTGTCCTACATCATAATTTAAAATGCTATAAATAGGAGATGCTACGCAGCTTTCAGCAATTGTTTTATTGATTGTATTTCTATCAAAAGTATCAATATCCTTGAATTTATTTATATAAAGTTGTATTACAGCATTATTGCTAGAAAGATTTGATAAGATAGACTGTACTTCTGATAGAGTTTTATCTTCCGTTAAAATCCATTGAAAATTAATATCTGGATAATCAGCAACTATTTCTTCACAAGTTAGAATTCCATATGTATCAATAAATGTGATAGTATCTACGTTAGGATGAAGAGTTTTGATTAGTTCAATATTAGCTCTAATAGATTCAACTTCAGATACGCCTGAAACAAGTTCACATTTTAAAGCACGGTTTAATCTATCAAAATCTTGTACACCTAAGAATGAAATAGGAATATCCTTAAATAAATCATCTCTATACTTAATACAAAATTCTGTGGCATCATCATCTCCTGCAATTACAGCATCGATTTTATCGTAATTTTCCAGTGAGTATTTTAGTAAATTATAAAAAGTTTCTTCATTTTCAGTACTATCAAAAGTTTTTGAGTTCATATATTCGATCATTATATGAGCGTTGTTATTTAATTCCTTTTTTAAGCCGTTTAATTGATCTTCAATACTTATAAAATTAGGATCAAAAGAACTAATAAAAAGGATTTCTAATTTTTTTTCTTCGTTATTTAAAGCAAAAACAGAAGTTGTTTGAATTAGAAGAAAATTATTTATAAATACTATTAGGAAAATAATTGTTTGAAATTTTCTCATGGTTTTCTCCTAGTAAATATTAAAAGTTACAAAAATGATTATAACAAATAAAAAAATGAAAAAATGCAAATATTTGTCGATGGATATAAATTAATTTGGAAATAATAAAAAAGTTAATGATATGTTTCCATATCATTAACTTTTTAGTTTTCTAAAGGACAGTGGAGTTTTTCCATGAACTTTTTTAAACATTTTTATGAAGTTACCACTGTGGTTATAGCCTATTTTTTTGGCAATTTCATCGATACTTAATTCAGTGGTGGAAAGCAAGTTTTCTGCCAAGGCCATTTTAAGAGAAGTTGTATATTGGTTAATGGACATATGATATCGTGCTGAAAAACCTGCCTTTAGTTTTTGTTCATTTAAAAATACCATTTTACTTAATGCATTAATGGTAGGTGGATTGCAAAATTCTTTGCTTAAAATATCATGGGCTTTTTGAATTGCATTAACATCGGAAGAAGTTAAAGTAACAGTGCGATTTTTTCCTATTTTTATATCACCATAATTTAATTGATTAGTAAAGACATTTTCAGGTGATGATTGTATTTCTGCACCAATTAAAGCAATACATTCTAAAATCTTGCTTTCTAGATATAGAGAAGTAAGCTGTCCTTTTTCACCACGACTTCTTAGATTTTGAATAATGGCAGTCACTTCAATAGGTAGATAGTTATAGGTGAAATTGGTGATAAAACCATGAAAATCTAAGGCTTTTGGAAAATTTGATAAAATAACTTCATCAAAATATTTTTTATAAATAGTTATTTCTGCACCATGAAAATGCTGTCCTTTTTTCCAGGATTGCTTTCCTTTTAACCCTTTTTCATTAACAAAAAAAGAAGATGGTGTAAATGAGGAAATAGGGCTATTTTCAATCTCAAATTGAGTTTCTCCACTATAAACAGTACCAAATTTTATAAGTTCTTCATTATGTTCAAATGAAATAGAAAAATCATTTGGAATAGTATAATCACCAATGCCAAAATCATAATATCCATTTCGGCTATATTTAATGAAATAGCCAAGATCTTTTTGCTTTTTGTTGGTATATAATATGTAATTTTCTTTTGGATAAGCTGAAAAAGTCATTTTTTTTAAAACTTTGTTTTGAAAATCTTTTGTACTTTTAGCAATCATTAATTAATCTCACTTTCTTTAGATATAATCATTTCTTTTCTTTAGTTTTGGTAATAATAAATTTAAAGTAATATTTATTATAACAAAAATATTGTTTAAATAGATGATAAAATTATCAAATTAGGTGTATAACTTGAAATGATAATCATTCTCATATACAATTTGAACATAGCAAAATGCAGAAAACAAATGAAGTGTGGAGGTACGCAAAGATGAAAAGAAGTTTATTAAAAACATTGGCATTGGCTTGTGTGACAAGTGTAATGCTTATGGGATGTGGAAATACAGGAAGCGCAGAAGATAATTCTTCTAAAGGTAATACAATTACAGTTACAGATGTAAGAGGAAATGTTGAAATACCAGCAGATCCACAAAGAATAGTTGATTTAAGTGGGAATAGTGATATTTTATCAATTTTAGGATATGATGTTGTAGGTACAGCAAATAGTGATGCTTATGATTATACTAAATTTCCTTCATATTTAGAAGAAACATTAAAAGGTGCTGAAATTTTAGGATATAGTATGCAAGATACTATGGATATAGAAGCAGTTATGAACTTAAATCCAGATTTAATTGTAATATCAACAGTTCAAGAGAAAATGTATGATCAATTAAGTGAAATAGCTCCAACAGTTATGATTCAATTAGAAGCTTTAAACTGGAAAGATGATGTAAGAAGCTTAGCAAAAGTATTTGATAAAGAAGAGGTTGCCAATGAATGGTTAGCTAATTATGAAGCAAAGGCTAAAGCAGCAGGAGATGCTATAAAAGCTGAATATGGAGAAGATACAACTTATCTTTCATTCTTAGCAAGTGGTGGACAATTCTTCGTATTTGATGGTGCAGGTTTTGGTGATGTATTATACAACGATATGCAATTAGCTAAACCAGCAGGAATGCCAGAACAAACAGATATAAGTCTTCCAGTTGTAACTTATGAAGGATTAGCATCAATAGAAGCAGATTACATATTTGCAATAGCTACAGATGAAGATTTAGCTCAAATGGAATCAAATGCAATTTGGAACAACTTACCAGCAGTTAAAGAAGGTCATGTAAAGGTGTTACCTGCATCACCATACTTTAACCAAGGATACAGCCCAATTGGTAGAGAAAAATTAGTAGATGAAATAGGTGACATGTTAAATGAAACAAAGTAGTAAGCGTTTATCAATATTTTTGATTTGCAGTTTGTTACTTTTAGTAGTAGGACTGGTTCTAGCCGTAAGGTTAGGATCCGTCCATATTGCTTTTTCAGACATTTTTAACAGTATTTTTAATTATAGTGAAACTTTAGAACTTATGCTTGTTAGAGATGTTCGTATTCCAAGAGCACTTTCTGTTTTAATGACAGGAGGAATACTAGGAGTAACAGGTGCAATGATTCAAGGTGTTACAAGAAACCCTATAGCAGAACCATCTATACTTGGTGTAAGTCAAGGGGCAACTTTAGTAATAGCTATTTTTTATGCAGCAGGAATAGGAATAACAACAAAAAATGTAATGATTGCTTCATTTATAGGAGCACTTATAACTGGTCTTATAGTTTTAGGCTTTATATCTAAAAAAGCAAATAATAATTCCATTGCAAAAATCCTTTTAGCAGGAACAGCCATGAGTACATTCTTCGTATCCTTAACAACAGTAATAGGACTTTTAACAAATCAATCTCAAATGATAGGTTTTTGGGTTTCAGGAGGATTTAGAAATGCAACTTGGGCAGATTTTAAACTTGTATTTATTGTAGGAATTATAGGTCTTATAATTACAATGATATTATCACCAAAGATAAATATTTTAAATCTTGGAGATGATGTGGCCATTGGTCTTGGTGAAAGTCCAGAAAAAATAAGATTTATTACACTTATGGTTATGATACCTATGATTGCAGCAGCTGTTGCAGTAGGAAAGAACATAGCATTTGTAGGGCTTATTATCCCTCAAGTAGTAAGAAAGATTTTAGGTGAAGATTATAGAAAAAATATTCCTTGTTCATTTTTACTTGGAGCAGTGCTTTTAACTTATGCTGATATTGCAGCAAGAATGTTATTTAATCCATATGAAACTCCTATTGGAGTATTTACAGCAATTATAGGAATACCATTCTTTATTTCAGTGGCTAGAAAGGAGAGAGGATAATGAAGAAAAATAAATTTAAAATAGTGTTAGTGATTTTAATGGCTTTATTAATAATCTCCTTTGGAGTGTCCCTATGTTGGGGTACATATAAGGTTACACCTTTAGAAGTTATAAATACTTTGCTTGGAAATGGAAGTAAACTTCAAAATACAGCAATATTAAGTATAAGATTACCAAGGCTTTTAGTGGGAGCATTTGTTGCCATTGCATTATCAACAGCAGGAGCAATACTTCAAACCATCACTAAAAATGATTTAGCTGATACAGGAATAATAGGTATAAACGCTGGTGCAGCAGTGGCAGCAGTATTATTCATTACATATTCTACAGGAGCTTATTATAGTGAATTAGGACAACTTTCAATATTTGTACTGCCATTTATGGCCATAGTAGGTGCATCAGTTACAGCTATTATAATTTATATGATGTCAACAACTCATGAAGGAATAAGACCTAAAAGGTTATTACTTATAGGAATTGGATTAAATGCAGCACTTAATGCTTTTATAACTTTCTTTACATTTAGAGGTGGAGTAGGAGATTATAACAGAGTATTAATATGGACATCAGGAAGTCTTTGGGGATCAGGATGGAGCTATGTAAAAGTGATTGTTCCAATAGTAGCTGTAATGTTTATATTGGTTTTATTAAACCATAAAAAATTAGATGTTTTAAATCTTTCAGATGAACTTGCCATATCACTGGGATTAAATATAGAAAAAGAAAGAAAAAAATTCTTAAGCTTAGCAGTTGTTTTAGCAGGAACTGCCACAGCTTTTGCAGGAAATATTGGATTTTTAGGACTTATAGCACCACATATTGCAAAGAAATTAGTGGGACCTTATCATAAAAAGTTTATATCAGTATCAGCAATGATAAGTATAGTAATAGTACTTATTGCAGATGCAGTTTCGAGAAATTTATTTTCTCCAATTGAAATTCCAGTGGGAATAACAGTATCAATATTTGGAGTACCATATTTTATTTATTTAATGATGAAGGAGAAATAATTATGGAAGCTATTAGTGTAAAAAACTTAAGTGTAGCATATGAAAATAACACAATAATTGAAGATTTAAGTTTATCCATACCTAAGGGGAAAATAAGTATAATAATTGGAGCTAATGGATGTGGTAAATCAACATTTTTAAAAACATTAGCTAGAATTAATAAACCTAAGGCTGGAGAAATTTTTATAAATAAAAAAGATATTAAAAAGATAAATGAAAAGAATATAGCAAAGGAAGTGGCATTTCTTCCTCAAGGGCCAGTATGCCCAAGTGGACTTACAGTAAGAGAACTTGTGGCCTTTGGTAGATTTCCACATCAAAAGCTTATTGGTGGCTTAAATAGTCATGATAAAGAAGTTATTGACTGGGCAATAAAAGAAACAGGACTAAGTGAATTTGCAGATAGAGAAGTTGAAAATTTATCTGGTGGCCAAAGACAAAGAGCTTGGATAGCAATGACTTTAGCTCAAGAAACAGAAATAATAATGCTAGATGAACCTACAACTTATTTAGATATGTCTTATCAGCTTGAAGTATTAGAAGTTCTTGAAAAGCTAAATAAAGAAAAGAATATTACAGTGGTTATAGTTCTTCATGAGCTTAATAATGCATGTAGATTTGCAGATAACATTATTGGATTTAAAAAGGGAAAAGTTATTTGTGAAGGAAAACCATTAGATGTAATTACTAAAGAAAATTTAAAGAAAATATACGGAATAGAAGCTAATCTTACAATAAGTGAAGATGGCAAGTATCCAATATGTATGGAATACGATCTTTTTAGGGAGGCTTAATGAGAAATAAAAACTTTTTAATAATAGTAATAGGGCAGATAATTTCTCTCTTTGGAAATGCCATACAAAGATTTAGTATGTCATTATACTTATTAGAGTTTACAGGAAGTACAGCTGTATTTTCACAGATATTAGCAATATCAACAATACCTTATATAATTTTTGCACCTATTTCAGGAAAGCTTTCTGATAGTGTAAATAGGAAAAAAATAATGGTATATTTAGATTTCTTTTGTGCAGCACTTATTGGAATATATGCATTTATATTATTAAGAGGAAATGATAGTGCACTTATAGTTGGTACAGTGATGTTTATATTATCAATATGTTACACATTATATGGACCAGCAGTAACATCTTCCATACCTCAAATAGTAGATGAAGAAAATTTAACTTCTGCCAATGGAATAATAAATCAAGTAGGATCAATAGTAAATGTGGTAGGACCTATTTTAGCTGGAATACTTTATGGATTACTTGGAATAAAAGTTATTGTAATAATAAATGCTGTAAGTTTCTTATTATCAGCAATTATGGAAATGTTTTTAGATATTCCAGATGTGGCTAAGAATGATGAAAGTACAGAAAAACTAGTATCAATGGACTTTGTAAAGAAATCTTTTGGGGATATGAAGGATAGCTTTGTATATTTAAAAAAGGAAAAGAAAGTTGTTCTTGCAATTATAGCTTCATATGCCTTTTGTAATATATTCTTAGTACCTATTTTATCAATAGTTGCACCATATTTTATTAATGTATTACTTGAACTTCCATCAGAGATTTATGGAATTGTTGAAGGTGTATGTGTACTAGGTATGATATTAGGAGGCTTCTGGATAAGTATAAAGCCAAAGATGTTCTCAATGAAAAAGGTACATTATACATACTATCCTATGATATCAGGTGTTATACTAATGTCTATTTTAGGATTTATAAAGATAAATAATTATGCAATGGCAACAATTTTTGCCTTTGGTGGATTATTAATTATGTTATCTTTATCATTATCCAATGTACTTACATTAACATTTATACAAAAACAAGTTCCATCAAATATGCTTGGACGTGTATCAGCATTTTCAGTGGCAGTGGCAACGATAAGCGTTGCGCCGGGGCAATTATTATACGGACAAGTTATTGATATGGGAATACCACTTGGAATAATTCTTATTGTAACAGTGATATTTAATATTGGACTTGTTGTCTTTATTAAGAAGAGGGTAAGTGATACAGTTGTGGAAAGTGAAGAAAAAGCAGCTTAAGATAATGATGAAATATCAGTGATAAATGATGAATTGAGGAATAAACTCATAAGTTTAGAAAACTGTATAATTAAGAATGAAAAATTAAAAATGAATATGCTTAATTAATTGAAAATTGATAATTAAGTATATCCAAGGAATTTGCCTGTGTGTTATGTGGTGTAGATAGATTAGGTAATTTATACACTGGATTAATATATGATGGTAGACCTAAATATACCGATATAAATAGGGCTCTATTAAATGTTGTTGAAGAGAATTCTATATTATGTACTGATAAGCATAGGAGCTATATCTCCTTTGCAGCTCAACATAATTTTGAATTACATCAAATTAGAGATGGAAGAAAAACTATGGATATTTACAATATTCAAAGAGTTAATGCCTTTCATAGTAGTTTAAAAAGATGGATAAACAAGTTTAATGGAGTCTCAACAAAATACCTAACTAACTACTTATTCTGGTATAAGTGGAGGCAATTATTTAAAACAGAAATGGAAAGAAATAAGCCTAAAAAATTCTTTATTCATGCTAATTCAACACATTCTGTATCTTTAATAAAGGATTTTAAGATTAGAAGACCAATATATGTATAAAGGTAAAATTTGTTTTAATTTTACTATTTTTAGTGTACAATAAATATAATGATTTATGAACAATTGTAATTTTATACGAATTAGTTGATTATTAAAATTCTTATTGTATAAATCAATTATAGTATATTGGAGGAGGTAATGTGAAAAAAAGAAAGATAGGAATAGGTACAACTTCTTTAGTGTTATTTATTATAGGTTCTTTATTTGCCTTTACATTTAATAAGGTTTGTATAGGAGATAATATTTTAAATTATATTGGGTTAAAATCATGGTCTAATGGAAATCAAGGAACACATTATACAATATTCTACTCTCTATTATTTTATATTCCATCATTAATTATTGGTTATAAGTTTAATGATAATTTTGGTTCTAAAGTTGGTAATATACTATCAACTATTATGGTAACAATTATAATAGTAACTTCGTTACTTTTTACAGCCATTATCTAAATTTAAATTTTGATATTAGTAAAACAATCTGAATATATTGCGATTTAAAATAAAAGTAGACAAGATTACTATTTGTCCACAAATTTAAGAAGAGTAATTATTGGAACATTAAGAATTCAAAATTGCTTTATATAATATATTGAACTAATAATCTTATAATTTATGAGGAGATTTAAATGAATAAAAGGATATTTTTTAAATTAGGATTAGTGTTATTATCTCTGTCACTTGTGGCATGTGGACAGAAGAATAATTCAGAAGATAATAACCATGAAGATATGCACCAAGATATTCAATCAAATATAGAACAATATACTCAAGAGGAATCAACTGAAGATGAATACTATACAATAATAAAAGATGCTTGGCAGAAACAAAAGGATTATATTAAATCTATTGAGGACTCTAAAGTAAAACAATCAGTACAAACCTCAAGGTCTGCTGCTATTATGGAAGCAAATAGATTGCTTATAGAACATCCAGAAGATTCAGATGCAATAAATTCAAGTTTAAAGAGGGTTCTTAATGATGAATAATTTTAACATATTACGAACTAGAGACCAGTGAGTTAGAAATCACTGGTTTTTTAAATTCTGTATATATTATTAACATTATTTTAAAACAGAGCCTTATATTAATAAGATTTGTTTTGATAAACTGTTGATATTTCATTAATTATACTAAGTGGTTATAATATACAATATAACTATTATTTAGATGGTAGGTAATTTGAGAGTTTATTAAAAATGTTACTGGATTTTTAAGAGTAATAATTTATGTTTGTGAGAGGTTAGAGGATGAATTTTAGAATTGCTAAGATGGATGATTTACCACAGCTTAAAGTGGTATATGAAAATATAATTGAAGAAATGAATTGCAACAATATTAAGATTTGGGATGAAATATATCCTTTATTGCATATGATTTAGGATTTTCTGATTCCTCTATTTTTTCAAGAGCTTTTAAAAATCATTATGGAATAAGTCCCTTTGAGTACAGAAAAAAATATAGCACGAAATGCAAAGAAAATATTTTTATATCCATGTACAATAAATCTGAGAAAAAGAAAGAATGGGTAACAAATCCGTTTCCTATAACTGGACAAATTCAACTTAAAAAAGTGGAAGAATTTCAGGTGGTATATATTAGACACACTGGTAACTACACTTCGTTAGCTAAGGAATATGCAAGATTAATGGAAAATCTTTTTAGAGCTGCAGCAAAACAGAAACTTTTGAAAGCTGATGAAAATCAAGTTCTTGCCATGTATCATGATAATCCTGAATTCGGAAAGGAAGAACAGTTTCGAACTAGTTTATGTATAACTGTTCCTAAGTCTTGTACAGCAAAGGAAGACGGAATGCTTGGCGTAATGACTATAGAAGGTGGATTATATGCAGTGGGACATTTTGAAATCACCCAGGAGCAATTTGAAGATGCATGGGATTATATGTATCAACAATGGCTTATGACAAGTGGATATGTTCCAAGAAATGCTTGTCCTTTTGAGGTGTACTTAAATAATCCTCAGCAAGAAAAAGATCATATAATTAAGGTTGACATCTATTTGCCAATTGAACCCATTTGAAGAAATGGAGGAATTTTAAATGGATACAATAAAATTAGAACAAATCATTAGAGAAAAGTATGGGAATACTGGTGCTATTATAGTGCAAAAGAATGGAGTATCTGTGTATGAGTATTATGAAAATGAATGTACAAAAAACAGTCCCTTTCATGTGTTTTCAGTTACCAAAAGTATTCTTTCGATTTTAATTGGTATAGCAATAGATAAGGGGTATATAAAGAGTATTCATCAACCAATTTTAGATTTTTTTCCTGATTATATTGTAAAGAAACGTGAAAAAACAATTCAGAGCATTACACTTTATCATATGATGACCATGACTGCTCCATATAAATACAAATATGCACCGTATACAAAGTACTTTACAAGTGAAGATTGGGTGAAATCTTCTTTAGATTTACTTGGGGGAAAAGGAAAGATAGGAGAATTTAGATATGCACCTGTTATAGGACCAGATATTTTTTCTGGCATTATAGAAAATACAACAGCAATGACTGTACTGAATTTTGCTAAGAAATATTTATTTGAACCACTTGAAATTGAGGTGCCAGGTGATATTATTTTTCACAATAAAGAAGAGCATTCATTTGCTGCTTTAGGGGATGGTGGCAATGTTATATACATTAATCCTAAGGAGAATATGGTAATTATTATTGCTTCATATTTTAAACCAAGGGTTAAGGACAGAATGAAATTGATAAAGGAATATATAGAGCCTATGTGGAAGGAATAGAAGGATTCATATTAATAATGGAAAATAGATAAGCTTATGCCATGTTCAGCATAAAAATGAGAGCACCTTTTCTTTGGTGCTCTTATTTTTATAAGTATATTTTTAATTAGATTCATAAAGGTTCTCAGAACATAGAGTTATTTATATTTTTTTACAAATTACAGAAATATGATA
>OMNT01002359.1_pt1 | contig 15305 bp, 11 predicted proteins | sample 1672551 | NCBI WGS metagenome assembly OMNT01 (sample SAMEA3136698, study PRJEB25190) | human gut metagenome
CGATGGAGTACCGCAGGAAGCTTGGATACGCCTAGGCGCGGTCCAAGAAATCGTCTGCACCCCCGAATGGGGATTTTTCTCGTACGGTGTGGTTGGAAGAATTGCGCGGGCGCATTGCGGCTGCGATGAGAGACGGGAGATGCGATGTATTGCACCAAGTGCGGAGCTCAGATACCCGACGGCTCCACGTTTTGCACGAGCTGCGGGGCTCGCGTGGGTGGCGCTGAGGACCAAGCGGAGCCTGTGGCGTTTCCGGTAGGGGATGCGCCGGCGGCCGCTCCTGCGGGGCGGCAGGCCGCGCAAGGTGCTCCGGCTCACATGGCGGCACAGCCTCAATATGAGCAGCCGTTCGCCGAGCCCGCTGAGCCGTTCGATGTGACGCCTCAGCCCAAGAAACCCAAGCACAAGGGCCGTATCGTCGCGGCCGTTATCGGCGGTGTGGCCGTTGTCGCCATTGTCGCCGCTATCGTGATCGTGCCGCGTATCGGTGCATCTTCCGAGGTGACTTCGGGCGGCAAGGGCTACGTTGTCTGCGCATGCGAGACCAAGATCCTCCCTAAGAACAGCAAAGGCAAAAAGCTCAAGAGTTATACCGTCGAGCTGGTGCCTACTAATGGCAAGGGCAAGAGCTACACCATCAAGGTCGATGGCGAGGACGGCTTTGCCATGGAGGACTTTGGCGAGCTGCCCGATCAGAAGTACCAGATGACCATCACCTCGGGCAAGGGCAAAAAGAAGAGCACCAGCACCATGAAGGTCGACTACGCCAAGGAAGGCTCGGACGCCCCTAAGAACGTTGAGCTCACGCAGTCCAAGAAGGAGGCAAAGGCTTCTGCCAAAGCGGCGGTCAAGACGGCAAACGAGCTGTTCACCGACAAGATCCTCGAGTATCAGAAAAAGTATGGCGAGGGCGAGGCCGTTGAGGTTGCTCAATCTACGTATGGAGCCCAGGGCGTTGCTTTCGCTAAACTCGTCGATTTTGACGGTGATGGTCAGGACGAACTCCTGATTGAGTATTCTGACGAGCCGCTCTTCAACACTAATGGCGCCACTGCCGCCAAGGCTGAGGTTTGGGCATATCGCAATGGTGAGATTGAGAAGGTTTACGAGCCCGATGTCCAGGTTGACCCAATGGCTGTTGGCGTCTCGCTTCGTGTGTGTGAATGCGACGGCACGTATGGATTCAAGCGGTACCTGCATGATGGAAAGAAAATCAATTTCAAAGAGATTCCGGTTGGCATGAATGACTCTCACGACGGCTATGAGTGCGAATTCGATGCCTATGATGGCAAATCATTCGCTGCTATTGTCGGTCCTGTATCGATCGATGATCCAAAGGTGACCGGCATCAATGAAGTGCATGAGCTTGGAGCTGAGTTTACCGGCACCGAGGAAGGAGTTGCTGGCACTATCGCCTCGGTTGCCACGACGCTGGAGCAGCTGAAGTCGAAGGACGATGACAGTGCGCAGGCGAGCTACGAGGCCGTTTCTGCCACGCAGGATGTCGACTTTACGGCTGCGGTTGGCGAAGGCCCGCTGAATCCATCCCCCGATGACACGTGCCAGATTACGGCTACGTGGACCTATCCCCAGGTGAAAGGCCAGGGTGTGGGTGTCGCCAAGTTTAACAAGGACATGGTTCAACTCGTTGCGGACACGCTCGATGCGAGCAAGCAGGCCTCGATGGATGACGAGGACAGCCGCGTGACCATGATGTATACCGCCGAGATCGTCTCGATTGACGGCGATATCGCCTGCGTGCGTACGTTCACCAGCAGTTATCAGCCTCCGTATCGATCGGTGCAGAAGACAAGGTCGGCGTACTACAACCTCAAGACAGGTGAGCAGGTTTCGCTCGAGGACTCGCTTGCGCAGCACGGGCTTTCGTTTGACACCCTCAAGAGCGAGGCCAAGCATGCAATCAAGACGGCAAAGCCGGATATAGACTCCGTGTCCGAAGACAACATCGACGATGACGATAACTACACCGAGGATCATTTCTACTACGATGGCAAGGGCTATATCATCGTCCTCGATACTGGCGAGTTTGACTGCATGGCATGGGATACCCATGACTTGGTTGCGCACGCCTTCGACTCGAGCTATTCCTGCGGTCAGGATGTAACGCCCGAGCGAGCCAAGGCTACATACGTGCCCAACGAGTAAGGTGGGCCGCAAGAGGTAAATTGAACAGTCCCCGGTGGCACAAAACGCAGCGCCCCCGGGGACTTTTTGATGCAAATTGGCTCCGAGACAAGTTATCTGGGCCAGCCGCGCCACGAAAAGCGCCCATCTACTACGTTTGCCAGGGTGGGACCGACCATGGAGCGTTTTTTAACAATGCGGCAAGACGTTTACCTGCGGTTTTGTTAACACAAATATGGCTATGGTTGGCACCCTTGGATTAAACGTAGTAGATGGGCGCATTTTTTGGTGCACAGCCCAAGAAGAGATCGCTAGCCGCGCTGGAGGCCGAAGAGTTCGGCGCGCGTTGTGTCTTTGATGAGCTTGCTTTTTGCCATAACGTTCCTCGATTCGATTGTGGCCGTCGGCCGCGCATGTCTTGTAGATACCGACGGGCTTTGCCCATCATAGGCTTTTGCGCGGGTAGAATGCATGGGTAACTTGATGCTTACGGGCGACGGAAAGGAATCGTTGCATGGACCAGGATAAGACGACCGTAATGGGTGGCTACGGCTCCCCGCGGACGGGCAATGGCGCCGATGAGACCCGCGTCGTGCCGGACGCCCGATACGCTTCGCCCGATGCGACCCAGGCCTCGGCCGATCCCACGCGCGTTGTGAATTACGGGAACACGGCGCAGGACCCGTATGGCGCCTCGTCGCAGAGCCCCTACGGCAACGCGGCGGCAGACCCTTATGATGACCTACTGCAAAATCCCATTCCGCAGCCTCAGCAGACGACGTATATGCCGCGCACGGCGCAGCCGCGCTACGAGTCGCGCGACCGATATGCGCGCGAGCCGTATCGTGAGTATCCCAAGTCCATCCCTCAGTATGGCGAGGACGAGGAGAAGAAGCCTTCGCGTTCGTCGAGCGTGATCAAGAAAATTCTGATTGTGCTGGCGATTTTCTTTGCCCTGTCGGTTGTGTTTGCCATCGCGTCGGGCATGTTCAACAAGCGGGGCGCCACGACTGATACCACGGCCGAGCAGACCGAGACTACCCAGTCCGGCACCGTCGACCTGAGCGACATCCCGGGGCAGTATTGGTCTAACGCCAAGAAGCTCCTCAAGTCGCGTGGGGCCGACCTTTCGAATGCCGTGATCCTGACTGACGACGGCTCGACGCCTGTTGTCGACGCCAACTGGGTGGTTGCATCTGCCTACTATAACGACAACGGTAACCTCGAGATTCAGCTCACGCGCAAGGACGGCTCGTCGGGCAATGCGTCCGGCGATCAGGGCACCACGGACAGCTCGAGCTCCAACACGCTGGAGGACCTGAACAACAAGGCGCAGGAGCTGGGAGATAAGGCCCAGCAGTTGGGCGACACCGCTCAGAATCTCGGCGATACTGCTCAGAATCTGGGCGATATGGCAACCAACGCCTGGGATACGCTGCAAAACGGCATTTCGGGCGCGCAGGGGAACTAGCGGTCGAGCGGCTAGAGCCTTAGCGGTGCGAACAAAAACGGGACGCAGGATTGCGTGACCGGGCGCATAGGCGCGTTGGTCGGCGGTCCTGCGTCCCGTTTTGCTGTCGATTACAGCTGCTCGGCCGGGCGGTCGGGCGAGCTAAAGCCCGAGTCAAATGTGACAACGCATGATGCATCGGGCCGGCGCTCGTGCACGATGCGCGTGACGAGCTCCAACAGTTCCTCGTCGGATATGTCAAAGCCGTCGGGACGCACCAGGTCAAACGAAACGAACCCGTCGTGCTCGTGCAGGTCGTGGATGGAAAGCGCGGGGTCGATCTGCGCCACGCCGCGTTTGACCCAGCCGCGCAGGTCATCGCCGTTCGTGGCGATGGGGTCGCAATGCAGCGTGATGTCGATGCCCATCTGGCGTTTGATGTCATGTTCGATGGTGTCCAGGATCTCGTGGTGCTCAAAGGCATCACCCTCGCCGGGCATTTCCACGTGTGCGCTGGCAAACTTACGACCGGGGCCGTAGTCGTGCACCATCAGGTCGTGCGTGCCTAGGACCTGCGGATACGACATGATTTTGTCGCGGATTGCCTGGACGAGCTTGGGGTCGGGCGCTTGTCCCAGCAGCGGGCTGATGGCGTCGCGCACTAGGCCCATGCCGCTGATGCAAATGAAGATGCCCACGCCCAGGCCCGCCCAGCCGTCGAGGTCAAAGCCTGTCGTTTGCGAAATAAGCGCCGCCGCCAAGACCGAGCCCGAGGTGATGACATCGTTTTTGGAGTCCTGCGCCGTGGCGATAAGCGTCTCCGAGTCGATGCGGTTGCCCAGCGTGCGGTTGAACGCGGCCATCCAGAGCTTGACGAGCATGGATGTAGCCAGTGCCGCAAGGGAAACGAGCGTGTAGGCGGTGGGGGAGGGCTTGATGATCTTGGTGACGGATTCGAGCGCCAGATTGATGCCGACGGCGCAAACGAGGACGGCGACAAACAAGCCGGCGAGGTACTCGTAGCGGCCGTGACCATAGGGGTGGCCTTCGTCGGCCGGGCGGCTGGCAAGGCGGAACCCGAGCAGACTCACGATGTTGCTCGAGGCGTCGGAGAGGTTGTTGAAGGCATCGGCGATAAGCGAGACAGAGCCGGCGAGCAGGCCCGCGACGCCCTTGGCCAAGCACAGGGCGATGTTGAGGCCGATGCAGATGAGGCTTGCGGCAAAACCCGCGTTGGTGCGGCAGGAGGTATCGACCGGCTCGCTTTCGCTGCCGGGAACAAGCGTATGTACCAGCCGATTTACAAATAGCATAACGATCGTCCTCACAATCATGTTTAAGGGGATAGTGTAGCTCGCATGGGCGCACCGTGCGCCGGTGCTCAGAAAATGCAGCAATGGTCTGCCCGCGCTAACGGGCAGGGCTTCTTGTCCGACCGGGTGCTCCATTTTGGGCCACATGGGTATGGGCACGCGCCGATTTGCTCGACATACTTAATGTCGATAGCCCCTGTGCAAAGGAGGACGTTTCTATGGACGAGATGTTTGCCATTAAATGCCAAAACTGCGGCGGTCCTATGTACTCACACCAGGCTAAACGCAGCTTTGAGTGCGCCTATTGCGGCACGGTCGTTCCGTGGCAGGCCGATGCGGGGGAGCCCAAGAGCGCCCTGGGCATTCGTCATACGCCGTTGACGGTGGTGGATGGGCTACTTAAGCTCACCCATGTGTCGCAGCTCGAGCGCCCGGAGGACCCCGACTGGTATTTCTTCAATGCGTACTGGCGCAATCAGTCGGTTCTGGAGCATCTGCTGTGGGAGGACCGTGGCACGGCGCAGGAGTTCCAAGAGGCTACGCATGTGAGCATTCCCTGCCCCTTCTGCGGTGCGTCCTTTGAGGGCGAGTCCACCCAGCGCGTGTTTGAGTGCCCGTCCTGCGGCAATAAGATCGGCGTTGCCGACCTGCTCAAGCCCGGTACCTTTAGCAAACGCCTGACCATGGGCGTTGGTGCGGAGTATGTGCCCGAGCAGGGCATTCCCTGCGAGATCACTCCGCAGCAGGCGCGTGCCAACGCACTGCAGCTGGTGCGCCAGTACCCCGACGCCTTTGCCGGGCACGACGTGGAAGACGCGATTCAAAATGACATGATGCTCTTCTATTTCCCCATGGCGCTGGCGGATTTGCGCATGATGGCGTCCTTCCCGGGCAAGGGGCTGAGCAAGGAGACCTTGGTGTACTACGAGGTGCTCGACTGGGCGTATCCGCGGGCAAACTACCTGGACGTTCGCCTTATGGGCATTTTGGAGCCGTGGGACTTTGCCAAGGTGGGGCCGTTCGATCCTGCCATGCAGGAGGGTGACTTTCGCGTTGTCTCCGTCGATGCGTCCACCAAGGACCAGGTGGTCATTGATAAGCTGGCGCTCGACGTTGCCGGCAACGATGCCGAGGCGGTGCTGGGGCTCAATAAAAAGAGCATCCGCACCTGGGCGCGTAAGGCCCGCAAGCATAAGGACGGCCTGGTGATGGTACCGGTCTACTTTGTCGATCGTCCGGCGACGGACAGCCGCGATGGCGAGCAGGTGCGCATTGCCGTAAACGGCCAGACGGGTCGTGCGGCCGCAGTAGTGTTTAGCGACAAGCGCGAGACGCATGTGGTGGCACCGCTCAATCCGAGTGTGGTGCTGTCGAGCGAAAGCACCGTGCACGCCACACCCATCGAGGTCAAATACGTTAAATCGCCCTTCCTATACCAGATCGTGCGCCGTGGAGGCAGCGAGCAGCCGCGGCAGGTGGCAGCGGCGGCGGAGGGTTCCTGCCGAGAAGAGAGGCCCAAGCGCCGCGGTCTGCTTGGTGCGCTATTTGGGAAGTAGGGTGCCCATCCGTATCTCCCACTTTCCTCTTGAGGGATGCTGCTTAATAGCAAATGACGATTATCATAAAGCCTGGCGGGGACAGAAACTGCGACGTCGTCGGAGGTCTTCGCGAAAGGGTCTCGTGGCTACCAGAATGAAATGCTAGAGACAACAGAGGCACATTCCATGGGGGTGACGCACGTGGACAACGACACCTTGCTGTTTCAGGACAAAGGTTCGGGCAGGTTTAAAGACGTTAGGATTTACCCCAACCGCATCGAGGTGCTCAGGAAGGGCACTTTCGGCGGCAGACACACCGAGATTGTCTACCTTAAGGACATCACGGGGGTCAACAGGATCAAGGGCCGCAGTGTTTTTCTACGTAACAGGCTGTTGACTGCCTGTGTCTTTAGCCTGAGCAGCCGCTCCCAGGCTCAGGAATTCGTGAACGTGCTGAACATGGTGATGTAGCCGACGCCGGCGTTCGGGCCAGACTTGCGCCCGTGCATCTGGCGGCACAGTGGCTGGTCGCTCAACCTGCGAGGTGTCCTTTGTACGCTGCTCCTTCATGTCAAAAATAGGGGCGCAGAACGGTATTCTGCGCCCCTCATCAAATCGATGTGTCCAAAAGGGCTGGCTGGCCTATTCGTCGGCGTCTCCATTGTCTTCGCGATCGTTGGCAAGCATTGCCGCGCCGGCGACCGTCGTCGCCACGGCGGCAGCGGCGAGCCCAGCGGCAATGCCGGAGCCGTCGCCCGTGTCGGCGAGTTTTCCGTTCGAGCTCTTGCCCTTGTTGCCCTTGCCGTTCTTGTCGTCGCTGTCCGCGGTGGCATCGTTGCCGTTGCCGCCGCCGGTACCGTTGCCGGTGTCGCCCGCGTTGCCCGAAGTCGTCACAGTAAAGCTTGCGGCTCCGTCGGTGGCAAGCGTGTAGTTTTGCGCTGCGTCGCCCAAGAGACCGTTCACGCGCACCCAATACGTCCCCGCGGCAAATGCCTCGCCCTCGGCCATCGCCGTTCCCGGAGCGCCGTTCGCGTCGTGCACAAACTCGAGCTGGGCCGTGCAAGCATCGGTTTCGAGCTTGCCCTCGAGTGATGCCGCAATCTTGGCGCGCACGTCTTCGCCGGCCTTAAGGCCTTCGAGTCCCTCAAAATGGGGCGTCAGCACGCGCGGGTCGATATCGATGGGCACAAGACCCTGCAGCCCCGTAGCGGTCTCGTTGCCCAGGGCGTCGACATCCACGTATTCGATGGTAAACGCGCTGCCAGAAGCGGCCACGTTGAGTACGTTGCTGCTGTTAACGAGGCGGAAACGGCCCTCGCCAACGGTCTTGCCATCTTGGAATGAGGCATCGCTCAGCGAGTCGCCGTACGTCATGCGCATGCGGGTTGGGAGATGGTACGGGAGATAGTACGAAGCCGTCTGCTTGTGCTCCGTATCGTAATTGCGCTGGTAGATGCTCCGGGCCAGCGCCGCATCAACAAAGTCGGATGCGATGATGCCAATGTGCTTGAGGCAATCTGACTTTGTTTTATCGCTGCCGCTGGGATTGATGTACTGGCTCTTGTACAGATGCTCGTTGACCACTCGCGCCGCGGTAAAAGGATTGCTTCCTTGTTTGTAATTCGTGCAACTGGTGTAGTTGATAGACCAGCAGCGTTCCAGGACTTGCACCTTGGCGCCATCATTGTCCTCGACGTCCACCTTGTTGCGCGTGAGATTGGTCGTCTCTCGCAGCGCCATATCGACCCAGCTAATCTTGTCGGTTCCGGTGCATTCAAAATGGTCCTGGGCGTATACCTTGGTGCAATAGGGCTCTTTGTCGCCCGCATTGCCCGTAGTCTCAAAGCCTCGCGCGTCTTGGACGAGGCACATCGACTGCCCGGAATGCGCCTTGATTTTGTCGTCCCATTGGGTGAGATCGAGGCCCAACGTGTGGCTGCTTACGCTGTTGCCGGCGAGTACAAATCGACGCAGCAGGACGATCTTTCCGCGCACCTCGTTCAGTGTGGGGATTCGGCTCGACGTGTAGAACAGATCGGGATTATCGTGCATAACCTTGGCGAAAGCCGTCGTAACGCTTTCGTCGGTAGCCTCGTCGTTGCCTCGTGACGCAAGCATGATGAGCGCTTCTGACGGGTTTTCGTTCAAAAATGTTTTGAAGTAGTCGATGACATTGGAGAGATGCATAAAGCCCCCGTCTTTTTTGAGCAGGTAGCATCTTCCATGGTCGATACCGGGGTCGCCGTTCTCGTCGTTCCTTCCGAGTCGGATATCAAAATAGCGAATGCCTTCGAGCAACTGCGTGGGGATGTAATCCTGCTGGCACTTTGCTTGTGAGGATTGGGGCTCGGTGTCGTTGTCCACGCTGCAGGTGCCCGAATCATGCGTGCCCGGGATACTCAGCTCGTCGAGGTACTTGTTGTCGTCGACGTATTTCATCCAGCATGGTCCGTCGACGTAGCTGCTATACGTGGTCCAGTCGATACTTCTAACTGTGGTATTGATCTTGCCCATGTCGTAACCGACAAGTTCGAGCTCCCACGGAATGCTCTCACTCTTATGGCAGATCTTATTGTTGTCCTGGTCTTTGCCGTTCGATTCTATTGCCAGGTACTTAATGTCTTTTTTCTCGGTTTCTTTCTCGACCGTGCGGTCTCGGATGATGTAGGTTCCGTTTTGCTGGCGGTCGAACGCAAAAGAGCGGCTGGCCTTGCCGTCATGCTCGCCACTCCATACGTGGATAACCTTTCCATCTTTGTCCGAGTCGCCATCGACCGACCAAATGCTGTAGCCCGTCTTCTTGTGCTCTTCGAAATTGAGCAAGGTGCGGATGGCATACCAATTTCTATTATCTGTATCGGTCTCTACGTGCTCAAGGGTGAGCTTGCTGGACGTGCCGTCATTAAACAGGTGGCAGACGTTGCCGATGACGTTGCCGTCTTCGTTGACGCTCGCGGTGCGAAAATAGCCCGCGGGGCGAAGACGAATGACGAACTTGTCGAGGTTGGCCGCCGGTGTGGGCGTGTCTTCTGCAAATGCCGCGCGCAGGGGAAGGCCCAATCCCGCGGTTTCGGGCAGGCTTGCAAGCGGCGACAACGCCGCGAGTCCAAGACCCAGCGTAAACGCTCGGCGACTGATAGCGTGGTGTTCGGTCATAACTCCTCCGTTCGCAGCGTGCGGTTATGCGTTCGTTTGGGTCACTATACTGTCCAGATGTTTAAAGACGCCGGCGTAAATTGCCTGCGCGGCGCTATAAATCGGCGGGCGGACGTGTTGGGGCACTTGTCTATTTGTGCTGTTATCACGTCTGGGATGGTTTTGGAGCCCGGCATCCTCGCGTTCGTTGGCTACCGGCATAAGAAAGGGAGGGTCGGTTTACCGGCCCTCCCTGGGTACGAAGCGCTGGGGCACCGCCGCTTGTTAGCGCTGCACTCGTGTTTTCCGTTGCGCTCGCGAGTCGCTTAGCGCTTGATCTCGATATCCTCGAGCTTGACGTCCATGGCTTCGGTCTTGGCCTTGGCGATGTCGTCGGCAAATTCCAGAGACTTCATCATGGTCTCGACGGCGTCCTTGTGCTCCTCGACATTGTCGATGCGCACATACACGCTGCCGCCGTCAACGTCGGTGAAGTATTCGGTCGTCACGCCGCCCGAGTGCGTAAAGTAGGCGCTGCGCCAGGTCTTGCCGTTGTACTTAACGGGATCGCTCTCGGTCCATCCGGAGTTGGCCTTCCATTTTGCCTCGTAGTCGAACAGCTCATCGGCGTTCTTGTCAGGATCGAAGACGGGGATGAAGCGGTCGCTGGCGTGCTCGCTCTCGGTGAACTTAAACTGGGCCCTGTCGGCGGTATCGCCTGCGACGTCCGTGATTTCGACGCCCTCGGGCACCTCGACTTTAAACCAAATGAAGTCGGTCCTCATATCCACGGCTGGCTTTTCCGCGCCGCCGCCACCGCCACTTCCGGTAGCGCCACCGCTTCCGCCACAACCCACCAGGGCAACTGCGGCAAAGAGACTGATGCAGAGGGTGAGAATCGCAAAGGCCTTCTTTTTCATGGTCGTGTCCTCCTCGATCTGTAACCGCCCATGGATTACCTGCCTTTACTGTACGCGCGGACGGCTCGCTAGGGTGGGCCATGTGTTCCATTCTGGGGGCCGGATTTGCGCCGTTAAGTGGCAATATGCCCGGACGCAAAAGAGGGGAGGGCCGGTGCCGTCGGCCCTCCCCGGGGTTGGGTGCCCGATCATTTAATGACTGCGCATGCGATGCTGCGTGCGAGCCCCTAATGCTTGATTTCGATGCTCGAAATTTCGACTTCGCGTGCCTCGGCAACTGCCTTCGCCATGTCATCGGGGAACTCGATGGAGTTGAGGAGCGTCTCGGCTTCTTTCTTATGCAGATCGAAGTTTGAGATAAGGACGTAGACACTTCCCGGTTCAACGTCGGTAAAGAGGAATGTTGAGACGCCACTGTTGTCCTCGCACGTTCCGACGAGCCATGTCCTGTCGTTATACTCGACGGACCCGCCATCCTTCCACTGGAACGTATCACCTTTCTTTTCCGCCTGGTCGGCGTGGGATTCCTCTGCCGTCAGCGCTTTTTTCCAAACGGGGATAAAGCGATCGGCCGAACCGTTCTCGTCTTCGGGGAAGGTGAGCTGGACCCTGTCGGTATTCTTGCCAGCGGAGTCGCTTACGCCAACGCCCTCGGGCATCTCGACCTTAAACCAAATAAAGTCGGTCTTCTTGGCGACGGGGGCCTTTTCCTTGCCCTCGCTCTTAGCGGCGCTGCCGCCCCCGCCTCCGCTTGACGCACTTCCGCCGCAGCCGACAAGGGCGAGTGCGGCAAAGAGGGCAATGCAAAGGGAAAGGATCGATAGGGCCTTTTTCTTCATGGTAGCGTCCTCCTTGTCTGTCGGTGACATCACGGCGCCGCGGGTTGTTGGAGCCGTTGGTGTATGTTGTTATTCGCAAGCGTGGCGGATGTCGTTGTGTGTGGTGCGGCGATACCTCCGTTCTTAGTTTTCGGCCGTTGAGTGGCCGTGCCCCAACGGGTTCCTTACTTATAGATATGCCCCAGTTTGTGCTGCCCGGGAGTCTCGAAAGGTGGGCCATATGTCCCATGTTTGGGGCACTGGGCGCATGGGGCGGCACGGCTCGGCATCGGCTTTTTCATGTTGCGCAACAGCGCCCTGGGTGGGGGCGTATAGACTTGGCAGTGACAAAAGCTAAACCACGAAAGGTCGAACGATGTTCTGTAAAACATGCGGGCAGCAAGTGCCTGATGGATCGACGTTTTGTACGCATTGCGGTGCCTCGCTGGCTGGCGGTTCCGTGCCGACGCCTACGGGCGCTGGACCTTCCTCTGCCCCGGGCCTAACCCAATCGATGCCGCCGGTCGCGCCTGCGCCTCAAAAGCCCAAGAGCAAGGCGCCGGTCATTATCGCTGTGGCATGTGCTGCTGTGGTCCTCATCGGTGGCGGCACGGTGTTTGCGCTTACGGTGCTCAACGGATCAAAGAGCTCCGGCACGCAGATTTCGGTGGTCGATACCGGGTCCTCGGACGAGAAAGATTCTTCTGCCAAGAAGAAGAGCGACAAGTCCAAGACCAAGGAACCCTCGTCGTCCGATGACGAGGCCGTTCCCGAGGACGAGTCGGCATACTACGGTTCGGGCGATTCGGACGATTATCTGACCGACGTGCATACGTACACGAATGACATGCATCCTTATAGCATGTCGATTCCCAACCGTTTTGAGATGGAAGATACTCCCAGCGGCAGCAGCACATGGTACGAGGATCCGGAGACGGGTTTTGTGATCAGCCTGTCTGGCTACGTCAACATTAACGACGAAACTGCACACGAGATGTTTGTCGATGAGGACACCTCGGGTAAGGCCGACCTCTATACCGCGGAGGGCGACAACTGGTACGTGGTTTCGTGGCGCGAGGGCGACACAATCATTTACGAAAAGACGATTGTCACGGACTCGACGGTTGCTACGGCGCATTTGGAGTACTCGACTGCAAACCGCGACATGGGGTCGAAGGTTATCGATACGCTGCTGCCGACGTTCCAGGTGGACTAGGCAGCTGTGTCTATAGCCGGCAATCGGAAACGCCGATAGCCAGAGCTCCTGACAGTCTTTGTCTTATGGGCTAGACTGGCTTGGACAAGATCGATGAATGGGACAACCGCTTCCTGGCGTCGTTGTCCCATTTTTTATTATGCGTGCGGCCCGTGGTGGCCGGCGCGGCGGGCAGAGGTGTTTCGATGAGCCAAGAGATGATGGATAAAACCTGTCGCGAGTTTGCCCAGGCGCTTGCCGCGCGTGAGCCGGTTCCCGGCGGCGGTAGCGCGAGCGCCTTTGTGGGTGCGCTGGGTGCCTCGCTTTGCGGGATGGTCGCTCGCTATGGGGCGACCAATCCCGCGCTTTCCGATCGCGCAGACGACCTGACGCGCGCATTTGCCCAGGCGGATGAGTTGGCGCAGGAACTTGTGGGTCTGGTCGCCGAGGACGTTCGTGCGTACGGGCAGGTGTCCGCTGCGTACGGCATTCCGCGTGAGGACCCGGCTCGACCCGCGGCGATTCAGAACGCGTTGCACGTGGCAGCCATGCCACCGTATCGGATCATGGATGCCTGCGGGCGTGCGCTGGCGCTGCTCGAGGACATGGCAGACAAAGGCTCGCGCCAGCTGCTGTCCGACGTGGCGTGCGGTGCCGTGTTCTGCCGCGCCGCCATGCAGGGCGCGAGCTTGACGCTCTTTGCCAATACCACGTCTATGAAAGACCGGGTGCGCGCCGAGGAGCTCGAGGCGGCGTGCGATGAGCTGCTGGATACGTGGCTGCCGCGCGCCGATGTGCTGGCGCGCCGCGCCGCCGACGCCGCCAGGAAGAGGGGATAGCCATGGCAGAGCTGCTCAAAGGGGCTCCCGTTGCCCGTGCTTTGACCGAGGAGCTTGCTGCTCGCTGTGCCGCCCTGCGCGAACGGAGCATCATACCGACGCTGGTCATCGTTCGCGTGGGCGAGCGCGAGGACGATCTATCCTACGAGCGCGGCGCCCTCAAGCGCTGCGAGAAGGTTGGCATCGAGGCTCGCCGCGTTTTACTTCCTGTCGATGTTTCGCATGATGAGCTGCTGGCGGTTATTAGGGACATCAATACTGACCCTGCTGTTCATGGCTGCCTGATGTTTCGTCCGTTGCCCGTTGGGCTTGACGAGGATGCGGTTGCCGCGTCGCTTGATCCCGCCAAGGATGTTGACTCCATGACGCCGGCCTCGCTGCTTACCACGCTTTCTGGGCGAGGCGAGGGCTTTGCTCCCTGCACGGCCGAGGCCGTGCTGGCGCTGCTGGACCATTACGGCGTTGAACTGGATGGAGCTAAGGTCGCGGTTGTCGGTCGGTCGCTGGTAATTGGCCGTCCCGTTGCTGCCATGCTTACGGCTCGCAATGCCACGGTGACGACGTGCCATACGCATACGCGTGACCTGGCTGCCGAGTGCCGTGCGGCTGATGTTGTGGTTGCGGCCGTTGGACGCGCGCGCACGATTGGCGCGGATGCGGTTCGCGAGGGCCAGACGATCATCGATGTTGGCATTAATTGGGACGAAGCCGCTGGCAAGCTGGTCGGGGACGTCGATTTTGATGCTGCGGAGCCGGTTGTTGGCGCAATTACTCCGGTGCCGGGCGGCGTGGGGGCTGTAACGACGGCTATCCTTGCCAAACACGTGATTGAGGCGTCGGAGCGTGCATCGAAATAGGCGTTTTGGGCTGTTTGAGGGGTTAGCCATATACCACGTGGTCAAAAAGCGCCAAATATGAGTACTGTTGCCAAGATAGTCACATATGTTTTAGGTTATTTTGGCTCTCTATCGGTATTTATTATCGATAGAGAGCCTATTTTATTGGACTTATGAGGAATTACATCGTCAAGCTTTTGAACATATGTAGATTATCGGCACCTGCATTCGGTTAAATTGCTGCTACTAAATTGGTGACAGTACTCATATTTGGCATTTTTTGACCACTGGGGTCCCGAGGGGATCTCGAGGGGGTAGCGCACAGAGATGTGGTGTAAGAGGCGGGGCATGCCCCGCCTCCGCCCTTTCTTGAAAGGGAGGGGACACCGCCTAGAATTCGTCGTTGGAGTAATGAAGGTGACGAATGGAAGGAAAGGCGATGCCCCAAGAAGAGAGTGTACTGCGCCTCGGCCGCGACGAGGCCCTCGAGGCGGCGAGGCTTTGGCAGGAGTGCGGCGACGCGCGCGAGTTCGCTTGCAGGGTGCTGGGCGGCGTGATGAACGCACTGATGGACTCCGAGGCCCAGCAGATGTGCGGCGCGAGCCGCAACGAGCGCAGCGGCAGCAGGGAGAACAGCCGCAACGGCTACCGCCCCAGGTCGCTCAAGACCGCCGTGGGCGACGTGGAGCTCGAGATACCCAAGCTCAGGCACGGCACCTACTACCCCGAGGGCATGCTCGCGCGATGGTCGCGCGTCGACACCTCGGTGGCCGCCATCGTGCAGGAGATGTACGTGTGCGGCGTGTCCACCCGCAAGGTCGAGCGCGTGGCGTCCAAGCTGGGCATATCCTCGCTGTCGAGCTCGGAGGTCTCGAGCCTCTGCTCCGACCTCGACGCCGAGGTGGCGGAGTTCCGCCGCCGCGACCTTTCGGGCACGCCGTGCTGCTACCTGTGGCTCGACGCCACCTACATGAGCTGCAGGGTCGGCTCGTCGGTCGTCTCGCAGGGCGTCGTGACCGCGATCGGGCTGGGCGCCGACGGGCGCAAGCACTTCCTGGGCTGCGACGTGGTCGACACCGAGAGCGAGGACTCCTGGGCGGCATTCCTCGGCGGGCT
>OMNT01002362.1_pt1 | contig 15297 bp, 14 predicted proteins | sample 1672551 | NCBI WGS metagenome assembly OMNT01 (sample SAMEA3136698, study PRJEB25190) | human gut metagenome
GTGGCCGGCACCCAGTGGGGCAACAAGAAGTACATGAACATGAAGCACCTGGAGGATGCCCTTGAGGATACCTTCATTGCCGGCTGACTTCGCTCATGCCAGGCCCTGCAAACCATTTTGCGAAAAATACTTGACACTACCACAACAACAAGAGGTTCTATTTCCAAAGCTAAAAAATAAGAATAACAGGAAAGTCCCATCCAACACAAGTTGGATGGGACTTTCCCTATTTGTTATGTTATGGAATGATTTTAGATGTCAATTATCAGATTTATACTTGGCAATAACTTCATCGATGGGAAGTTCTTCGTTTAGAAAAGCCTGATATGTGTCGCAAATGCCGTTTACATCATCGCTAAATACTATTTGCCGCCCTTTGTGTAGCCAGAGAATCTTATTGCACAGCATACGAACTTGTTCATTGGAATGCGATACGAAAATTGTAGTGGCGCCCCCATCAATAATAGAACGCATTTTATTCGCACTTTTAGTTTGGAATGCGCCATCGCCTACGGACAACACTTCGTCCAAAATCAAAATGTCTGGATTGACAGCAGACGCGATAGAGAAGGCTAGCCGAGCCTGCATTCCGGAGGATAATTGATTGAAAGGACGATCTTCAAAAGATTCCAATTCAGCAAATTGGATGATGCTTTTGTATTCAGAATCGATGAGTTGTTTCGTGTATCCTAACAATGCACCTCGTAAATATGTGTTCTCTTTTACAGTGAGATTTCCGTCGAAACCTGAACCAAGCTCCAACAGAGCGGCAATATTACCTTGAGCCGACACATAGCCTTCAGAAGGTGCCATGATGCCAGATACTGCTTTCAAAAGAGTGGATTTCCCGGAACCATTCGTCCCGATAATTCCAAGCATATCGCCCTGATACAGCTCAAATGAAACATGATTTACCGCAATAAATGTTTCCACATGATATTGCTTTGTGATGTGCTTCAGAATCCATTCCTTTAAACCTATGTCTTTAAAATCACCGGTTTTATAGTGAATAGATACATTTTCTGCTTTTAATATGGGATTCATAGGGGCTCCTCATACATAATATAAAAACCCATGATTCTTTTTCTTATAAATAAAGAATCCAAGGATGATAACAACACCCGCATAGAAAGCTAGAAGCAGATGGAACCAAATTGATGGAACGGTGTCTTCTAGTATGATTTTTCGTGCATATCGAATAAACATATACATGGGGTTAAGCAGGAACAAGTTTCTTGCCATTAGCGGGAAGGTATCGATAGAGTAGAAAATTGCAGAAAGCCACATCAAAAGCTGGCATGCAAGCCCCCACAAGTATTGCATATCCCGGAAGAAAACAAAACATGCAGAAAGGATAAGCGAGATGCCAAGGTTGAAAACGACCAAGAGGACAAGAGGATAAAGCAACATAAGCCACGACCAAGTGATAGCAATCCCATCGCAAAGAGCAAATATAAGCAAAATGCAAGAATTGATCAGGAAATTGATCAAAGAGGACACGCTTTTGGAGAAAATGAACATATACTTTGGAACATTTACTTTGGTAAAAATTGGCGCATTGTCCAATAAAGCGGTCATGCCCATGTTTGTAGATTCAGAAAAATAGGAAAATATGATTTGGCCCGAAAACAGGTAAACTGCATAATGATTGATGTTACTCCCGAGCAGCTTTCCAAATACCAGCCACATAATGACAAGATTGAACAGCGGGGATAACATGCTCCATAGTATGCCCAACACAGTGCGCTTATATTTCAGAACAAAATCGCGTTTGACAAGTTGTAAAAACAAAAATTTGTACTTTGTGACTTTGAGGAGATTTCGCTCATCAGTGATTACTGACATAGCGATGAATAGTGCAGAAGTGATGAGAACAAAAATAATGCAGTAGTGAACGAGCGCATCCTGTGATACCCAAGTGGACAATATGGGGGCATTTGGTATAGAAACGGGGATTTGCACGTTCTCTCCGTAAGTATCTACCTGCAATGACCAGGACTCTGTTTCAAGCTGAACAATACCACTCCAAGGGTAGCCATTAAACAGAAACTGACGGTTCGAAGCTACTGGAACACGGAAAGTAATGCTCTGTGTAATGCTATCATCCTGGCGCGCATCACCCGGTAGCCAGCCAAAATGAAGGGTATCGGAATTAGAGTCGCTCGCGTAAGAGACCCATTTACCTTCGGTCACTTCGCTTAAGGGGACATATTCGCCGTTGATCGACATGCCTGTAAGCAAAACCTGGTCACCAGACGAGGATTCGCTGTGCTGTCCTAGTGCGGTGACAGTTATCAGCTCTGTGTGTTGAACGAGCGTGCTCGACAAAGCGGCAGAAAAGAAACCGACCCATACAATAATGGCCAAAAAACAAAGAAGTATGCGTTTAACTCGTTTGTGAAACATTAAAACAGCAATCAGAATGCTGATAACAGGAAGCAGAATATATATTAAAAGATAATTCGGCAAAGTATATACTCATCCTTTCACTAATTATATCAAATGAAAAAGCAATCCATCCTATTTGCTCAATGATTGCGTCAGTTAAATGCAATGAAAAGCAAAAATGATGTTTCATGTAGTCCGCCGTGTATAACATAGCGTGCAATGCTATTCGATGTCCCAAAAGCCTGTAAAACAAATCAGCTGGTTGAAAATCATTGATTGGCGGACCAAAAGATGCCAATTGAGCATCATTCTGTTCAGTGAAAAGAAAGTGCACACTCAGCGTTATAAAAAGTTAATGACCAAGGAGTTCCAGTACTTTGGCAGAAATCTTTTCGGGCTGAGGTACTTCATTGTAATATTTTGGGTTAGTTGTTTTTACGACATCATCCAAACCCAGACGATATATCTGACTTCCCGGATGCTGAATCATCAACTCATAAGCAAGATGTTCACAAGCGCCACAAATCTCACGGCCTGGCTCCACAACTAATCCCAGGGGAACAGAGCGCAAAATATCACTGTATTGAGTTGCTGCAAAAGGCTTGAGCCAAAATACATGGATGATATTTGCTTTCACTCCGTGTGACGCAAGAATCTCTTTGGCTTTCATAGCATGAACACGGCAAACTGAAACGGCAAAAATATTGATGTCTGCATCTTTGTCGAGATCATCCTGAAATTCCTCAGTAATATTATAGGTGTCTCTGAATTCGCTCACATACATAGGAGTGTCGTCGGACATGAACGCATCCCATGCGCTACGGTATTCCCCTGGAGTGATTGGCGCGCACACACGAAAACCGGGGAAGTGCATGAACATGCTGTGCAGAACGTTAGAATGCGTCGCATCAAAATGGTCGTTCGCTAATGCTCGAATGAACACGGGGGCAGGGATATTGTTAACATGCTTGTAAACAGCGGCAAATGCAATAAAGGGGCTGCCGTTCATCAGCATAAAGTCTTGAAAGCGAACGACAAAAATAGGCCGCCGCCCCACGATTGCACAGCCAACTGCAAAATCCGCGCCAGCTGTTTCAGTCATGGGAAGATCCACAACATTTTCATGTTCTGGAATAGTTCCCGCAACACCACCGGGATCTGATACGCATTCGCCCAATAAGATGCCATTGTTTTCAGACAGGTGCTTTTCCGTGATTTGCTTAATAGTTTCTCTTAAAGATAAGCTTTCCATGCTGCCTCCATCTTTTCTGTTGCCTTTTCGTCGATACACTGAAGCTCTTTTTCAAGTCCTCTTTCAATTAAAGCAGATCGAACGAGATGATAACGGTCCCAAGGAGGAGGATTGTCGATACCAACACCTGCATGCCAATAATTCCGACAGACATGGCAATTGATCAAAGCAGGAAGGCGGCTATCCAGAGACTGAATATGATGCATCAGCGTGAAAGGGTCGTCGCTTAAATCTAAGGCCTGTAACCCAAAGCCTTTGGCAACATCGACTAAACTCCAGCTGCGTCGTTTGGATTTGGGAGAAAGCACAGACAAATCATTGTCCGTGCAAATAAACAAAACGGGAAGTTTGTGAGTGGCCGCAAACCCGAAAGCGGACAATGCGTAATCTTCCTCTGCGGCGCCATCTCCAAAAAAGCAAAGAGTTTTCTCTCCGTTGCCCAATGCAGCGCCGACGCCAACGGAAATATTTTCTCCTATAAACCCTGTGTGTGCATACATGCGACGGCCATTTCCAAAGTACTGGAAGGCGCCGCCGATTTTTCCTCCACAACAGCCGGTATCGAGGCACATGATCTCGTCTCGAAGCTGTTCAACTGGTCCTCCAAGAGAGAGAAACAAATCCATTGCGCGGTGCTGTGTAAAGATTTGATAATCCCATGCAACCTCGCCGATTGCAGCACCAACACCCTCTTGACCAGATGACATATGGATCTTGATGCTGAATTTTCCACTGGAGGAAACCTTGACGATGTATTCCTCGAAAATCCGTGCTTCCGCCATCTTCTGATAAACAGAAAGCTGGGTATCACGGCTGAACAAATCGACAGCATTGGGAATTACATTATAATTCTGATAGTTTTCTTCACTCATATGCTAACTCCAGTCAGGACTTTCCCTGTTGATATTCTGTGCACAACTGTTTGAGCCCCTGCGTCATTGTGTATTTTGGGGACCATCCAAGCGATTTGAGCTTTTCCACGGAACAAATTCTATTTGCCATGTTTTCTTTGCGCTCATAATTGAAGCGAATGTTTCCGCAATATTGCACTAGCTGCTTGATGTCTTCCACGATGCCTTTCCAACAGTAAGTTTCAAAGCTAGCAACATTTATTGCGCAGCTTTCATCGGGATGATACTTATCCATGATGCAGATGATTGCACTGGCACAATCGTCTACATGGAGGAACTGCTTTTGTGATACGCCTTGACCAAAAATATCCAGGAAGAGGTCTTCCTTACCGGCATTCTTTGCGTCGCAGATGTCAATCACCAAACGCTCCAGAAGATAAAGCCCCTTCCTGCCGGAAAGAGGCCCATACACATGTGAGGGAAGACAATAAATGAATTCGGTTCCATATTGCTTATTATAGTACTGACAAAGCTTCAGCCCTACAAACTTGGAAATGACAGCTGAGTGCATAGGCGTACGGAACCCAGGAAGATTGAACTGTTCAAGATAAGTTTCGTCCATTGGTTCTGTGATGTTCAGATTCCAAGGATAAAGCATTGCGCTTCCAAGTATGATGGCTTTTTTCACGTTGTGGACACGGCATGCTTCTATTACATTACATTGCATAAGAATATTCATGTAAGTTTCATCCGCATCTCCAACTTGACCACTTTCAAAATCGGTGATTGCCTTTACAGCGCAAAAGAATACATACTCCGGACGATGCTTCTCGAAGTAATCGTTAACAGCAGACTGATTTAATAGCTCCAGGTCAGAGTGTGTTGTGACCGTGGTATTAGTGTACCCACATGCAAGAAGCTGTTCGTAGATTCTGCTACCGATAAGTCCTTTCCCAATCACTAGTATTTTGCTGGCCTTATTCATACATTCATGCCTCACTTGTTTCTTAAAAACTCTGCCAGATGAGAAAAGCCATGCATTACTTCATCCGGCTGAATGTCAGAGAGCAGATGCAGTTGGTAGGATTCATCCATTAAAACCGCGGTGAGCTGTGCGTTGATTTGCTTTTTGTCTTTGCGGATAGCGCTCAGTAATACCTGTGGATCCAAGAAAGAATCGCTTATGTTAACCTCAACGATTGGTGCGATTAGAGACTCGATTTTCCGGGCAAGTTCTGGGGCCATCATTCCTCGTGCAACAGAAAGGCTGTTCGCTACAACTGTACCCATTGCAACTGCTGTGCCGTGAGGAATATCGTAATGACTGGATACTTCAATGGCATGACCGAAAGTATGGGCAAAATTCAGTTTGATACGTTCACCACGGTCAAATTCATCCGCTTCGATAAAGGTCTTTTTGAAAGCCAAGGAAGAGTACACAAAGTCTTCAACAGTAGGCATGTCACAACTGATCAACTTATCGAGGCTTTTCTCAACACTTTGAAGTCTCTGCTCACCTGCAATTATATTGAACTTTACAACTTCGCCAAGCCCGCTCAACAAATCCCTACGGCTGAGTGTTTTGAAAAAGGGAGCATGTAAAATGATTCTGTCAGGAGGGAAAAAAGTGCCCAGCAGATTTTTATAGCTTTTGTAATTAAGGGAGGTTTTCCCGCCAATACAGCTATCGCAGGCGGCGAGTAAAGTTGTGGGCACAAATGTCCAGTGAATACCTCGGTACAGAATGTTTGCAACGAAACCCGTTACATCTTGTACAATCCCACCACCTAAAGAAATCAGGTGAGTGTTTCGTTTGCTGTTCATGCGGATGATGCGCTCACATATATTGAGCGCATTTTCAATGGTTTTGTTCTCTTCTTCAGCAACGAACAGAAACAGCCTTGAAGATGGAATCATTTCAAATCCGGGTTTGTATAAGTCATAGACTTTTTGATCGATTACGAAAAAAGAAGTTTCTTCATTCGCATATCGACTAATAAAATCAAGGGATGCTTCGGTCTGAACACTGTAAGTTTTTGTGGCTGCCTTGATTGTCAACAGTGTGTCGCTCATTGTACACAATATCCTCCGTCAATACTGATTTTTTGTCCTGTGATATATGTGTTTTCTGATGAACCCAAAAAGTAAATTAGGCGAGCAATTTCTTCGGGCTGTGCCATACGCTGCAGAGGAATCTGCGCAGAAATCGAAGCGATTTGCTCAGGAGAATTGTTTTGCATGGTAAGCTCTGTGAGGATAAACCCAGGACAAACAGTATTGACAAGAATGTTATCTGGACCTAATTCCAGAGCCAACGCATTGGTGATCCCATGCAATCCATTTTTGGCAGCAGAATATAACGAGCGTCCGCTTTTGGAGACGATCGCCCAAATGGATCCAATGTTAACGATACGCCCACAGGAACTCTTTTTCAGGTTAGGAATCAACCCACGGAGCAAAAGAATCGGCGCGACTAAGTCAACTTGAAGCATTCGTTCAAGCTCTTCATCGCCTACATTCTCCAAGCGGTTTATATCGTTAATGCCAGCATTATTTATAATTGTGTCTAAAGGAGCGTTTTTCATACTGGCTATAAAAGTTTTCACAGAATCCGTATTAGATAGATCAAGTTCATTCCGAGTAGGGGCAATCACCTGATAACCATTGAAGCGAAAACGCTCTACTGTAGCTTTGCCAATGCCACGGCTTCCGCCGGTAATAAGAGCAACCATGAGTTATTTCTCCTGCTCAGCATGAAGACGAGCAATCAGCATTTTGAGGCGGTCACGATCCTCGTTGGCCATTCTCTCATAGAATTCGCACTTGTTCTGGAGATAAAGTGTTTCGAACTCCACCGCCAGAAGGATTCCTTTGTACAGTTTCTCCTTGTTATCACATGCCTTGAAGACAATCTTGCGAGTTTCAAATTTGTCAATATAAGGATACATGTCTACAAGGAAGGGGATGGCTTCAAAAGAAATGCCGCCGCCCATGCCTACTTTCAAACCATGCTCACGAGCGTGAATAGCCAAATCCTTTGTGAGAGCGAATACTTGTTCGGAGTTGATAGAAGCACGAGAAAGACCGAGAGAGCCGGAAAGATCTACACGGCCAATGGCAATCGTGTTCAAGAACCCATTGCCCACGTCCAAAATCGAATCGATATTTTCATGGCAGGTCTTGGTTTCGGTATTGATGATCCACTCAATATCGGAGACTTCATCACCATAGACCTTCTTGGCAGCCGAAACAAATTTGCTCATTGCAAACGGAGTTTCGATCATGGGGGCCATGATACCGGCGGCGCCCAAAATACGGCACTGATCCATATCGCGTACTGCTTCACAGCCGCCGATTTTGATGAAGATGTCCATATCTGCGCGGAAAACGATTTCGTTCAGCTTAACAAGCTCATCTGTACGGGAACCCTCTGCCTCAAATTCAGCCTTAACAGCGATAACGCCGTATTCACTTTTCAGTTCCTTCAAAATATCAAGCATCCGCTTTTCAGTTTTATTCATTGTAGTTACTCCTTTTCTATTTGATTAAGATATTCGCCATAAAGGGCTTCCAAGCCTTGACGCAGAGTGATAGTACTTTTCCAGCCAAGTGAATTTAGTTTGGAAGCATCGACCATGCGGCGCATCATTCCATCTGGCTTAGATGGGTCACAAATGATGTCCCCTTGAAAACCGACAACATCTTTAATCATTTCTGCCAAACCAAGGATGCTAACCTCACTCCCAACTCCTATGTTGATGGGATCGGCAGAAGAATAGTTTTGCATCAAGAAGATACAAGCATCTGCAAGATCATCCGTGTGAATGAATTCGCGCAGCGCGCTTCCCGTACCCCAAAGTGAAATGCTTTTTAACCCTTGCTGCTGAGCTTGATGATATTTCACGATCAGGGCAGGAATAACATGCGACTTTTCCAAGTCAAAATGATCACCAGGGCCATATGCATTCGCAGGAATAGCACTGATAAAATCAACGCCATATTGTTTGCGCATATAACTGCACAATCTGCTGCCACATATTTTTGCCAAAGCATAACCTTCATTGGTTATTTCAGGAACGCCAGTCAGCAAGAATTCCTCTTTCATAGGCTGTGGGCATTCTTTGGGATACATACATGCGCTGCCCAGATAGAGGAGCTTTTTAACATGGGAGTTTTTGGCAGCCAGCAGAATATTTGTGGCAATCTCCATGTTAATAGTAAAAAAGTCGGCAGGAGAGGCGGAATTTGCTTTTATGCCGCCCACCAAACCGGCAGCGACAAAAACAAAGTCGGGGCGCTCAGAATTGAAAAATGCATTGACAGACGCTTGATCAGTCAAATCAAGTTCCTGGTGGGTTTTTAACAGCAAATGGTCATAGCCCTTCTGCTTGAGTTGTCGAACGATCGCGGAACCTACAAGGCCTGTGTGCCCGGCAACAAAAATGCGATCACTCTTGTTCATATTTCTCCAACACCTTAATGAGGTAATCAATCTCTTTCGTCATATCAGCAGAGTGATTCCCGACAAAGAAGCCATTTTCGTGGATGTAATCTGCAGTTGCAAGTTGATCCGCAGCAGTTGCATTCATATATTTGAACACCGGCTGACGGGCAAAATTGCCTGCGACTATGGGCCGAACTTCGATTTCAGCATCATGAAGGAGATGAATGATTTTGTCACGATCTCCTGCGAACGGAGGAGTGAGAATGATTGCAAAGCCAAACCAAGAAGGAGACCCAACGGCAGTTTGAGTGGAGAACTTATGCATGCTTTCCATGCGTGCTTTGAAGTACTCGGCATTTTTTCTGCGCTGTGCAATAAAACCGTCTAATTTTTTTATTTGTTCAATAGCGATAGCACCTTCCATTTCAAGCGGGCGCAGATTGAAACCAGGAACCACAAAACAAAAACTTTCGTAGAACTCATTCGCATTTTTCAGATGCAACTTGCTTTGCTCGGGCAGGTTGCGCGTCCAGCCATGTGCACGAATGGCCAGCATGTAATGATAAAGTTCCTCGTCATCCGTAACAGTGAAGCCACCCTCCATAGTGCAGAGATGGTGGGAGTAGAAAGTGGAGAAAGTGCCAAAAATTCCGAAAGTACCAGCAGATCTCCCACGATAAGAGGCACCCATGGATTCGCAATTGTCTTCCATCAGAACAAGATTGTGCTTCTTGCACAATGCGCACAGAGTGTCAAAATCATTCGGATTACCGAGCAGGTTAACAGCAAAAACGCCCTTGGTATGCTCGGTAAGTGCGTTCTCAAGTTTTGCCAAATCCATATTCAGCGAGTGCGCATCGACGTCCACAAGACGGCTTTTGAGTCCCATCTGCTCTAAGGGGAAATAGGTGGTGCTCCAAGAAATAGCAGGAACCAGGATTTCATCTCCTCGTTTCAACTTTCCGGAGTAAACCATGGCTGCGATAGCCAAAAGATTTGCGGCGGAACCGGAACTGGACATTACGGCATACTTCGAACCGACCTTTGCAGCAAAATCTTTTTCTGCTGTTGCAACAAACTCACCCATGGTATAGCGCTCCGAAGCGATAACCTTGGAGATTGCGCCAAGCTCTTCCTCGCCCCAGGTGCTACTTGATAAACTGTATTTCATAATTATCTCCTTTCCGATATACAAAAAAAGAAATATTTAATTACCGAGTTTAAAAGCTATCCAGTTTTTGATAGCTTTTAAGATGATTTTCATTCCTACATGACCACGGCGGCATTCATTCAGGAAAAGCTGCTGAATCGAGGAGGAATTTCCAGAAGGCACACAACCGGGAGACATGCTGCTATGCTTTTGCAGAAGACGAAGGAATGTGTATTCTTTGTAGTCAAGAGAAAGAAAGGTCATATAGTCACATCCAACGAGTGACTCAAATTGAAGAGCATTTTTTCCATATCCCAAATGAAGAATATCGTTGCATTGCCCAAGTTCATAAAGGGTTTGCTGCATGAGCGTAAAAGCTTGTCCTTTTACGGAGGGGTCTTGCATTCTAGACCAAATGTTACTATAGATGAAAGAAAAATAGTTCATATATGCGGCGGTCCAAAGACACTTGGTCTCTTCGGGCACGGGGGCGGAAAAAGCTTCCCTGAGCACAGTCAAAGAATTCTGGCAACTTGTGATATGAAGATCGCGCTCATGATGACGAGCAACATCCATGTCGTCATATTTGTATTGGTAAAGCAAATGGTTTACACAGCAGATGCTGGGCTCTTTTCGATAGGCTTGAAAACAGAACAGGGCGTCTTCAGCGGTGTTCATTGTGGTGTTTAGCTGCAGGTTGTTAGCCAGAATAAAAGAACGTTTAAACCACTTGTTCCAAAGAGAAAGATTGTTGTTTTCTAAGCATCGTGCAAGCCCATCTCTGCCTCGATAATGCACTTCGTTGCGAGCCACTGAAGAGGTGAAGATATAATCAGCTACAATAATGTCGCAGGGGTTCTCACGTGCGCGTTGAATCATATAGTGATAACTTTTTGCCACAACTGCATCATCAGCATCAACGAAGTGGATATATTCACCACGGGCCTCTCGAATGCCTACATTTCGAGCGTTTGAGACCCCTTTGTTTTGTGAGAGATAAATTGCTCGAATAGGAAGTGCAGCCTCGATGTATGGCTTTAATGCGCGCTCAAGGTTATCGCTGCTTGCATCATCAACAATGACGATTTCATAATTTTTGATGTTTTGCTTGGCGATAGAGTCCAAACAAGTGCCGATTTTTTCACTCATATTGTATGTAGGGATAACAACACTGAGGAAAATCGACTCTTGCGGCTGAGCCGAATACTTAGCGCTCATCTTTTGTTTCTACCTCACTTATGTTTCCAAATTACTTTTTCTTGTGGCGAAGATAGAAGTGGTAAATCTTTTTAGGAATGACACCCCATTTGGAATCACCAAACTTTTTTATCGCCATGGCGATGTTCCAGATATTAGAATTCTGATAGATTTTGAGGGCTTCGCCCCTTGAACAGTACTCGTTAAAAATGAATTCAAACTGTTGCGGGCAAGATACAGGAACAAATCCCGCCGGGTTTTTGGGCAAAGGTTTCGGACCCTTTTCGATGATATGGCAAAGCCACTCTTCGAAACGTTCGACTTCGTCAAACGCGAAATCAGGATTCATGGGAGGCTCGCGCAGCATCTGGAGATACTGTTCCTTGTCATTGTCAAGTTCGATGACTCTGCGAATCACAGCGTCAAAATCGTTATCATAGTCATTGCAGTTTATGAAAGCCTTGGGATTGTAAAATTTAGTTACTTCCGGGTTGCCCCAATAGATCGGAATGGAATAAGACAAAAACGGATCAATCAGTTTTTCTGTTGTATAGCCCGGCATAAAGGCATTCTCGAAGGCGATTGTGAATTTGTAATTCCGCAAAAAATCGAGCTTTCCAGTGATCCATGCTGCCGTGGGAGGCACCGTTTCTTTGCCGTTCTTATCCTTGACCCAGCGGGGAGCGATAGAACTGCTGGGCATATTGTTAAGAACCTTGCCGGGACAGTCTACATGCTTATACTCGTCCATCAGCTTTTGGCAAAAATCTTTGCGAACCTTCCAGCCGCTGTGAGGCAAATCGTTGGAATAGACGAAGTTGCAAAAGCGGCGATCAAACATGTCTTCAGTTACGGCGCTTCGATCCTGGATATCGCTGGATAGACCGCGCTCAAAAGGACTTGCGAGGATAGTAGAAATCTGCATATACCGATCGGTAAACTGAATCGGCATATGCCCGCATGCATAGTCACAGTCGTTGAAATTGGGAACGAGCGGCTCACCACCCAGAAAAATGCGAACACATTGCTTGTCTTTATAATTCTGATAATCATATCCGAATGCCGCATAGAACAAAAAATCCGGGTCATCCGTGAAGTTCAAATTATAATGTTTACGAAGCAACCTTACCACATAGTTGTTTTCCTTATCTAACTCGGAAGGAAGATCTGTGAATTTTACATTGATCGTTTTCATGGAAAAACCTCTTTCAGCAAGTATACATTATAAGAACGTTTTATTATAAAGGGAGAATAGCAATAAGATAAGCAATGCGCAATGGCAAGCGCTATGAGATAAACGAACTGAGATTCAGTTTTATGACTTTTTGACCAATCTTTCCAATTGGTCAAATGGCAAGAAGAATACAGCTTGCTTACTGTCGCAGAAAAAGGCAGGCCAGGAAAACAGAAATTATAAAAGCCGCCATTGCAAGAACGAGCCATTCTTTTAAAGGTCCCTCCATGCGAAGATAATCACAAATTTGATTTAGTACAAGTGAGTGGACTGGATAGAACTCAAAAGAAATGGACGAAAATGCATCGATCAAGCGGAGGGGGGATGACTAATTTCCGAGAGAGTAACTTTAAAAGAGAAAAAAGTTTTGCCGAACCCACATGGAGTAAAAGCATAGATATAAAGCAATGTGAAAACACAAACGACCCCAGGGAAAGTATACTGATATGCCGTGTACAGCAATCCCCAAAGGTCGGCTGTCTTTCCAGCTACCCCAAAAGCGTATATCGTATAACTTAGCAAAAGCATTGTGCCTGTCAAGCATAGCACAGACAAGGCTTTTATCGCAACCCCGGGGGGATTCCTGGCGGCCAAAAAGTATGCAAAGAACGCTCCTGCCGAAAATATACTCATATTGGAATATGGCGAAGTGTAAATATAGTGAAACCAGTAGAGCTGTTGGGCCCACACATATTGGCGCTAAACCTCGCCAAGAAGAAGGCTCGCTGTAATCAAAATGAGGAAAATGCAACTACGCGCTTTGGGATTGTGAAGCAAACATTTTGTGATCCATACTTTGTGTGCAAGCACACACTAAAATGGCACAGAGGCATACGGCCACATTAGAGTGAATACGAACCATGTGGCGCCAACTCCGTCTACAGCGGGAGAGTTCCAAGTTGAGCTATAAATGCGCAGCAAAAAATTCCGAATGACAAATGGATAGGTGAAAAGAAAATCAGGATATGACAACAAGCACGTAATGAATATGAACAATATGCTCGGCAGCCAAATCCGTTTGATTTTCTTAGAATAAATATGTTCCCAAATTAGACAGAGAAGGTGGGCCAGAAGCTGCAAAGCTTTTTCTAACCAGAAAGCCGAAAAGCAGGAAAAAATTCACCTAGCGGCCCAAGCCGGTGCGTTCAAAAAATACGGGCTGACCCTGCCATACTAAGCGGTTGGGAAAAATTTGTATGTGCAATGAAAACTAAAATCGTCGCATAAACGCGAAGTAAGTTCAAAGCGTTAACGCGGTTAGGAATGGGGGACCCAAAGGAACCAAAAGAGTTTGCAGAAGACTGGCACATTATAATCCCTTCTCTTTTGCGACCAGCGCCATATCATGTTCCTCCATAATGCGGACCAGATCATGATAGCTGGTTTTTACCGGATTCCATCCCAGCTTTTGCTTGGCTTTGGTCGGATCTCCGAGCAGATTTACCACATCAGTAGGACGATAGAAATCAGGACTCACCTCTACAAGGATCCGACCGGTGGACTTATCAATGCCTTTTTCCTCTACACCCTGTCCCTCCCATGTCAGTTCAATACCTGCAAAATGAAATGCCAAGGTGGTGAACTCTCGCACGGAATGCTGCTCGCCTGTGGCAATAACAAAATCCTCCGGAGTGTCATTTTGAAGCATCAACCACATGCATTCAACGTAATCTTTGGCATATCCCCAGTCACGAAGGGAATCGAGATTGCCAAGGAACAGCTTGTCCTGCAGGCCCGCGGCAATTCGTGCAGCAGCCAAAGTGATTTTCCGGGTAACAAAGGTTTCGCCTCGACGCTCAGATTCGTGGTTAAACAATATGCCATTGCAGGCAAACATGTTGTAGGCTTCGCGATATTCCTTTATAATCCAGTAACCATACAATTTGGCAACAGCATATGGGGAAAAGGGGTGGAGAGGCGTATTTTCATTCTGGGGAACCTCTTCGACTTTGCCAAACAGTTCAGAAGTGGATGCCTGATAAATGCGGCAGCTAGTTTCCATGCCCAACATTCGCACGGCTTCCAAAATGCGTAACGTGCCAAGTGCATCAGCATTTGCGGTATATTCCGGTACGTCAAAAGAAACAGCAACATGACTTTGAGCCGCAAGGTTGTAGATCTCGTCAGGACGTACCTTCTGCAGCAATTTGATGATGCTCATGGAATCAGTCATGTCGCCATAGTGCGTATGAAAACGAGGATGACTCATCAGATGATCGATTCGTTCTTTTTTTTCTGTGGAACTCCTGCGAACAAGGCCATGCACATCGTAACCTTTTTCAAGCAGAAATTCAGACAAATAGCTTCCGTCCTGTCCGGTAACACCAGTAATCAAAGCTCTTTTTTCCATATGATTGTACCTCTTTTGTTTTTGATTTTAGATGAGAAGATTTTTACCATAAACTGGATTAAGAACAATTATGATGCAGAATGCATTTTGTAATCCAGCCAGCAGCCAATATACTTTAAAATGGTTCGCAGACCAATGTGCCCCAAACGGCAATGCTCTTCAAAGGAGACAGTGGAAGCATTCAAAAATCCCATAGCATTTTTTTCATAAGGATTCGGACCTTTGTCAACAATATGCTTTAAAAAGCCCGCAAGGCGCGATTCTTCATCGAAGGGATAGTCGGATCGAAACGGTGGCTGTCGCAACATAGCAAGGTACTTTTCATCGTCCTGATCCAATTCAATGACACGTTCGATTACGGCCTGAAAGTCTCCACCATAATCGTTCACATTGATAAAAGCTTGCGGATTGAATTGTTGGCAGACATCAGG
>OMNT01002363.1_pt1 | contig 15285 bp, 2 predicted proteins | sample 1672551 | NCBI WGS metagenome assembly OMNT01 (sample SAMEA3136698, study PRJEB25190) | human gut metagenome
GTGTATAAACACTTGCATTGCTTGCCAATTGTGTTTTAACAAACTCACCCCCGCTTACCGGGGTTAAAACCTTGGCGGGCGGGGGTGTTATCGGGAGCTTAGATTAGGTTGTGCGACTTACCAGTAGCGGGGGTAATAGCCGCTGTTGCGCTGCTGCTCGGCGTACTTCCACCAGGGCAGCGTCTGGCTGGGATCGGTAAGCTTATCCCACAGTTCATTGGCAGCGCCGGCATTATGCAGCTGCACGGTAACGGTGTACAGCTTCACGGTGCCGTCGGTAAGGGTCACGGTGTATATAACGGGCTTGGTGAAGTCCACAGCCTCGCTTGAGGCAGGGGTCATCTCCGCTATGTTCACGCCCGTTATCACCGGCCTGAGCGCAGTAACGTCGGTCTTGTACGGCATGGTAACGACAATGTTTCCGCCGACATCTATCGTGCCTGGAATGCCGTCTATAACAAATCCGGTTATGCCGCCGCCCGTGGGCTGGGACGCAGTGCTCTCCCACTGGCAGGATATCGTTACATCGCAGGCAGGCATGGTGAACTTGCCGTTTTCTATGGTAACGGTCTTGCCATTCTCAATAGCTTCGGTATAGGTCAGCGATCCGACCTTCATCTGCATTCCGTCCGCCGCGCTTATGCTTATGGTCACCTCGTCGCCCTCATTTGCCCTTGTCCTGCTGGGCGTAAGCGTGCCGCCGACGTGTTCGGCTACGCTTATGGTATATTCACCATCGTCCTCGCCGGAGCTGAACGCGGGAATCTCTATCTTCATGGGCTTGCTCGCTACGCCGCTTGCGTTCTTCACAACGATGTAGATATCGCGCGCGCCCTTGGCAAGGTTGGTCAGCATCAGCGTGTTTTCACCTGCGGATATGCTCATGCCCCTGCCTTCGGTATCTATTGCGGGCTCGGCAGCGCCAGACTCAACCACCACATAGTAGCAGCTTCCGCCTTCGCTTGAGGTGAACTTGATATTCGCTTCCTTGTCGCTTATGCGCTCGGCAGAGCCGTTTGAAAGCTCAGGCGCGCCGGGTTCGCTATAAGCAAGCGTAATGGTGTAATTCCTGCTCTGCTCACCGTTATGCGCTATGAATATAACGCCCTGGTTCAGCGGCATGTAGCACGCAATGTCGCCATTCGACCAGTCGCCCGTGAATGCATTGACCTGCTCCACGGTCGTGCCTTCGTTTGCGGTTATGCGCATATACAGTCCGGATGTGCCCTGCGGTATTCCGTCCGCGGTGGCCTTGTCTATAACGCCGCTCAGGTCCACTGTCCATGCGTCGCCCGCAAGCGTACCTGACGCTATCACCGCGCCGCCCTTGCCGGAAAGGATGTCCACGGCCAGTATCTCCGCGCCGCTTGCATCGGTCTGTTCAAACTCCGCCGTTACGGTAACGTCCGCAGCGGGCATGGTGAACTTGGCGCTGTTGGCGTCGCTGTCGTCCACGGTAACATCCACGGCATTGTTGTATTCGTCCGTCACTATCCAGCGCTTCAGCCTGTAATTCTCCTCCGGCTTGGCGGTCAATTTTACTACGCTGTCCGCAAGGGGATATACGCTGCTGCACTCTATCGTGCCGCCGGACGCGGGCTGCACAACGTTCAGGTTGTAACGCTGTATGTCGCCGTTGTTGGTGTCGAAGTATACTTCTATGGTAAGGCCGTATATCTTCTTTCCTCTGTGCTTCCAGCTGGTAACGGTGTATTCGCCCTTATAGTCGTCGTAATTCTTTACCATATAGTTGGACGAAACAAGCCATATCTTTTCAAGTATATACTTGTTCGGATCCTTAAGCTTAACTTCAAAGCTTATGGTGTCCCCCTTAACAACGGTTATCTTGCTGTTCAGGTCCTGAAGCACGCCGTTCTTCCATATGCTTATATCGGCCATGTAGGGCGTAGTGACGCTGCTTCCGGTATATGCATTATCGCCCTTCTTTATCCAATACCTCCAGTTTACGCCGATAGCCCTCTCGTTAAGCACAGCCTTAACAGTCACAGAGCCGTTCGGCATAACGAACGTGATGGATTCGCTGTAGCTTGCCGCGCTGGTTATAAGCGATTCGCCGCTGCTGTCACGGGTTATTTCCCAATGGTCAAACTCGTAATAATCATCCAAGTCGCCAAGGGACACGGTAACGCTTTCGCCTTCAAACGCGCCGGTAACTCCCTTCGCGCCGTTCACGAGCACGTTCGCCTTGCCCGCGGGGTCAACCACCAGGTTGAGCGCCTGCGCAACGGGTTCGGGGTCCTCTTCAAACACGGCGGTGAGCGCGGCGGAATCGGCGCCTACCTTAAGGTTAAGGCTGCTGTTCAGCTTCTGTTCTTCGCTGAGATAGCTGCTGCCCTGCGCTTCTTCCCATTTTACGAAGCGGTATCCGCTCTTTGCGGCGGCATTGATGCACAGGTAAGTGCCTTCCTTGTAATATCCGTCCCCGCTTGCAGCTTCGGGAGAGATGGTCACGGAACCGTAGGCGGTGTTGTTGGGCTGCGCGGTGATCTGGCTGTAGCTTACGCGGCGGATGTTTATAACTATGGTAATGTCGCTTTCGGGCATTACATACGCCGCCCACACGCGGTATTCATCGCTCTTGTCTTCATACCCGCCATACTGCTTATCTATCAGCCGCTTAGCGATGCCTATCTCTTCGGCAGCTGGCTCAATGGTGATGCTGTCGTAGACATACTTCACTCTGCCGTTGATAACATTTCCCCCAAGCCTGAAGTTTTCATCGAACCAGAATATCACGCCGTCTCCGGGTGCAGCATAGTTAATGCTGTTGCTGTTTCTGGCAATTTCGGAGTAATTGTCTATCGCGTCATCTATGGTCGGATACTTGCTTATATCGTAACTCTCGCGTCCCTGTAACGAATAGATATTTGTTCCGGTCGCATTTCCCCAATCATCGCTGCGGGTTATATCCACGCCGTCGCACATTATGCGGTAATCCACGTGATAGCCCATGACAACATTTATTTCGAAGTCACGTTCAAGAAGCTGAACGTCTATCCTCGGCTGCCTGCGGGCTTCCGATTCATTGTTCATCACATAATCGCTGAAGGACCAGTATACGAAGTGAGCGTTCGCATTGTCCGGCTTCCATTCAAGCGTGGCTATGCCCTTGCCGTTGGGGAAGGTTATCACGTCGCCCTCGCGGTATTCCTTGCCTTCGTAAACCACGGCGTAGCCATGGCCCTTAACGGTGCCGTGCACGGGCTGATACTCAGGGAATATGCCCTTAACGGTCATGTCCTGCGTGCTGGTCCTGAGCGGCCTGATGGTCATTGTATATTCGTCCACTTCAACCATCTCGTAATCCTTACCGTTATACAGGCGCTTGCCCGTTGCGGTGGACGTGACTGTCCAGCCCTGGAACTCGTAACCGTCCTTCTTTTCGGCCTTTATGGTAACGGCGGGCAGGTACCAGCGCACGTCTGTCAGGTCGTCCTCGCTGGAAAGGGTACCCTTCTCGCTTTCGCTGTTATCCAGCGTTATGGTCGCGCCCTTGGCGTCCAGTCCGAACAGCGGCGTAAGGCGCAGCGCATATATGCCGCCTTCAAGCGTGAAGTCCAGCTTGGCCTCCCTTATATCGCTTTCGCTGAGGGAAGTATTGCGCGCAAGGAGCCTTGCCTGTTCATCTTCGGTGAACTTCTCGCCTACCCATAGATCCGGATCGGTGATGGAATTATTCATCTCCACCTGCCACCTTACGAACACATAGCCGTCGTCGGGTATAGCTTCCACGCTCAGCTTATCCGTGCCGTAAGCAATGCCGTCGGCTTCGCCGCCTTCTACCAATTCGCCGTTCTTCTTAAATTCGGCGCGGCCGTTTTCGGCATCGGTCACCACCACAAGGCGGCCGTCGCCCGCAAACTGCGGCTGTATCACGCAGTATTCCCTGGAAGGCTTGAACTTGAGCGGGTTGGCATAAACCTCGTCCGCAGTCAGCTCCACCGTGTCCATCTTCCAATTTTTGAACACGTATTCTATATTGGCGAATTTCTCTTCCGGCACGGCGGTTATGGTAACGTAGCCTTCCGCATCGGGTTCGAAGGGGATAACGTCGCCGCTGTAATACTTGTTGCCGTTATAGAGCACATATCCGCCGAGTCTGTCGCCTGCCGGCTGGCAGAAGCCATTGATATACACTTCCGCGCGGTAATCAAGGTTCAGCTTTATTGTACCCTTCTTCACGTTGCCGTTCCTGTCGGTAAAGGTGAAGGGGATTCTTGATTCGCGCTGATAATCGCTAAGGCTGTAATACACCTTGCCGCCGTCCTCATGGCGAACGACCTCTTCCTTGCCGTCGCCAGCATCGGTACGCTTCATAACAAGGTCCGTCGGGGCAAGCACATCGCTGCTGCCGTTGCTGAGGGTTATCAGCATATCTTGGCCAAGTATGTCGCTGGTGCCGAAGCCGGAGAACGTTACGACTATCTCGTTATATGTATTATTGTCCCAGTTTTCTATCGCGCCGGTGTACACCGTGCCGTCCTTGCCGGTTATGGTAAACGCGGGCAGGCGCTCGCCGGGCATCACGAACACGCCTTCGGTGGAGTTGGCAAAGTATGCGGTAACGGTAACGTCCTTATCAACGCCCTTTGCCAGCAGCAGCTTGTTTTCGCCTTCTTCATACAGGGTATAAAGGCTCTTGTCAAGGTATTCACCGCTTGCGGTATCCGTCACTGTCCAGCCGACCAGCGTGCAGTTGGCGGCGGGGGTGGCGCTCAGCTCTATTATGCTTGTGCCGTTGGGCTTAAAGTTATCCAGCCCGTCGGTCGTTGCGGCGGCGGAACCCTTGGCGGTGTTCTCGCTCTTCACGGTCACCTTTATGCCGGGGGTGGTATCCACCTCAAACTTCGCCTTTATGGTGAAGAACTTCTCCGGCACGGTGAAGGTGAGAGTCTCGCTCTTGGCCTGCTCTTCACTCAGTTCAACGCCTTCTATCTCCCAACCCGCGAAAGCATAGCCTTCGTTGGCGGCGGCGGTAATGGTGGCTTCGCCCGCGGGGAAGTCTATTACGCTGCCCGCGGCGTAGGTCGCGTCGTTATAGGACACTGCGCCGTTTTCAGCCTCTATCAGCGCGCGGCGCGCGGGGGTGAAGCGTATAACGCCCTTCTTTACGTTGCCGTTGGCATCGGTCGCGGTGAACGGCAGTTCGTACAGTCCAACGAGCTGTTCCTCAGAGGGGTAATAAACGAAAACCCTTGAGGAAGCGCTCGAGCCATCGTTCTCAGTGCCTTCGCCAAAGTCAAACGTTACGCCAGCTGCGGTGAGATCCTCATATACAAGCCGATAGAATACCCTCACACCGGCTTCAGTGTCCGCAGGAATAGTGTTAAGCGTTACCACTATCGTTTCGGACAAGTCGTTAGACCATCCGGTAATGTCTGCCTTGGTGCTCCTTGCGGTATTATGGGCAAACTCGGGCACTACCATCGAGCCCATGTCATTGTACTCGTCAGTGTTATACCTTACGAAGTTAGGCTCACCCTTCTTAACGAAGTGCGCCGTCAGCTTCAGATCCTTCTCGCAGTTGATTACGGTCAGTTGCTTGTTGCCGCCTACCTCGTCGTTGTCAGCGGTATCCCTGGTAAACATGAACATGAGTACCTTTTCTGCGTCGGGTATCGCGGTACCGTCGGCATAGGTCAGTTCCCAGCCCATGAACAGGCAGCCATCGGCGGGCTTTGCGCTGATGTCAAGTACACCGTTGGTGCCCGAAACAGTATTATCGCCTTCGGGAGTTACGGTGCCGTATGCGCTGTTGTCGCTGTCAACTGTAACCTTTATTCCCTTGCCGAAAGTCGGCGTTATTTTCAGGCTGTGATGGAAGCCGTCAAAGCTGCTCTTCGAGAAGCCTATGCCCATGGGGTTGCTGCCCACGGTGCCGCCGTCGGCTATCTCGTAATGGAAATTATAGTCCGGTTCGGAGGGGAACATCATATCGCCGGTTTCAGCGTCCACAACGTCCCAGCCGCCGAACACGTACCCTTCTTCCGGCGTGGCCTTAACGGTTGCAACTATGTTGCCGGTGCTGTCGTCCGGCCCATACACGCGGTTGTTTGCGTCCGGCGTTACGCCCACGAACTCCGCCGTGCCGTGCTCGCCCTGCGCAAGCTCCACGTAGAGCTGCTTGGCGGCAACCTCAAACTTCGCCTTTATGGTGAAGAACTTCTCCGGCACGTTGAAGGTGATGGTCTCGCTCTTGGCCTGTTCTTCGCTCAACTCAACACCTTCTATCTCCCAACCTGCGAAGGCATAGCCTTCGTTGGCGGCGGCGGTGATGGTGGCTTCGCCCGCAGGGAAGTCTATTATGCTGCCCGCGGCGTAGGTCGCATCGTTATAGGACACGGCGCCGTTTTCGGCCTCTATCAGTGCACGGCGTGCGGGGGCGAAGCGTATAACGCCCTTCTTCACGTTGCCGTTGGCATCGGTCGCGGTAAACGGCAGTTCGTACAGAGTAGCGGCTTCTTCTGCAGTGATATTATAAACGTAGTATTTTGTGGTATCTCTTGAAGCATCGTGTTCAGTGCCTTCACCCAAATTAAACGTTACGCCCGCAGCGGTAAGGTCGGTAGACTTATACCGATAGAACAATCTCAAACCGCTTTTGCTTTGCATTGCGGGAGCATCAAATATTATCACTATAGGTTCGGATACATCGTTTGACCAGCCGGTGTAGCTTGAGGGCAGGGTCATGTTGGGGGCAAACACCGTAACTCTGGGAGCCTGCATTGAGCCCCTATCGGATTTATGACTATTGTACCTTACAAAGTTAGGCTCGCCCTTCTTAACAAAGTGCGCCGTCAGCTTCAGATCCTTCTCGCAGGAGAATATGGTGAGCTGATTATTGTCGCCAGTAGCGTCATTATCGGTGCTGTTCGTATTAAAGCTGAACAGGTTGTCCTTTTCTTTTTCAGGTATCTCGGTACCGTCGGCATAGGTTATTTCCCAACCCATGAACAGGCAGTCCTCAGCGGGCTTCGCGCCGAAATCAAGTTTCCCGCCGACGCTCGAAACAATATTCTCGCCTTCGGGCGTTACGGTACCATATTCGCTGTTGTCGCTTGCTACGGTGACCTTCATCTCTTTGCCGAATACCGGCACTAACTTCAGATTAACGTGGAAGTTTGCACTGCTGTGCTTCGAGAAACCTATGCGCAGCGGGTTGCTTGCCTCGCTTTCGCCATCTTCAAGGAAGTAGTTCCCATACTGACCACCCATCAGACCGACAGCTTTCTTACCGGTGTCTGCATTCAATATAGTCCATCCACCAAAGGCATACCCCTCTTCCGGCGTGGCCTTAACGGTTGCAACTATGTTGCCGGTGCTGTCGTCCGGCCCATACACGCGGTTGTCCGCGTCCGGCGTTACGCCCACGAACTCCGCCGTACCGTGCTCGCCCTGAGCAAGCTCCACGTAGAGCTGCTTGGTAAACTTGGCCGTGAAGCGGAGACTGTAATCTTTCATCCTCACGCCCAAATCCGCATCGTCAAGGCTGCCAAAGGGGCTGTAATGCTTAGCTAATTCGGCAGGCGCGTAGGTGCCGTCCTCCTGCTTGTATTCCACAGTCCAGCCGTTGAACTCGTATCCGTCATTTGCGGTCGCGGTCACAAAGGCCATGTCGTTCGTATAGAAGTAACCGTCAGTGTCGCCGCTCGCTTCCACCTTGCCGCCCGCGGCAGGGTCTGCTACAGCTTCAACGGTGAGTCCCTTGGAGAACTGCGGAGTTATGCGCAGGTCATATTCCGTTACCTTTGCGGACATCGAGCGCTGCGTGCGCCCGTCGCCGTTTACGGGAGTCCAGAAACGGTATGTCACGAACGAGCCGGCCAATGTCGGGTCGGCTACCCATTCGTTTTTGGCCGTGTCAAAGTATTCTATGCCCCATTTAGTGAACCTGTAGCCGGTTTCGGTGCTTTCAAGCTCCCACGTTACAGCGTTGGAGTCCTTGGTAAGACCGGATACGGCATCCTTGCCTATGGCGCTTACGGGCCAGGCGAAGCTCGCCTTACCGCCTTCCGCCTGCTGTAAGGTTATGCTGTAAGTCGGTTCAAATTCAGGATATACCCTAAGGTTATATTCCTTGGCAACAATGGTGATGGTGTCATCGCTGAGGCTTGTATCATTGCCAAGGGTATAATGGCGGCCTTCTTCGGCGGGCATGAACTTGCCTTCCGCCTTTTCGTAATCAACATGCCACCTGGCGAACTTGCTCTTTTCGCCGGGCACGTTGGTTATGCTTACGCTTTCGCCAGCGGCAACGGTTTTGCTTTCAGCCGTTTCGTCGTCCGCAAACCTGGCCGCACCTTCGGAAACTATGCCTTCGCCCGTGCTTACGGTAACAAGCTTGGCGAACTTGGCCTTGATAATGAAGAACTTGCCGTCCGCTTCAATGGTCAGCGGATTATCGGAATATTCCTTGCCGGCTATTTCCCAGCCCGCAAAAGCATAGCCTTCGTCCGCCTTGGCCTGAAGGGTTATTTCGCCCGCGGCAACGTCTATGGTTTGGCCGTTGGTATATTCGGTATCGTTATATATAACGCTGCCGTGTTCGGCTTCTATGCCGGCCTTGCCGTCGCGCTCGAAGCGTATCACGCCGCGCTTTACAAAGCCGTTCTTATCGGTAATGGTAAAGGGTATTTCATAATCGTCCGCATTAAGCTGGGTATAGTAATACCTGCTCCAGCCGAGCCATGAGCCTTTCTCTCCGGTCTCCCTGCCGTCGAAGGAAAGCGATGTTCCGTCAGGCGCATAGGAATCTTTGTTCAGCCTATAATACGCGGCAACGTACAGGGGCAGCGTGCCTACGTTATTGAACGTTACGACCACCTGCTCGTCCGTATCGTTAGACCAGCCGGTCACGGTGCCTTCCGTCGCCAGCGTGACAAACGGGGTGAGCTCAAGCAGGTTATCTCTTATGTCAAAGCGGGGAGTTTTGCCAGCGACCACAAATTCGGGCGCGGCAAACACGGCCTGAATATCAAACGTGCTTTCCGGCACGGCAAAAGTTATGTCGTTGCCGTTGGCGGGATATTCGGTGCCGTTTATTATCCATTTGAGCAGCTTGTAGCCTTCTTCCGGCACGGCGGTCATGGTGGCATCGCCGTCGCCATCGGGAACGAAGTCTATTACGCTGCCGTTTTCATACTGCTTGCCAAGGTACTGCACAGCGCCGTGTTCGGCAGTGAGCTTGCCCCTGTTTTTAAAGTTCAGCCTTATAACGCCGGGCTTGGTATTGCCGTTGTTATCAAGCACGTTGAAATGTATTTCATATGCATCGGCAAAATCATCAATCGTATATTGGCCGAACCCATATTCCAGCTTATTCTCGTCCTTATAGGTATACTTCGGTGCGTCGTCCGTAAAGCTTATTACCAGCCCGGGCGCAGTTTTGCCAGTGTTACCGCTTTTGCCTATAGGCATGAATATAGAACATTCATTGGCGCTTTTAAGTACATCAGCCGCCGGAATATCATTAAACTCCACAACCACTTCGTTTGTGGTGTTGTCCCATCCGGTTATAGTGGGGTAATAGATAGTCTGAGTCTGGAATATTACATGCATTCTAATATTCCAGTAACTATCCTGCAACGCATAGTTTGGCGAAGTTTTGTCGTTAAACACGGCGGTTATTGTAGCGTCGTGCTTTATGCCCTTCCTATTGTAATCAATAAGGTCGCGTACGGTGTTTCCGACAACGGTCTCGTCAGTGCTCCAAGGCTCCTTGTCATATGGCCATGTCGTGGTTTTAGACATGCCAAGGTCATGATAATGGTATACGTCAAGATCGTCAACTATGCCGCTTTCGCCGTTGGTATAGCGTATTGTCCAACCCACGAACTGGTACTTTTCGCTGTCCTTCAGCCGGTAGCCTATTTCCACGTTGCCCGCGGTATAGCTGCCAACGTAGCCCTTTTCGGTTTTTTCGGTGAGCTGCTTGCCCGTGTTCGGGCCCAGCACAACCTCTCCCATTTCAGGGTCGCTCGATTCAACGGCCAGCTTGAGCGGTATGCCAAAGTTAGGTGTTAACTCAAGATAGGCCTTAGCGCTACCAATTGAGCCCGGTGCGATCTCCATCGGATTGGAACCAAACGTGTTTCCGCTTTTAAGAACGTAATGTACATTAGGTGTGGTTTTAGGCACCCATGTACTGCCATTGTTCATAGTAAACCTGGCTGTCCAGTTAATGAACTCGTAGCCTTCCTTGGGCGTGGCCTTAACCGTTACGAACCCCGTTTTCGCCGTAAGGCCGGTAATCTTATTGCCGTCCTGCGTGGCGTCGTCCGGTATGGATACTATCTCCACGGTGCCGTTTTCCACGCCATCGGTATTTATTACGATGGTCTTGTTTCCCGCCGCCAGCACCTGCGCAGGCACAAGGCCCGCGCACATTATAAGCGCCAGCAGAAGGGACAACAGTTTTTTAGCTTTCATATGTTTTCCTCCGTGTATTTCAACTCTTCCGCATTGAATACATTATCAATCAAGTACATCGGTCCATTCGGCGCGGGAGCTGTTCCATGCCCTGCCCGTGCCGGAGTTGTTCCAGCCTGTGCCGGTGCTGCCCCAGCCCGTGCCGGTGCTGCCCCAGCCCGTGCCAAGATTGCCCCAACCGGAACTGCCGCCCCGCTGGTTATATCCCTTAGAGGAATCCCAATATGAACCGTATCCGCCCGGCAGGCCGTGCGGGTCGTGGCTCACCTGGTGATCCTTAACGGAGTTGTTGCCTTCTTCAGCCATCTTGTCCCAAAGCTGATCCGCAACGCTGCGCTGATATACAACGCTTACCGTGTATTGCTTGGTCGTTTTACCGTTCACCACCGTGTATACAACTGGAACGGACAGGTTCACCATCTGGTAAGAGCCGGGCGTTACGCTCGCCCCAGCGCTGACGGTGACTATAGGCGCGACTGCCGTAACGTTTGTGCCGTAAGGCAGGGTTATGACGATTGTGCCCGCGCCGTGGTTTATAACGCCTTCCGCGCTCAGCACGTTGAAGCCGGTTATCATGGCATCCGAACTTACGGGCGTGCTGCCGCCGGCGGTTATCAGGCTGCCGTTTTTATTGAGCACCTTCACCTTATATGTGCGGCCTGCAAGCGCGTCCGTACCGGTGAGGGTATATTCAACAACGTTGGAGAAGTCCACCGCCGCGCCGGACGAGGGGGAGCATTTGCTGCCCGCCGTGAACGTGGCTTCCGCAGTAAGCAGGGTGGTAGTGAGCGCGCTGTCGTCCACGCCAGAAACTGTTATGGTGTTGTTGTCGTTATCTATAACGCCGCTGTACCATGTTCCGTCCGCCTGTACGCGGAACGTAAGCATTTCCGCCTGCGCGGCTATCATTACCTTTATGCGCACCTTATTGGTGGTCTTTTTGTCGCCAGATACAACGGTGAACTCCGTAAAGTCGGAAAGGTCCATCGTCTTTTTGCCGTCCAGCGCCGGCGTTACCTCCGCGCCGTAGGACGCTTCGCCCTTTATGCGCAGCTTGGTCAGATCCACCGTGTTGTTTATTATCAGCACTATATCCGTGCCGTCCGCGGTGTTCGTTACCTTTCGTTCAACAATATTGAGCGCGCGCCTGTTCGCGTCCTCAAGCGTTATGCCGTCCGCAGGTATATCCGCGCCCGTTGCGTCCACGTTGCCGTAGGTAACGGTGACATAATATGTCTTGGTGGTCTTTCCGTCGGAAGCTTGCACCACAAACGGCTGCTCGGTACCCGCCACCAGCTTTACCGGCAGTTCGGGAACGATGAGCTTTGCACCCGCGGACAAAACCATTTCGGGCGTGATGCTGTCAAGCGGCATGCCATCCGGCACGGTAACGGCGATCGTGCTGCGCTCACCTTCAGTTATTTCGCCATTCTGCCCATCTATTGCAAAGGAGAGGATGTTTGCCTCGGCAGAAAGGGTCTTTGCGAAGTTATAACGGTTGTAATACATATGGTATGCCTTGCCCGCGCCGCCGCGTTCAAGGAACCCGAGATACCATTCGAGCGCGTAGCAACCCTGTTCGGTAGCCATACTGTTGGGCTGCGTTTCGGATACAACGTGTTTGAAGCCGCCGGCCCAGGCGAACTTATCCACCCACTGGGTAACTATGTTGGTCTTTCCGTCGCCAAAGCGCGGGTCGGTATACGGGTCAACGCCGCATGCGCACAGCGCGCATATTACCTGGGACGTGGATTCGCTGTTGGCAAAGCCGCTGTATGTGAAAGTAAAGTCTGGATTCATGGCCTTGGCAATGCTCTCTATGCCTTCCTGTATAAGGCTCTTTACCTTATCGCCATACACGGGGTCGTCAACATAAGGCGCTATGGCATACGTGTTCATTGCGCCCATGTCCACCTCTGTACCGGTTATAAGCTTGCCGCTGCCTGTTATCCTGCTGAGTATACTGTTCCTTGAATACCTTGAACCTTCAGGCACGGTGTAATTGCCCATGTCCAGCGCTATAAGCGCAAACGCATCGCCCATCATGCCGTATGTCTGCACGCGTTCAAGGTCGTCAAACAGGTTGTCTATCTGTTCGCCGCTACTGTTCACAAACGGTTCGCCGTTATTGTACTTAGCCAGATTGGAACAATCGTAGCCGTTCGCAGTCAGGGCAATTATGTTGCGCTCGACTACCGTATCCATGGTGGAAGCGGTCACTTTCCAGTTCTTCGCCCATTCCGCAAGGTCTATATACTGCGTGGTACTGCCCTGGGCAGGGTTGGCATAAATGCCAAGGTCCATCTGCTCCCAACTGCCAAGGCTCGCCTTGGATTTATAGGAGGATATTATGCCGTTGAGCAGGTTCTGGAGCTTTTCCCTGTCCGGATTATCCTGCGGGGCGGAAACGGTAACGGTAACGCTGTATTTCTTTTCCGTACCGTCCTGCGCCTTTACGGTGTATGTAACGGGGCGGGAGAAATCCTGCGCCGCGCCAATTTCGGGCGTTATGGTCGCAAATTCGGATATTGTAATGCTCGGGGCGAACGTTGTGTTCGAGCCCGCGGGCAGGGTCATAGTTACGGTGCCTTTGTCGTGATCTATCCTGCCGGCAACCGCGCCATACTTAAAGGATATCAGCTTGCATTCGCCGGAAGCCTTCTCCTTTTTGACCACAACGCTGTAATCTTTATATGTTTTGCCGTCCTGCGCCGTTACGCGGTAAACTATGGGCTTCGCTTCGGATTTTTCAAAATCTTCCTCTGCGGTCGCCTTTATGGTGGCGTCGTAGGATATGGTATATTCGGCCTTCAACGTGCTCCAATCCGTGTCAAACGGTATTGTTACGGTCACATTTGTGCCGCTTATTTCAACCTTTTCGTTTTCTATGCCTACGGAATAGGCTTTAAGCTCGCATTCTGCGGAATTGCCGCGGGTTATGTTAAGCGCATAATCCTTCGTGTATTCGCCGCCGGCTATGTTAAGCACGATGCGCAGCGTCTTTACCGCGCTAAGGTCTGTTTTGCCTTCCGCATCCGCCGCCACTACTGCACCGTTTTCATCAAGGAATTCATATCCGCTGCCGGAGCATTCCACAACGGGAGTCTGTTCCCAATCCCATGCTGTATCAAGGTTGAGCGATATAGAGCCTGCCGCTTCGTCTATCGTGGCGACCCTGTCGTTTACGGCAAAGTACCTGACGCTTATCGTGGGTTCGCCCGTGGTCAGCTTCAGGCGGTACATATTCTTTATGCTGCCGAATTCAACGCCCGTGGCCTGATCCCACGCAGTGCATTCAATGAACAGCGTTTGGCCGTTGGCCCATTTGCCATCCACTATTGCTTTCGCTCTGCCTATGAACTCTATTTCCAGCGTGCTTTCTGCGCTGTTAAAGTCCGTCCCTGCGGGCAAGCTCAGCGTAAATTCGTTAGTGCCGGTCTTTACGGCTTCCGCGCCAAGCACGCGCAGCGATGCTATTTCGGGCTGCTTAATACGTTCACTGCAATAGTCCAGCCATTCTTGGGCCATGGTGGTAAGTACGTATTTGCACTGCTCGGGGCTAAGATCGGTATGCCTGTTCTTGGCTTCAAACATCTCTTCCATTTTTGTTTTGAAGTCAATCCCGGTATGCCGCCAGTACATATACAGGCCGGAAGTGGCTATATCGTTATTCATTTTATAGATGGCTTCCTGCATATCAGGATAGTAGCCGCCTGCTTCCGCCGTATTGGTGCTCTTCAGCTCGCTCAGGAGGGCCTGTGTGCGCACGTCCAGCTCAAGCATAAGGTCTATTACTTCGGAGTAATCGAACTTTTCATCCTTATAGCTGTGCTGTTCGGGAATTGCGACTATGTATACGGGGCATTCCCTGCCGTTTTGCGCACGCAGCATCACGCGCTGCGGGTAATAATAATTCGCGCGCGGCAGTTTTATCGTTTCATACACGCCCTCCGCCGCGCCTGCCTCTTTGCGATCAGCAGCAAGATGCGTCACGCTAAGCGTAAGATTATATTTTTCTATCGGTGCGCTTGGGTCAAGCCCTGGTATCTGCACCTTTTTTATAAGGCTGTTGTTGTCATCACCGGCGCTTTTCAGCATCATGTTGCCGACGCCGGGATATTCATCGCTGGTTATTGAACTGGTTTGAATATAGCTGCTCGTCGTCATCCAGCCGCTTTCGTTCGTAAGCGCGGGCCATTTGCTGATGTTTTCCGCCGCGCTCGCCATATGCGCGGGCAGCAGCTCAAACGCAAACACCAGCGCCAATATAAGCGCCAACAGCTTTGCATTAGTTCTTGTGCGTTTCATTTTCTCCTCCTGTTATTGTGATAAAAACGTATACCTCAACGTTGATCTACTTTTTTTCGTCAGTCGGACGCACGGTGAAGTTCTCCTCTTCACTGCCATGCACCACACTGAACGTCAGTTCCTTGCCGTCATCAATGTTAAGCATAAGCTGCATGGGCGACTCCATTGCTATCGCCTCGCTCTCCACCTTAAGCATATTGCCGTTGAACGTTATCGTTACCGGCACGGCGGATGGCTCCGCATCCTGCGGAAGCATGCTTTCGATTTCGTATCGGTATTCTTTCACTTCGCCGTTTTGGTCGGCCGTTTCCACGCGCCATGTGCGCCAGTATCCTTCGCTGCACATTATGGCCATGGTGCCCGGCTGCGAAATATCTCCGGTCATCTCTATGCGGCGCTCGATAAGCTGTTCCTCGGGCTGTGCAGCACTTTGCAGGGGTTGTTTGTCCTCCAGTATCTGCACAATGCCTTCTTCTCCCATCCCGCATCCGGTAAGCATAAGCATGAATGCCAATATAATAGGTAAAA
>OMNT01002381.1_pt1 | contig 15205 bp, 13 predicted proteins | sample 1672551 | NCBI WGS metagenome assembly OMNT01 (sample SAMEA3136698, study PRJEB25190) | human gut metagenome
AGGAGCTGACGGTTCCCTTCAACGGAGAGTCCGCCAGCCTTGCCCACTGCTATGGAGCGGCGGGGCCCGCCCGGTGCCGTCAGGCACTTCTGGAGGTGCTGGGCCTGCCGGAGGATATGTTTTATCTGGCGCTGTCCCCCGCCGTGCTGGAAAAGACCGCTTCCCGTTACGGGCCGGTGCGGGTGGGGTTTTCGGGGGCACTGACTGCCGATGAGCTGACCGAAACCGGACTTTCCGCCGCTGTGCAGAGCATTTCGGCCAAGGAGGCCCACGCACTGCTCTCCGGCTGGGATGCAGACGGCCCCCTGCCGCCTGCCCGCCGGGCCGCCGCCCGGGCGGCAGTATGGGAAGCCTTTTTCCGGCAGGACCTCGCCCTGCTGCCCGCCACCCTGCCGGATGCCCTGCGGGCCAGCAGCACGGCCCTGCTCACCGACTTTGCAGCACAGGATTACACCCTGCTGGGCACGGTCCTGGAGTTTCTGGCCAACAACAGCGCCCTCCCCCACGCCGAAGCCCTGCCCGGGGCGTGGGATGCAAAAGCGGGCACTTACACGGTCACAGACGCTTCCCGGGCAGCGGTGCAGACCTTCCTCAGCGTTTTGCCCGCCTCGGGGAATGATGCCTCGCTCAGGGAGCCATAGCCCAGCACAAACGTACCGGAAAAGTCCTGTTCCCCGCCGGTCAGGTCATAATCGCTCAGCAGGCTCAGGGCCACGCCCTGCGCCTTTGCGGCGACGTGAAGGGCGGCATCCGGCGGGGCATTTTTCAGCCTTGCCAACAGATGCAGGCCGGTATGCAGGCCGGTCAGGGTCAGCTCGTCCGGCGCAAAGGCAGCGCGCAGAGAGGCAGCCAGAGCATCCCGCCGGGCCTTGTAGGCCACGCGCTCCCGGGCAAGATGCCGGGTAAAGTAGCCCTCGCGGATGAAGCGGGCCAGGGTCTGCTGCTCAAACCGGCTGACGGTGCCGGAATAGATCCGGTACTTTGCCCGCCAGGCGGGCAGCAGCTGCCGGGGCAGCACCATGTAAGCGATGCGGATGCCGGGGGCCAGGCTGCGAGAGCAGGTGGAAAGGTAGACCACCGGACCGTCGGCCCCGGCCATGCCCTGCAGGCTGGGCAGGGGGCGGGTATCAAAGCGGAACTCCGAATCGTAATCGTCCTCTATGATATACCGCTGGCCCGGGCAGCGGGATGCCCAGTGGAGCAGCTCCGTTCGGCGGCCCGCCGGCATGGTCACGCCCGTGGGGAACTGGTGGCTGGGCGTGACATAGCACACCGCCGCGCCCGAGCCGGACAATGCCTCAACAGAAAGGCCGTCCGCATCCACAGGCAGGCAGCAGCATGCCACGCCGTTGTTTTCCAGCACCTGCTTCGCGCGCTGGTAGCCGGGATTCTCCACCGCCGTTTTGCCGGGCAGGAGCGGGGCCAGCAGGCTCAGCAGATACTCCATACCGGCACCCACCACCACCTGCTCGGCGGTGCACCGCACGCCCCGGTATTCCTCCAGATAGTCCGCCAGCGCCTGCCGCAGCTCCACGTCCCCCTGCGCATCGCCATGGGTCAGCAGCTGGGGTGAGGAATAGAGCAGCTCTTTCTGCAGCCGGGCCCAGGTGCGGAACGGGAACAGCCCCGGGTCCACGCCCCGGGTGGACAGATCGAACCGGACGGGTGGCTCAGCTGCTTCCGGCGGAGCGGCAGATACCGGGGGCGGCACTTCCTCGGGCCGGGTGGGCAGGGCAAGATATTCCTGCACATAAAAGCCGCTGCGCTCCCGCGGCTCCATGTAGCCCTCGGTCGCCAGGATCTGATATGCCGCGTCCACCGTGTTGACAGACACCGACAGCTCTGCCGCCAGCCGCCGCTTGCCGGGCATCCGGGTGCCCGCCGGAATGGCCCCGCTGCGCATCTCGGCGGCAAGGCTCTCATAGAGCTGCTCGTACAGCGGCACCCCGCTGGCGGCATCCAGTGCAGTTGTCAGATGAAACATAAGACCTCTCCCCTTTTTGGATGCTTTGCCAAACTGACCCCATAAAAAAACTTTATTCTGGGTATTTTCATGGTGCCAGTTTTGCGTATAATAGGAGCATACCAACCACACACCCAAATGTCAAGTAGTTTTATGGGTAAGTGGCTTTGAAACGGGCGAACGATCCTGCAGAGCAGGATAGAGGGGGTTTGCCCCGAAAAAATTTGGAGGGAAAAATCATGTCTACAACTGCAATGTGGCTGCTGCTGGCCGTGGTGATCGTTGTCATCCTGTTCGGCAGTGTGCTGTACAAGCGCACCTTTACCACCAAGGAGCTGGCCCTGACCGGCGTTATGGCCGCGCTGAGCCTGGTGGCATACCTGTTCTTCCGCGTGCCGTTCTACGGCGGCTCCTCGTTCCATCTGGGCAACACCTTCACCGCCCTGACCGCCCTGCTGCTGGACGGCGTTTCCGGCGGCCTGGCCGGTGCGATCGGTCTGGCTCTGGCCGATATCCTGGCCGGTGACCCGGGCTATGCCGTGACCACCTTTGTGCTGAAGTTCATCATCGGCATCACCTGCGGTGCCGTGGCTCACAAGGTGTTCAAGCTGCGCGATCTCGACCGCCACAGCAAGGGCTACCTGCTCAAGGTCATCGTGGCAGGCGGCTCCGGCCTGCTGCTGAACGTCATCACCGACCCGTTCCTGGGCTATTTCCGCAACATTTACATCTTTGGCCAGGAGTACACCGTGGCACAGGCCCTGTCCAAGATCGCCGGTGGTGTCACCTTTGTCAACAGCGTAGCCTCCACCATCTGCGTAGTCATCCTGTATCTGGCCCTGCGCCCGGCTCTGGAGCGCGCCGGTCTGCTGCCCAAGGGCGAAAAAAGTAAGCCTCTCATCTCTTTCTGACGCATATATGGAAAGTCCCCGGCCTGTATCCTCAACATGATATGCTACCCCCAGAGTAGACAGAGTAAAAAGAAAGCTCTGCGTACTCTGGGGGTATTTTCATGTCATGCAAGAACAATCACGATACAGCGGAAGTAAAATATCAAAAAAATATCCCGTGTTGGACGCTGCAAGCTCACGTCCGTGCCATGAATCGAGCGGCCTAACGCCAATTTGCACAAAAAATTCGCCGTTCCCTTGTGGAAACGGCGAACAAAAATCTTATATTATTTTTTCTGTCTCCTTGACGGGGCACTTCACGGGCAGGCAATGTGGGACAGAAGCGCAGAAGATCAGCCCTCGATGAGCTCAACGGTCTTCATCTTGACGGGGGTGGTGGGCTTATCGTTCCAGTCGGTGCGGACGGAAGCGATCTTGTCCACAACATCCATGCCGGAAACCACCTTGCCGAAAGCGGCATACTGGCCGTCCAGATGGGGAGCGTCCTTGTGCATGATGAAGAACTGGCTGCCGGCGCTGTTGGGGTTCATGCTGCGGGCCATGCTGATCACGCCGCGGGTGTGCTTGATGGGGTTGTTCACACCGTTTGCAGCGAACTCGCCCTTGATGTTCCAGCCCGGGCCGCCGGTGCCGTTGCCCAGCGGGCAGCCGCCCTGGATCATAAAACCGGGGATGACACGGTGGAAGGTCAGGCCGTTATAGAAGCCCTCGCTGACCAGCTTCTTGAAATTCTCACAGGTGATGGGGGCGACTTCCTCATTCAGCTCAATATCGATGATGCCGCCGTCTTCCATAGTAATGCGAACCATAATGTTCCAATGCTCCTTTAAATCATGCCCCGTTCCGGGGTGTTTGCGGCAGAAGTTCTGCCAGAGTTCCCTTATAGTATACCATACCTTTTGCCTTGTGCAACGGCATAGTTGCAACGTTTTTGTAAATTCGGGCCGGATTTTTACAAGTTCCCGTCAAAAAGGATCACTCAATCCACCTCGACCCACTCCGTGACAGGCTGGCCCTCCAACTGATTGCCGTCGGCACGGTAATACCGGGTCTCGGTCGTACCGGCCCGGTTCAACAGCTCTACCATAAAAACCTGTCCCGTTTCGACGGCCATCGGATAATTGTTACAGCCCATGACCTCTCCTGTGGTCGGCAAGTCCTTGAAGTCCTGATACGCATTTTCCAGCCGCCAAAACTTCCGGGTCTTGTAACCCGATATCTTGGAGATATCCTCCTCCCCAAAGTAAGAGGCCGTATAGCGTTTTCCGTTCACAGTGATTGTTTCCGTCGCAAGCGGCTCTGTCAGCATTGACAAATCTTCCGTATGCACCCGGCCTCCGTAGGTTTCGCTGAGCTGCCCGGCCATATAATTGGGTCGGCTGTACGACGACGCAATATGTGCCGCGCCATAGATCCCCATGATGTCGGCCCTGCGTTCGGCTTCCAGTTCCTGATAGCTGCGCTCAAAATTTTCAACCATCTTGTTTTCCCGGTAAGCGTCTGCGGCATCCGAATCGGTTTGTCTGGTTGCATAGTAGGTTTTGCCTTGTTCGATATTTTCCAGCACACGCTGATACTCTGCCGTATCGTTCTGCCCATTGGCTTCCAGATAGGCCAGATACCGCGCACCGGTGCTTTTCCATGTATGTCCGACATCCGTACCATGGAACACCGTTTCAGGATACCGTTCCTTGATCTGCTTCAGAAAGTTTTTCATGACCTCCGTGCCGCCCTGCGTTCCCTGCCAATCTTGAAATTGCAGGTTCAGCAGCTCGTCATCATCCGCTTTCATCCAAAGGTTTAAAAACTGCGCATCGAAGTAGGGAAACTCCACAAACAGGTCCCGCATTCCCCGCGCGTAATAACCGCCCCAGATTTCAAGCTCTTCGTCGAGGATGCGCTGCTGGCTGTGTTCTTCACCATACAGATAGATCTGGCTTGTCAGCCCTCTTTGAATGTTGGCCACAGTCATCCCGGCCAGTAAAATCATGAGGAGGCCTAACAAAACGAGTTTCCACCTCTTCGGTTTTTCCTTTTCCGTTGTCTGGTTCATTTTTATCCTTCCTTTACGTCTTGCTGTAACCTTTTGTTGACAAATCCCGCCCCGTCACAATTCTTCCCGCAGCTCCGTCATATCGGCCCAGAAGCGTTTGGGGCAGTGGGTCATGCGGCCGCGCTCATTGTGGCGGGCCTTGATCTCCAGCGTCTTGTAAAACTGCTTCCAGAGGGCTTGGAACTGCTGTTCCCGCGCGCTGGGCGGGGGAAGCACCAGCGGCTCAGCCAGTTCCAGAAGCTGCGGCTTATGGTCCTGATACAGCAGCACCGCTTGGTGCACTGCATCGTAGATCATGAAGTTCTCCTCCGGGAAGCGGCCGCAGAAATGCCCCCGCAGCAGCGGCAGGATGTAGTTTTTCGGGTGGATGACCGCCCCCAGCATCCCGTCGTGTTCCTCAAAGCGGACAAAGCCCTGAAACTTGTCCACCTCCCAGTCGAGGCTCTTTTTCATCTCGTAGAGCGGGGCCACGTCCGGGTGGCCCGCCCGCTTGACGGTGCCCGGCCCCAGCGCAAAGGCCAGATGCAGAAACCGGATGAGGAGCAGTTCCTTGTCCTCCCGGCCGGAGAGGAAGTCCCGCGTGACAAGGTACTCCGTCTCCGCCCCCAGCTTCCGGCCAAAGCTCGCAAAAACACGCCGGGCCTTTTCGTGGTCGGTGGCAATGTCTTTGAACGGGTAGAGGGTGGCCGTCTCCCGCTCCGGCGTCCAGACCGCGAAGGGGATCTCGTGCTGGGCAAAGCTCTCGAAGACGCAGCAGAGGAAGCCCTCGAAGCTGCCGTCGTAGAGGTAGACCACATCGGCATCGTGGAGCTTGCGGGCTGGGGTCACAGTGCTTTCGCCAGACATTGCACCGCCTCCTCCCGCACCAATTTCTGTGCCGTGCGGGGCGGCACGCCCTGCGCCACCAGCTTGTCCACGGCGGGCGGGGAGAACATGCTCAACTGCTCGACCCCGCCGCTGAACACGTTCGGGTCGATGAGGGCGTTGGTGATTCGCTCCCGGCCCGCGCTGCCGCGCCCCGGATGCGCCCCCGCAAAGCCCCGGCAGGTGATGAAATACTGCGCCCGCTTGAGCACCACGCCCATCCGCTTGAGCTCGTCCAGCCCCAGTGCGGCCTGTTTGCGGGCGTGCCAGATGCGCCGGGCGCTCTTGGGGCCGATGCCCGGCACCCGCAGCAGCATCTCAAAGGGGGCGCGGTTCACGTCCACCGGGAACAGCCCGTAATGCTGCACCGCCCAGTTGCACTTGGGGTCCAGATAGGGGTTGAAGTTGGGGTTGTCCCTGTCCAGAAGTTCCTCTGCCTTGAACTCGTAAAAGCGGAGCAGCCAGTCTGCCTGATAGAGCCGATGCTCCCGCAGCAGCGGCGGCTTGGTGTCCAGCGTGGGCAGGCGGGTGTCCTCGGTCACAGGGATGTAGGCGGAGTAAAACACCCGTTTCAGGTGATACTTATTGTATAATCCTTCCGTTAATTGCAGGATGTGATAATCCGTTTCCGGGGAAGCACCCACGATCATCTGGGTGCTCTGGCCCGCCGGGGCAAATCTGGGGGCCTTGCGGTAGAGCGCCACCTCTTCCCGGTTGGCGGCCCCCTCCACCGCGATCTGCTTCATAGGCCGGAAAATGGAGTGCCGCCCTTTGTCCGGAGCCAGCAGGTTCAGGCTGCGCTCACTGGGCAGCTCGATGTTCACACTCAGGCGGTCGGCCAGAAAGCCCAGCTGTTCCAGCAGCTCCGGGCTGGTGCCGGGAATGGCCTTGGCGTGGATGTAGCCGCCGAAATGATACTCCCCCCGCAGCAGGCGCAGAACCGCCAGCATCCGCTCGGTGGTATAATCCGGGCTCACCAGCACGGCACTGGAAAGGAACAGCCCCTCGATGTAGTTGCGGCGGTAGAATTCAATGGTCAGCTCGGCCAGCTCCCGGGGGGTAAAGGTGGCCCGGGGCACATCGTTGGACTTGCGGTTGACGCAGTAGCTGCAATCGAAGGAGCAGCAGTTGGTCATCAGCACCTTCAGCAGGCTGACACAGCGGCCATCGGCAGTAAAGGCGTGGCAGCAGCCCGGGGCGTAACAGCTGCCGACCCCGCCCGCTCCTGCTGCCCGGGAAGCACCGCTGGAGGTACAGGCCACATCATATTTTGCGCTGTCCGCCAGGATCGTCAGCTTATCCATCAGGCTCTGTTCCATGGGACACCTCCGAAAAATGGGTATAAAAAAGAAAGCCATACAGGATGGCTTTTCTTTTTCAGGCGCTGGTGGGGCTTTTTTACCACTTCGCCTTGGTCTCCACCACACGGCCTGCAATGTGCAGGTGGTTGAGCTCCTCGCCCTTGATGACCATTTCCTTATAGGCCGGGTTGAAGGGCTGCAGCACCACGCAGTTGCCGCGCTGGAGGTAGCGCTTGAGGGTACCCTCGCCCTCGTCACCGTAGATCAGCACGCCCAGGTCGCCGTTTTCCAGCGTATCCTGACGGTGCACCAGAGCAAGGTCGCCATCGTGGATGCGGGGCTCCATGCTGTCGCCGCGCACAACGAGATAGAAGTAGCTGGAAGGGTCCTTGACCCGGGCATACTCCTTGCCGTAGTCTTCCTCATAGGCCAGCGCGCCGTAGCCCGCCTTGACCGTGCCGATGACAGGGATCAGGCTGTACACATAGCTGCCGAAGAAGCGCTCTTCGGTCTGGCCCTCCGCGGTGGGGTCGAACAGACCCAACAGATAGTCCGCGGTCGTGTCCAGGATCTCTGCCAGCTTTGCCACGGTGGTGGGGTCCGGGGAGCTCTTTCCGCTCTCCCATTTTCCCACGGCCTGCTGGGTCACACCCAGCAGGGAAGCAAGCTCCGCCTGGCTCATGTGCTTTTGCTTTCGGCATTGCCGTAACAGCTCCGGAAACGACATTGTTCAACACTCCTCTGCTTGTACCGGGTCCGGTAAGGTTTTATCTGTATTTATTATACAACAAAAAGATGTTTCAGTAAAGAGGAAATCCCGCTTTTTCTCGAAGAAAAGTTGTCGCTCCGCACAAAAATGCGCACAACGAGCGGAAATTTTGATTTTGGGCTTGACAGCGCCGCTGAAATCTGGTAAATTAAATAGGCATTCGGTACGGCGTGTGCGGGTGCCCACGAGGAGAGATGTCCGAGTGGTTTAAGGAAGCAGTCTTGAAAACTGCCGTACGGCAACGTACCGTGGGTTCGAATCCCACTCTCTCCGCCATTTTTATTGAATAAGTGCAACACACTTTGCTCTGGAGTAGTACTCAAGAGGCCGAAGAGGCGCCCCTGCTAAGGGCGTAGGTCGTCTAAACAACGGCGCGAGGGTTCAAATCCCTCCTACTCCGCCAAGAAAAAGCTCGATGATTCTTTGAAATCACCGGGCTTTTTCCATTTTGTTCTCATCTTATCTTTCAATACGTATTTACACAATACGTATAATATGGTATACTTCTCTTGAGAGGATGTGAAGCTTGTGCCGCCAAAACCGCGTGAAATGGAAAAGCTGATTCTTGCCGATGGCTGGGTCTTCAAGGAACAGGTCGGTTCCCACCGTCAGTATGTCCATCCCACAAAACCCGGCAAGGTCACGATTCCTTTTCACAAGGGAAAAGAACTTGACCGCCGCACAGAGCTTTCCATCCGAAAGCAGGCAGGGCTCAAATAATGCCATATCATCATACAGGAGGGATGAAGGATGTTATCCATGTATCCGGCTTGTTTTTATAAAGAGGCAGAAGGTTATTCTGTCGTTTTTCCTGATTTGAACAACCTTGCAACACAGGGTGATACCTTTGAGGAAGCCATGGAGATGGCAGTGGACTGCCTTGCAGGCTATCTCTACACCTGCAAGCGGGATGGCGAAACGATTCCCACACCGTCTCGTCCGGGTTCCATCGACCCAATCGCTGTGTCTCGGGCACTTGCTCCCGACGAGCCTGTTCCTGAAGCATTTGTCAATGTTGTTTCTGTTGACGTGGCAGAATATGCAAAACAGCACTTCGAGAGATCTGTCAAAAAGACGCTTTCCATCCCTGCTTGGCTGAACGATGCCGCCATGGCACAGGGGATCAATTTTTCCTGCGTCCTTCAGCAGGCACTGAAAGAGCAGCTGCACATGGCTTGAACAGATTTTTACACAAAACGCGCTTTCCGGGGCCTTCCGAAAAGCGCGTTTTGCTTTTTTACAGCAGAAGATTCGTCACCACAGCCAGCACGCTCAGGTGCACCGGGTAGAACCAGTAAAAGGCCTTCTTATGCAGCGGACTGCACGCGCCCCGCTGCCCGTTATAGAACCAGACCAGCACAAAGGCCAGCGGGGCGGTGAGCTCCCAGGCAAACAGCACGGCTCCCACGATGCACTGCCGCTTGCGGTCGCCACGGGTCAGGTACAGCGCACAGATGATGAGCACACCGATGCCGTCGTAGTCCGTACAAGCCAGAAGCGCCGCAAGCGTGCAGCCTGCCGCACACAAGAGCCCTTTCCAGCTGGCAGAGCCGTCCGGCTTTTCAAAATGCTTGAGCCCTGCCATGGCCAGCACGCCCAGCGCCAGCGTCCAGTAAACGTTCTGTGCACTGGGGTCAAAGGGCGTGCGGAAAAATGCAAGGTCAAAGGGCACCTCACTGATGAGGGCAAACAGGAACAGCCTCCGGACATATTTTTTCACATCGTGGGTATGTACAAAGCCCTCCACCAGCAGGAAACAGAAGATGGGAAAGGCCAGCCGCCCGGTAAAGCGCAGGACCCTGTCCAGCTGGTACAGCGGATAGGCGGAAAGGGTGTCCCGCGAGAGGGTGCCGATGTCCAGCCCGGGCGTAAGGATCCCTGCCTCGATACAGGACGCGCCGATGTGGTCGATGAGCATGGTGATGCAGGCAATGGTTTTAAGGGCGGTGCCGCTGAAACTGCGGCGCGTGGAAAGTGCGGTCATAAAAAAATACCTCGGCCAGTTTGTAAAAAATCGTTACAGGAACTATAACGGAGGAAAGGTGGCATTTCCTCCGTCTGCTGCGGCAAAATCTACACAGAGCGTGCACAAATCCGCCCAAAATGCTTGACAGGACGGGCGCAGGATAGTAAAATCAAGAAGATAATTGAACTATCTCAAACCAAAGATGAAAAAGATTCACAGAGGATCGAGCGTCTCCGAACCAGATCAGACCGGAAGGAGGCATTGGGAATGACGCTGTTTTCTTATGAGATTTTCGACGCAGTTGCACGGCAGGGCAGCTTTAACAAGGCGGCTCAGCAGCTGCATCTGACCCCCTCGGCCATCAGCCACGCCATCGCCGTGATGGAGGCTGAGCTGGGCTTTACCTTATTCAATCGCGGCAAAAACGGCGTTACCATGACCAGCTACGGCGCTTCGCTGTACCCCTCCATCCGTGCGGTGCTGAACAGCGACGAGGCCCTGCAGCAGAGCATTGCCCGCCTGAACGGCCTGGAAAAAGGCAAGGTCAAGCTGGGTGCCTTCAACTCGATCTGCTCCGGGCTGCTGCCCAGCATCCTCAAGGGCTTTATGGCCCACTACCCCCAGATCGAAGTCGAGGTCTATCAGGGCACCTACGACGATGTTAAGGAGTGGCTGCGCACCGGTCAGGTGGACATTGCCTTCCTCTCCAACAACTGCCGGGAGGAGTTTGTTCTGACCGAGCTGTTCCACGAGCCGCTGCTCTGCATCACCCCCATGGACTGGCCCGAGCCGCCCAACGGCGTGATGACCCCCGCCCTGATGAACGGGCAGAACTTTGTGGTGCAGTGGGATGCCACCGATGCGGAGATGCGTCAGTTCCTCAAGAAGTATTCCCTCTCAACGGAGCGCCGCTGCCATGTCATCGACGACCAGTCGAACATTGCCATGGTCGAGGCGGGCCTGGGCATTTCCATCATGCCCCGGATGCTGCTGCGCAACTGCACGGCAGCGGTCAAGATCTACCCCATCGAGCCCGAAGAGGACCGCGTGGTGGGTCTGGCCGTCCAGCGCCCCACCGCCATGGCTCCCGCCGTGGAGCAGATGTTCCACCACATCGTGGAGTACTGCAAGGATCTGGACTGAACAACAGTGTAACATAACGGGCCGGTGTGCGCAACACCGGCCCGTTTTTTGCCGCCCGGAAAACTTTGGATTGTATCCCCGCCCGGGATACGGTATACTAAGAAAAAATCCATTCTGGCTTTCGAGGGGAAAAATTATGGATCGAAGAAGTTTTTGCAAGGTGCTGGGGTTTGCGGCCGGCAGCACTTTGCTGCCCGGGCTGATGGTCCAGGCCGCCGGGCAGAGCTCCGTAGGCCATGCAGTGCCGGATGGCCGCTACACCATCGGCATCCGCAGCGACCTGAGCGGCTGTGACCTGACCCACGCGTTCTATTATTCCGACAGCTTTTTCACCCACCCGGCCACCCAATATGACCACCAGCTGGCGCTGGCAACGCTGGGTCTGGTCTGCGCTGCGGCCAACACCGTGGCCAGCGATGCGGAATACTGGGTCAACGGCTCTGTGGGGCGGGAAGCCCACATTGCTGCCGCCTACGAGACCCTGGGCTTTGAGGACGCGCTGTTCTACAATTACGACCTCGACACCGGCCGGGCCGGGGACTTTGTGGGCTACTCGCTGGCCCGCAAGACCCTGACCCTGAACGGCCAGCGTACCACCCTTGTGGCGCTTGTCCTGCGGGGCGGCGGCTACGGCGGCGAGTGGGCCAGCAACTTCCACACAGGTGATACCAGCGCGCACACCGGCTTTGTCACGCCCGTGGCGGCGGTGTTTGCGTCCCTCAAGGCCTATCTGGCCCGGGCAGGGCAGGGCGGTGCCTTCAAGCTCTGGCTGGGCGGCTACAGCCGCGGTTCCATCATTGCAAATCTGCTGGCGGCAAAGATCGCCCGGGAGCTGCCCCAGCTGGGGCGGGAGAACATCTATGCCTACGGCTTTGCGGTGCCTGCAGCCCTGACTGCCACCGACCGGCCTGACCTGCAGCAGGATTTCGATGCCAACCACGCCCCGGACGGCACCCTGCTGGAAAGCTGGCCCGAGAGCAACATCTTCAGCATCATTTCCAGCGGCGACGCGGTGGCCCGGGTGCTGCCCGCTGCCTGGGGCTACCACCGCAACGGCTGTGACCGCTTTCTACCCGCCACCCGGAATGCCGAAGAGCTGGCCGACCTGGACGCACTGGGGGCGGAATTCGGCCCCACGCCGCTGGTGATCAGCAGTCTTGCCACCGCCGAGGACACCAGTGCCCTCATCAACATCGTGGCCAAGTTCTGCGTTTCCCGGGAAAATTTCCACCAGAAATACGAAGCCGCCATCATGGACATGATCCAGTGTGCCTTTCTCCGCTCCGAAAAAGAGGTGGTCGATGGCTACATCCTCAGCGACGGTGAGATCGTGGAGCGGCTGCAGAGCCTTTCCCACATGAAAGAGATCGATTACTGGCAGATCGTGGGCAGCGTCTGGGCCGCTTCCACCATGAGCCGCCCCATCCTTGAGCGGTACGGCCAGAACGTGCCCCTGCTGGCCCGGCAGATCCTTATCCCGGTGCTGGCGGTCGGCCTGTGCTACGGCATCGAGACCGATGTGGTGCAGATGGTGGCCCAGTACATCATCCGTCTGCTCACCGCCCGGGGCGAGCTGGACAGTGTTCTGCGCGCGGCGTTCTGCCACCACCCGGAAAACTACATTTCCCTGATGGAATACTATACCCCCGAGGAGCACGGTATGGAGCCCTTTACCCGAAAGTGATTCACTTTTCTTCACCTTCCACCTGAAATCTCTCCACCGGTGAAACGCCTGCGATTCGTTGAAATCCCGTTTTCTCTATGTTACACTTGATTTTATCAACTGGAAAAGAGGAAAAAAAACATGGAAACTCAACACAAGCGCAGTGCGTTTTCCGGCAAACTCGGATTCGTGCTGTCCGCCGCCGGTGCGTCGGTCGGGTTGGGAAACATCTGGCGCTTCCCGTATCTGGCCGCAAAATACGGCGGCGGCATTTTTCTGCTCATCTACATCCTGCTGGCTGTCACCTTTGGCTACACCATGATCATTGCCGAAACGGCGCTGGGCCGGATGACCCGCAAAAGCCCGGTGGGCGCTTACAGCCATTTTGGCAAGGGGAAGGGGCTGGCGTTCGGCGGCTGGATCAACGCCGTCATCCCCATCCTGATCGTTCCCTATTATTCGGTCATCGGCGGATGGGTCATCCACTATCTGGCCCAGTATCTCACCGGCCACGGCAGCGCGCTGGCATCGGACGGGTATTTCTCCGGCTTCATCTCCAACGGTCTGCTGGCCGAGATCGCGTTCCTGCTGTTCACCTTTATCACGCTGGGCATCATCTTTGCGGGCGTGCGCAACGGCGTGGAGCGCGTTTCCAAGGTGATGATGCCGGTGCTGGTGGTGCTCTCGGTGGTCATTGCCGTCTACTCGGTCACACGGCCCGGTGCACTGGCGGGCGTAAAGTATTTTCTGGTGCCCAACCCGGCCAACTTCTCGTGGATGACCGTGGTTTCCGCCATGGGGCAGATGTTCTACTCCCTCTCCATTGCCATGGGCATCCTTGTGACCTTTGGCTCCTACATGAAAAAGAACGTGTCCATTGAACAGTCCACGGAAAACGTGGAGATCTTCGACACCGCCATTGCCATCATGGCGGGCCTGATGATCATTCCCGCCGTGTTCGCTTTTTCGGGCGGCGACCCTGACACCCTGCAGGCGGGCCCGGCCCTGATGTTCATTACCATCCCCAAGGTCTTTGCCAGCATGGGCATGGGCACTGCCGTAGGCGTGCTCTTCTTTGTGCTGGTGCTGTTCGCGGCCCTCACCAGCTCCATTGCCCTGACCGAGAGTGCTGTTTCTACCTTTGAGGACGAGCTGGGCTGGGACCGCACCCGCTCCACCATCCTCATCGGCTGCATTATGATCACACTGGGCAGCCTTTCCGCGCTGGGCTACGGCCCCCTTGCCAGCGTGACCGTGTTCGGGATGCAGTTCCTCGATTTCTTCGACTTCCTGACCAACTCGGTGATGATGCCCATTGCGGCCATTGCCACCTGCCTGCTGGTCTCCCGGATTGTCGGTGTGGAAAAAATCGAGGAAGAGGTCACGCAGGAAGGTCAACCCTTCCGCCGCAAACCGGTGTTCAACTTTATGCTCCGGTATCTCTGCCCCATCTTCGCGGCCATCATCCTGGCCAGCTCGGTCGCCAACGCACTGGGCTGGATCGCGATGTGACCCTGTTTTCTGCACGCAAAAAGCCCCCGGCCTGTATCCTCACAGGCCGGGGGCTTTTCGATCACTCTTTTTCAAACACGAGGAAGCGGAACGCGATATCCGTGGTCAGCTCAGGCAGGGCGGCCAGGCGGGCCGCGCCATCCCATGGCGTTTTCCAGTAATAGGGGGTCATGGCGAACAGCGCCTCCAGCTGCCCGGCAGGCACCGTGATGCTGCCCGAGACCTCCCGCTCCCCGATGGGGCGGAAGCCCTCATAGGCCACCTCCTGCACCGGGTTCTTGTAGGGCGTGTCGTAGAGGACAGCTTTCATCTGGTAGAGGTGCTCTGCACCGGGCACAACATAGATCATCCGTCCGCCCGGGCGCAGCACGCGCCGGAACTCTTCCTGCGCAAAGGGCGAGAAGCAGTTGAGCAGCAGGTCGGCCCATCCGGTGCGGACAGGCTGGGCAAAGCTGGATGCCACCGCGTATTTTGCGGCAGGCAGTGCCTTTGCGGCCAGACGCACCGCAGGCTTTGCGATATCAAAGCCCGCCAGCTGCACCGACCGGCCCGCCTGTGCAAAGGCCTGTGCAATGCAGCGGTCGTACCAGCCCTCGCCGCAGCCCGCATCCAGCAGATGGAGCGGCATATCTGCCCCGGCGGCAGCGCCGTATGCAAGGCACAGTTCCCCCAGTGCCCGGCCGAAGATGCCGTAATACCCGGCGTTCAGGAAGGCACGGCGGGCGGCGACCATCTCTTTGCTGTCGCCCGGGGCCTTGGTGCGCATACTCTGCACCGGCAGCAGGTGCCAATACCCCTCTTTCGCCCGGTCAAAGCTGTGGTTCCTGCCGCATTTCAGGGCAGTGTCCCCGGTCAGGGGTTCGCCGCAGAGCGGGCACTGCCAGGGGGCAAACGGCTCAGGTTTCATCGGTGTGATCCTCAATGGGTGCGGTGGCACCGCCGTGGGCGGTCATATACTCTTCAAAGTTGGTGAACTTCTGCTGGGGCGGGCGGCGGCTGATCAGCATCAGGCCCGGGTCCTCGTCCCGTGCGGGGGCGGCGTTCCGGCTGCGGCCGCGGG
>OMNT01002395.1_pt1 | contig 15154 bp, 11 predicted proteins | sample 1672551 | NCBI WGS metagenome assembly OMNT01 (sample SAMEA3136698, study PRJEB25190) | human gut metagenome
CGCGCGGGGATCCCGTGCGCACGCAGCGCCTGCACGGCGGCAGAGGCATACTGCACCGCGTTGCCGCTGTGACTTTTCGTTAAGAACCAGCGGATGGGGTCGGTACCAACCGGTGCGGCTTCGGGGCTATCCGTATACGCGGCCTGCCACTCCAGTACGTCGCGCACGCGGCGCACAGCGCTGTACACGCCGTCCGTCCGGGATTCATAATCGTCCCAGAACATGGACTGCAAAAGCGGCAGAAGGTCTGCTTCCACAGCGGTGTAGGTATCGTACACAAAATCACGATAAACCGCCTCGGCCTCACAGTAGGCGGCCTGTGCATCGGTCACGGGGTCTGTCACCCACGCTTCCGCCACGGTCAGCTCCGAGGGGCGGGAGCCGGAGCGCTCATCAAATGTATATTCATGCACGCCGGTGAGCATGAAGCTGTTAAAGCGCGTGTCTTTTTCTTCAAACGCACCGCTCCAATCTGTTCCGGAAACAGAGGACGGCGTGTAGACGTAGGAGCGTTCCGCGCCGCTTACTGTGACGCTGACGCGGTTTTCGGACGGTTTGCTGTCCGATGTTGACAGGCTGTAATACTGCGAGACCTGCATGAGTGGGTCAAAATTATGGTCTTGAAGCCACTTTAAAATGCCGCTCTGTTCACCGCCGTAGGCTGCATCCGGCATGGCGCGCCATGCGCCGTCTTCGTAATCGCCGCCGACAAATCCGCGCAGGTAAAAGCTCTTTTTCTGCCCGCTCTGCACCGTCAGCATCTCATCTCCGGTCTCGTGCAGCATGTCGGCTTTGGCGATATCGCCCTCGGGCAATGTGGCTTCGCCGTAGCGCAGTGTGTGAACGCCCTCTTCGGTGTTTTCACGCAGCGTATCGACTGCGGAGATGTTGCCCGCAGGCAGCACCAGCGCAAAACCGATAAGAAACACCGCTGCGACCGCCCACATCACACCGGCGTGCAGTGTGCGGTAAGCAGCTTTGCAGGAGGTATATTCGCCGAGCAGGCCGCACAGCAAAAGCGCCGTTGCAAGCGGGCTGAATGCCTCGCCGACAAGCCCGATGAGCACCCATATAAGGCAGTAAACGGCAACAGGGCCGCGTCTGCCGCCGCGCGTACACAACCAAGATACGAGCGCGCACAGCATTGTCAAAAGCAATGTGAAGGCGATGATGTCGCCTGCGAGGTCTGTCATCGGCAGCAGTGCCGCGCCGCCCTCATGCGCCGCATTCCAACGCGTGATAAGGCGATTCACCCAGCTCATACCGCCGGAAAGCGGGTTGCCGGTGACAAAGCAGACCGGCAGAAAAACGAGCCGCGGCACGGTATATGTTCTTTTTCGCACCGAGATAATCCCCTGCGATGCAGCCCAGAAGCACCGTGACGGCACCGCCGAGCGGCAAGACGAAAAGACTCTTTAAATCAACATTCCAGATGACCATGAGCGCTATGAGCGCGCCCGCCGTAAGCAGGGCCGCGCGCAGGGAGCGCCACAGCAGATACGCTGCTTTGTTTTCGTTTTTTTCCGGGTAGACCGTAACGGTCTGCGGATGTTTCATGCACGTCCCCCCCTCTCAGCACAAAATGCGGTAAACTTCATCTTCGATTCGCTCGGCAGGCAACTCTACCACTTCGCAGCCGCCGCCCACCGCAATATGCTGCAATTTGCCGCCGGACACCGCACTGATGACGGTAGTGCCGATGCGACCCTCAAGCGGTTTTAAGGACGCGGTGTATTGACCCGCGGTGAGCAGCACCAGGCGCGCATACTGACGATCCATCTGCTGTGTGAGGAAATACCGCATGCCGGCGCCCTCGGTTTGCTGCAGTGGGAAGCACATCCAGTGCATGAGCATCTGCTGGAAATCCTTCTGCGTGCGCACCTCGTAAATTTCGAGGCCCATACGCGTAGGCACGGCGGCGCTGAACGTGATGTGCTGCTGCACAAGCTGCGTGCCCACGGCCGCTGCTACGGCTGCCGCGGCGTTCAGTTCTTCGAGCGGCGTCGGTTCGCCGTTTTTCTCTATGCCGAAATCCATAAGCAGCACGATGTTATACAGCGACGGATCACTTGCCTGCCGCAGAATGAGCGTATCGGTCTTGCCGGAAAGCTTCCAGTGAATGGATCGGACGTCATCGCCCGGCACATACTCGCGCAAATCGAACATCTCGCTTGGGTCGTTGCCCTTGCGGTTCTGCATTTTGCCTTCGGGCTGCGGCGTACTGGCCGAAGCCTGCGAAAGCAACAGCTGTACCTTCATGCGGCGCGGGTAAATGACCGTGCGCACAGGGGCAAACGGTGCTGTCTGCACGTTAAAGAGATTCAGCACGTCGCGCACGCAGATGCGTTTGCAGGAAAAGCGCAGCTCGCCGCACTGCTCTGCGGGCACCTTGATCGTGTAGTTGCTCTGCCCCGATGTGAGCGGAAGCAAAAAGCGCCCTTCTTTTTTGGTGCCAAGCAGCGTGCTCTGCGTTTCAAGCTCCAAAAAGATCTCCTGCGCGGCAAGCAGCTTTTTATCGGAATTTACGATGATGTTCAGGTTAACGTCCTTGCCTTGCTGACCACCGGGGCGGACACGCATAGAAACGCGAATGCTGTGCGCATCATGTAAAATGAGCATACCGTTAATCACCATGAGCAGCAATAAAACGATCAGCACCGTCAGCAAAAACGGCTTACTGTATAGGAACAGCAGCACTGCTGCCGTCAATAGGACAAGCCCATAGGCCAGTCTGTTTTTCCACATATCCGCTTACCTTTCCGTACCGGGCTTGATCTGCTGCAAAATCTCAGCCAGAATATCGCGCGCCGTTATGCCGTCCACCTGTGCCTGCGGGCGCAGAATGAGACGGTGTGCGCAGACATCGAAAAACACGCTCCGCACGTCTTCCGGCACCACGTAGTTGCGCTCGCGCAGAACGGCACCGGCACACGCCATTTTGACGAGTGCGGAAACGCCGCGGGGCGAAATACCAAGCTCAACGAACGGGTGCACACGGGTGGCCTCGCAAAGGCGGATGGCGTATCTCAGCACGCTGTCCGCAACGCGCACGGAGGTGAGGTAATTCTGCACCTCCAAAAGATTCTGCGCGTTCGTGACAGGGCGCACATCGGAAAGCGGGTTGGAATAACGCTGTGCGTTAATGATGCGCATTTGGTTTTCAAGGCTCGGGTAGCCGATGGAAAGGCAAATCATGAAACGGTCGAGCTGCGATTCCGGCAAAGACTGCGTACCAGCGGAACCGATCGGATTCTGCGTTGCGATGCAGATAAACGGCGAGGGCAGCACGTGCGTTTCGCCGTCTACCGTAACGGTGTGCTCCTCCATGACCTCCAGCAGTGCGGACTGCGTTTTCGGGGAGGTACGGTTGATCTCATCGGCGAGCAGCAGCTGGCAGTTTGCCGCACCGTCGCGGTACTCAAAGCGGTTTGTTTCGCGGTTGAACACCGTGAAGCCCGTGATGTCAGACGGCAGGGTATCCGGCGTAAACTGGATACGCTTGCTGGAAAGCCCCAACGTTTTGGAGAACGCCACAGCGAGGGTCGTTTTACCGACACCCGGGCAGTCTTCCAAAAGAATATGGCCGCCGGCATAAATGGTCATCAAAACTTTTTTTACGATCTCGTTCTTGCCGATAAAGGCTTTGCTGATCTCTGCAAGAATAGCTTTGGATTGCTCTACGATCATTCTGACAGTTCCTCCTCATTTGTATCCGCCGTATTCGACACGCTGCCGCTTTCCGTCGGTTGCTCTGTTGTTTTTTCTTCGGGCTCGGAGTCGCTTTCCGTTTCTCCCGCGGTGGTGGAAGTATCTTCCGTTCCGGGCACATTGGTGTCCGGGTTCTCCGTACCGCCTGCGTCCTTGCCGGTAAATCCGTTTTCTTCTGTCCCTTCCGAGAGTTCTATGTCTTTCGCTTTACCCGGATTTTCGGTCTCGCCTTTTTTGTCCTCTGTGTCGGTATCTTTATCGCTGTCATCCTTCTTGACAGGCTCTACACCGCAGGTGAGGGTATCGCCGTCACTGAGCAGCTCCAGACCCATGATGCCGCGCAGACGGTTTTCTGCCGTGAGCAGCTTTTCATAAATAACGGCTTCAATCTCGTCATCGGTGGGCTCCTCGCCTTTTTCCTCCAAAAGCCGGTTGGCGATGATACCGCGCATTTCCGCAAGGTCATGGTAGCCTGCAAACGGGAAAGTCCACTCCGTAATGTACTGTGCCTGCAGCTCGCCGTCACCGTTAAAATCTACAACCATAAACGAAACTCTCTCGTCTTCTATGCCAAAGGTGAACGGTGTGCCGACTTCAAAGCCTGTAAGCTCCGGTATACTGTTCATAAAGGAATAGATTGTCACATTCTCAGACTCTACGCCGGCCAGCATGTTCTGGTTGAGGCCAACCAGGTCATCGAGCAGATATAGCTTCTCAAGCGCTTTCGCATTGGAAAACGCACCTTCTGCGATGTAGTCGAACGCCCAACCGGACGGCAGGCCCATATTATCGCCGGAAACGAAAATGTTCTGTAAATTGCTCGGCGAGCCGATGAGCGTGATCGTCCCGGCACCTTCATTTACGCGGTACGGGAAATACTCTGTAGGCTCTGTGGCATTTTCAATACCGAAATAAGCGCGCATACGGTTCTCCGATGTGAGCAGGCGGTCATACATTACAGCATCCACCTCTTCATCGGACGGATAGCGCATCGTCTCATACAGCAGCTTCATCTGCACGTCATCCCACATATACTGGTAAGCGCTCTTGTCCAACATATCAAGATAGCCTAAGAACGGATACCGCCACTTTTTGATGAAATCCCCTTCGGAGCCTTCCGGGATGGAGATATGCAGGTTTTGAAGTTCTTCCTCCTCTGTCCAACTCGGATTAAACCGGAAGTCATAGCCGGTCAAGGCAAGTTCCAGTTCCGGCGGCGTATACGAATTGAACTGCAGCAAACGCAGGGCGTTGCAGCCATTGAAGGCATACAGCGGTATGGAGGCTGCGCCGTTCCAGAACGACATGGAGTTGAACTCCATTTTTTCAAGGTTCGAGCAATATGCAAACGCGGTAGCTTCTATGGAACCGAGTGTGCCGACAAACGTGACAGAGGTAATCCCCGCACAGCTATCAAACGCACTCTGCGCTATCTGAATCGACCACATGTTCCGTTCCGAACCGACGGACACATCGCCGTTTAAATCGGAGCTGTATAAGCAGTACGCATCGAAGTAATAGAGATTCGAAAGGTCTTCCCAGTTTATGGTGAACGCGCCGCTTTCGCTCGTTACATCTGCCATGGCGTAGTTGAAAAGCTCCGTTGTAGTGCTTGGCAGCGTGACTTCGCTGTTCACCGTTTTGCCGGAGCGCAATGCAAGCCAAGGTGCAGAAGGTGTACTATTGCCATCTTCATCTTCCGAACCGGCGTCCATACCATACAGCATATAGGTTCCGCCGATATCGACCAATTCGTAATCCGCCACACCGCTTTCTGCCGTAAAGCTGGTGCAATGGCTGCTGTAACCGATGTTATCTGTCGGCACATAGAAGTAATAGTTATTGTAGGCAGAACTGTAATGGTTATCTTTTACAACCGGGTCGTAGCCGTTCACCATGTAGCCGCAGTAGGCTCTGGAGCCGACAAAGCGCAGCGAGGAGCAATTATCCAAAGATTCATCGCCGATGATGACCGTGCCCGTCGTTTCGATCATGACGCCCTCGAGAGCATCACAGCCGTAGAATGCGCGGTTGCCGATCTCGGTGACAGCTTCCGGCAGAATGGCCCACTGCAGGGAATCGCAGTTTTCAAATGCGGAGGCGCCGACGGTCGTGATGACGACTTCGGTGCCGTCATCGGCCGTGACGATGCCGTCAAAGCGCGTGACGTCGGCCGGTACGGAGAGCAGTGTGCCGGACTTTTCCCCGTTTGCGTTCACTTCGGTGTAATACTCGTAGCCGTCTTTCGTCGTTGTGAGCAGCGAGAGGAGAAGGTCTTCCGGCGCGCCGGAATCCGCAAGCTGCTTTGAGAGCATATCCACCTGCGCCTGTGTACTGCACAGAACGCGTTTGATATTGCTTTCCGCAAAGCAGTTCCTATCGAGCGTAAGGCTCGTCATTTCTTTCGGGATAACGAGCGTATCAAGGTCGCTTGACAGCGCGAAGGCGTTTTCGCCGATGCTCTTGATGGCCGTTGTGAGCTTGAGATTGCTGCCTGCATCCACGACTGCACCGAGCTTACCCTCTTTGGTATACACCATACCGCCCGAAACCATATACATCGTATCGGGGGCCGAAGCCTTGGCGAGCGTGTTGCCGGACTCCGGCGAGAACGCTTTGCCGTCGGTTAAAAGCATCTGCTCGAAAAGATTGTCCTGCACGAGGACTTCGCAGTCTGTGAGGTATGTATAATTGATATCCGGCAGCTCGTCTTCTGTTTCGGCCTCCAGATGAATCCTTTTCAGGCTGTTGTTTGCCGGAATATCCATTCTTTGAATGGTATTCGGCACGGAGATTTCCTCTACCTTATACGGCAGAGCGCGGATTTCTGTTTTGTTCTTATTCAGCAGCATGCCGTCTTCCGTGGAGACGTAGACCGGGTTGTTTTCGTCCACCACATAGCCTTCGCCAACCAGAAGGTTACCGGCGGTGCTATTGATATAAAGGACGGTATCCGGTACTTCGAGGTAATCTACCTCAAGCTTCTCGCTCCAATCGAGATCAATGGCCTGCACATACTGCGGTACAGAGAGGCGATGCACCGCCATATTCTCGCTTGTTTCGTTCTTCCACCAATCGACCATACGCGTATACTGCGGCGTGTAGGATTTCATGGTTTGAAGATAGACGAGTGTGTTATACATAAAATCTACGTCATAGGTATCACGGTTCATCCAGTAGGAGTTGAGCGCGATATCGAAGCCCTGCGGCACATCTACAAAATCTGCCGGCTCCAAAATGTGGCGGCCCTTTTCTATGGGGTAGAACCAAGATACAAGCTCGCCGTGCTCCATCCAGCCCGGGAAAAGCTTGTCCATGGAAACCATGGCATCAAAACCGAGGAACGTTTTCTGATAAGAGAACAGGTTTTCTTCGGAACCGACCGTCGGGTACTGGTCTTCGTTAAGGACGGTAGACGAATCGATGGTGGCGTTTTCTCCTTTGATCTGCTCGGAAAGCAGGAAGAAACGCACTTGCTCAACGGTATACGGCACGAGATACTCGCGCCATGCACTTTTTTGCGAAAAGCGATATTCTGTGCGGATCACAACATTCAGATCGGATACATCTTCCGGCAGCGTAACCGGGAAATCCTTAATCCACGTTTTGCCGTTATCGTATGAAATGCCGGTGACGTGCACGTATTTATCGTAAGCATCGGCATCCCAGTAATACGTGATCATATCGGAGCCGATCACATAGGTATCGAGCAGGCAGTAAATATCCTCCGCCGAAACGGTCTGGCCGGCGTAAAGACTGGGTACGCCGTAATCGTACGGCTTCATAATCGTGATTATCGGCTCGCCGGTCGTATCATCTGTATGGATACCCGGTACGTGATCTTCGTCATACGGTTTATTCGTGATATGGTCGGAGCCGGAGCCCGGGCGCGGTGTCGGCTTTATGAGCACAGGGTCCTTTGCGGTATCTGCCGGACGCGGTGTAGGTGCCGGAGTCGGAGCAGTGGTAGGCTGCGGTTTTTCCGTTTCATTCGGTGAAGTTGTGGGCTGCGGAACAGACGTCGGGTTTGCCGAAGCGCCCGGCTCTGCTGTGGAGCCGCCCGGGTTGGTGCCGTTATTATCCTCGCCGGGGGTATTGCTGTCCCCGTTATTATTGTTGCCACCGTTTGACGGCAGCGGGTTCGGCACCTGCGTAGGATTATTGATAATGATATCGGCATTATCCTTATCCTCGATGATGTCGTAGCCGGGGTCTGCGTATTGCCGTTTTCCGGCTGCTGCACCGTCGTTTGCTGCGCATTGCTCTGCTGCGGTGGCTGTGTATCTGTATCCGCATTCGGCTTATTGATTGTCAGCGAATTCTGGTTTTCCGCATCGGGTACCTGCTGATCTTCAAAAAGATAATCTGCACGCTGCGAATTCTGCGGACGACCCTGCGCATCGGAGCTCTGGTCTTTTTCCCAGTAAGCGCTTTCATCCTCCTGCGTGCCGGAATCGCTGTTTTGCGTATCCTTATCTTCCGGAAACAACACCTGATTCGTTTGCAGGTCTCGCTTCTGACCAGACGGCACATAAGTATTCCCAAGCCGCTGATACGCCGCCACACTGCTTACGCACAGTGCCACCGCAGTAAGCACCGCAGCCGCAGTCTTTATGGACTTTCTCTTATCCATGCGTTCACCTATCCTTATTCAAAAACGCACCGATCTCTTTTTGCAGGCGCCTAAAGTCGACCGGCTTTGAGAAATGGCTGTTCATACCGCTTTCTTTGGAAAGACGCTCGTCCTCCACAAAAGCATCTGCGGAAAGGCCGAAGATCGGAATCGTCTTCGCGTCTTCCCTATTAAGCGCACGAATATGCCGTGTAGCTGTGCGGCCATCCATGACCGGCATCTGCACGTCCATTAAAATGAAATCGTAATGACCGGCAGGCTGCGCAGAAAAGCGTTCTACCGCGATCTCGCCGTTTTCTGCAACGTCCACTTCGGCACCCATCTCCTGCAAAATCTCAACGGCGATCATTGCGTTGACCTCATTATCTTCCGCAAGGAGGATGTGACGGCCCTTGAAGCTGTCCTGCATTTTCTCTTCTGCATCGTCTTCGGACAACGCCTTGACCTTTGCGGTCTGCTCCGGCGCTTCGGCCTCGGGCAGGCGAAGGTACACGGAGAAATCAGAACCCTTGCCCGGCTCGCTTTCAACAACAATCTCGCCGCCCATTAAACGCACAATGTGGTCGGTGATGGCCATGCCAAGGCCGGTGCCGCCGTAGCGCTTAGTGGTTTCTATGCTTTCCTGCTCAAACGGACGGAAAATGCGGTTGATAAATTCCGGTGCCATGCCGATGCCGGTATCGTGTACGCGAATCATGAGGTCTACGTGACCTGCACTCTGCATCATCTGGCGGAACGTGACGATAATCTCGCCCTCGCTTGTGAATTTTACGGCGTTTGAAAGGAAATTGATGATGGCCTGACTGATGCGCAGCTCGTCGCCGATCACGTAATCGACGGTCATATCTTCAAAACGCACCTCGTAGTGCACGCCGCGGGCTTCGAGGTTCTTTGCAAACATATCATAAAGACGGCCGGCAAGCTGGCGCAGGCTAAACGGCTTGCTTTCAAGCTGCACGCGGCCCGCTTCAATACGGGACATATCCAAAATATCGTTGATGAGCGAAAGCAGGTGGTCGGAAAGCTCGTCGACTTTCTCAAGATACTGCATCGCAGGGTTATCTTTTTCAAGCTTGCTCTCTGCCAGCGTAAGCATGCCGATGATGCCGTTCATCGGCGTGCGAATCTCATGCGACATGCGGGAAAGGAACGTAGTTTTCGACTGGTTGGCTTCTTCCGCCTGCATCAGGCGCTCTTCATAGCCCTGTATGCGGCGCTGCATTTCAGTCGTTTTGTGAAAAGCGAAAAGGTCGTATTCTTTTGTGCTGCTTTGCATAACGTGCACAGTGATCCACTCGCCGTTCTGCATACGGAATTCTGCGGTCATCGGTTCTTTTCCGTCCCACGCGAGATAGTCCCGCCAAATGTTGCGACCGCTTTTTCGATCGTGCAGGCGCGGCTCAAGGCTTGCAATGTCCTCCTGCAGACGTGCGAGAGAAACGCCAAGCAGATTTTCGATATCGCCCATCTCGCAGACCGGCATTTTGTCTGAACGGCGCATTAGGAGACATACTTCGTCATCCTACTTAGATAAGTCGCGCATGAGCACGTCCTGCACGCTGTGGCCATCCGGCCCTGCGGCACGATTTTTCTTTTTACCGCGTGCAAAGCACAGCAGCCAAACCGCCAGAATAACCTCAAGGCAAAGAATGATGATAAGCCAGAAATTATTTCCGAGCGTCTCCAAAAGTTTTGTGAACATATTCATGCGGCATTCTCCTTTTTTCCTCTGTTGTAAGCTGCCGCCGCAGCGCGCGACCTATTCTCCCCCAAACCGTTCCGCCGCATTACACAGGGAACCAAACGCAAATAAAGCCGGTCCATAGAACCGGCATATCTGTTAAGTCATATCAATCGAGCTTTTCGATGGCCTCCACGATCTCCTTCTGATCTTTGCAGACCTCTTCAAAAAGCGATTCGTCCGTCAGCGGAACGGCGCCGCGCACGGCCTCCGTTAAAGCGGATGCCGATTTTTGCAGGCGGTCGAAGCCGAGGTTCTGTGCCACACCCTTTAAGGTGTGCGCCGCAAGGAAAGCATCTTTCCAGTTTTTGGCTTCCACAGCTGCTGTAAGCCGGTTATAGGTCGGGTCGTTTGCGTATTTGCGCACGAACTTGCCGATCATTGCCTCACTCGGGATGCGTTTCATCACGGTTTCGAGGTCGCCGCCGATTTTCTGATATAATTCTTCAAGCTCCATGATCTGTCACCTTTCTGCAACTTCTATCTGCTTTCCGCATGATTAGCGTTCGCGTGTTTCGCTTTATTTTCGTACATGCGCAGGTCTGCCTGCCGAATGGCTTCGGAGAGCGGGTGTACGCGGTATACGCCGCCAAGGCTGACATCAAGCTTCACCTCGGGGTAATCCGGCAATTTTGTCTCCTGCACGGCGCGTCTGAGCTGCTTTAAACGCTCATAGAAAACCTCTTCGCCGATCTTGGAGAAGATGAGGAGAAACTCGTCCCCGCCGTAGCGGATGAGCGTATCGCTGCCGCGGATGCCGGAACGGATTGTATTCGCGATGGTTTTCAGCGCTTCATCGCCCACAGGGTGGCCGTATGTATCGTTAATCTGCTTAAAAAGGTCAACATCCACGATTGCCACGGCATCTGCGCTTTCCAAATTGGATTGGAAACTCTCAAGATACAGTCTCGTGTACGTTCCGGTCAGGGTATCGCGGTAGAAATTCATAAACGAAGAACGCGTTGGCGCATCGTTGTCGCCGCCGCAGCGTGCGCACTCCGCTTCGTCTTCATGCGAAGCAATCTCCAGTGTGCAGGTACGTCCGTTGACGTTGATATGTTTAGAAAGCACGAAGTACATTTGCCTGTCACGCATTTCAAGCTTGGTGACCCACTCTTTTCCTTCCAGAGAGCGGGAAGAAATACAGTTTTCGCACGGCTCGTTTCTGCCCCAAATTTCATAGCAGTGTATCGGCGTAGTGATTACTTTTCCGTCTTTATCCAGCTCAAGGTTCTCATTCGTTTTCGGATCTACAAGGCGCACCACTTCAAACACGCGGCTCAAATCTTTCAAAAGATGAGACACACTATATTCAGAGCATTTTTCGAGCGCTTCTTCTCCGCGCCGCACCATTTCATCCTGAATATCTTCAAAGTGTCCAAGCACGCCGGCATAATTTTTGTATTTAGTTGTCCAAAGCGATTTTGCCGTAAGGCGCTGCCAGCGATATTCCCCGTTAACGGGGATCTGCACAATCATTTTCACTTCCGGTCTTTCCGGCGTTGTTGCTTTCAGCTTTTCACGCAAAGCAAGCCAATCCTTTTCAGAGAGCAGCGAAACGTCGTTCCATTCCGTCAGATACATGGATTTTTCTCGTTGATCGACCGGCGCATTCCAATCTTTGAGATGTACGGTATTTGTCCAGTGGTCAAATTCAAACTGGATACCGCCGCACTGCTCTGCGAAGAATTCCGCCTTTTTCTGCTCGAAGGTGAGCAGGCTGTGCGCACGGTTATTAGGCATAAGTTCTTTTTGCTCGAGCATTTCATCGGAAAGGCGCTTTGCTTCCTGACGGTAATCGAACCGTCTGGGATCTGTGTGCATGTTCTCGAAAAGCTGATCCTGCACGTCCAAAAGGCACTGTATCAAAAGCGGATTGAAGGCGCCGCATTCGCCGTTTGTAATCATTTTAATAGCGGTCGCGTGGTCGAACGACTTTTTGTAGCAGCGTTCGCTTGTAAGCGCGTCGTACACGTCTGCCATGGCGACGACCTGCGCGGAAATCGGAATCTCATCGCCCTTGAGACCATCCGGATAGCCGCGGCCGTCCCAACGCTCGTGGTGCCAGCGGCAGATCTCATGCGCCAGATTCATCAGCGTTTCGGATTGCTGCATACCGATGTCGTACAGCATCGAGTCACCGATGGCGGCGTGACTCTTCATAATCTCCCACTCTTCGGGGTCGAGCTTGCCGGGTTTATTTAAAATCGCTTTTGGAACGCTGATCTTACCGATGTCGTGCAGTGCGGAAACCGAAGCGATCATAGAGATATCCGTTTCCGTCAGCGGGTATTTATCCGTGATCTCAATCAAGCGGCGCAGGAGAATGTCCGTCATCGTGCGCACATGCAGAATATGCTGGCCGCTTTCGTTGTTGCGGTATTCGATAACATGGCTCAAAATATTGATCATCGTGTTGTTCGTCTTTTCACGCTCGTAGACCTGCTCCTCCACAAGGCGCACAAGGCGCTTTTGGCGGACATACAACATGAGCGTATTTTCGACACGGCGGCGGACGACCGTCAGATCGAACGGTCTGCTGATGTAATCCGAAGCGCCGAGATCATAGCCGCGGCGGATAAAATCCACATCGCTTTCGGACGAGATGATGATAACCGGCACCTCGCTGATCCAATGCCGCAGATTCATAATCTCCAGCACGCCGAAACCGTCCATTTTCGGCATGTTGATATCGAGCATCACGAGGTCGATATCATCGTTTTTTTCGAGGATATCGACGGCTTCTGTGCCGTCTTTTGCCATGACATATTCGTATTTATCGCTGAGTATTTCCTCAAGGAGCATTTGGTTCATTTCCGAATCGTCCGCGATGAGTATTTTTTCCTTTAAACTCATAGATTTCTCCTTGCAGCGCTTTCTGTTTCGTCTCACAATTTATTTTTTATCGGAAAGCACTTTCGTTTTTACCGATAGAATGACTTGCCAAAGACAGAATTCGCTATATTCTCTGCAAATTCGTCAAAAAGTGGATAAAAAGCAGCAATTCTATCTATTCTACACAATAAAGAACACTATTTAAATACACTGTATTTCTATTTTATCATATTTGCTTTTTACGTGCAAGAAAAATCGCATGAAATCATACTTTTTTAAAACAAAGCGTATACAAATTCTTTATTGCAAAAACACCGCGCCTGCGGAGCATTCCGTTTGGCGCGGTGTTTCTCAGTTTTCTGTATTGCGGATGTCTTCGGCGCGGGCGCGGCCCTCTGCGGTGTCTTCGGTCATCACATTGAGCTTTTCCACTTCAAAGGTGGTTTCGGCCAGCGTGTTTTTATTTTCGCTGTCTTTTACGCTCAGCTGCACTGTGAAAAGGGCGGTAACATCGTCATACGTTAAGCTTCCTACCTCAGCTTTAATACCGTAGGGGTACGCCTTTGCGGGCAGAATGTCCTTGCCGCCAAGCTGCACATGCCCTTCCGGCGTAGTGGTAAACGCGGTGTAATCGCCGCTGCCGAACTGCTGGCTGAAAAAGCCCGTAACGTTGCCGCTGCCGTCTACTTTCAGTGTGCCGGAATAGCGCAGCTCATCGCTGATGGTGGTCGTAAGCGTGGAGCACAGCACCTGCGCTTCCGAATATGAAACGGATTTTGCGTAGGAGCGCACGCCGAGCTGCACCCCCAACACCATCACCATGCTGACAAGCACCAAAATGGCGACTGTGCAGAGCATTTCCACGAGCGTTAAGCCTTTTTTATCTTTCAGCTTCAAGTTCCCGCCCCCTGCTCTTTGCTTTCCCTGTAATACGTGTAGCCGTTTTTGCTTGTGTATTCATCGACTTGAACATGGATGATTTTTGTGGCACTGTTGTTATCCTTAATGGTCAGCGTTTTTTCGCTGCCCTTGTCGGCATTCTTATACGTTAAAGCCACATCGGTTTTGCGCACCTTGGCATTTACCTTGGAGGCCGTGGAAACTGCGGTGGAGAGAAAAAGCATAACGAGCACCACGACCAAGATGGCCATGAGCGTTTCCACCAGTGTTTCCGCTTTTTGTGAACGCAGCTTTTTCAACCCGTTACCTCCTTTTGCAGCTTTGCCTTATTCCATTCGAGTGTTTGGGTGACGACCTGCGTGGAGCCCGTATCGCCGGAGGTTCTTTCCTCCGACAATTTGCCCTCCATAGTCAACACCATGCGGCAGGGGTGTTCGGAATCCACACCGTTTGTGAATGTTGCGGTGAGGTTATACACCTTGCTGCTTGCGTCACTGCCGGTGCCGACTGATACAAGGATTTCTGCCGATACATCTTCATAACCGTCTACGGAGAACGTGTAGGTCTTTGCATAAGTGGACGTCGTGTTCACATCTATAAACCATGCGCCGATGTCATTGATCATATCTCCCACCGCACATGTGGCCTTTATCGTATCATTCTTCGTAGTGGTCGTTCCATCCGCAAGCGTCACCGTGGTCGTAACATCTTTATACCGGCCCGTAAGGCTTTGGAAATCGTCGCGCACGAGCTCGGCGGCAGAGCTGACCGCGAGGTAGGCCTGCTGCTGTTCTTTTTCCGAGCGCTTATTTACGGCGGCGCTGGTGGCGGCGGAGATGATGACCGCGCTCACCATGATGCCGACCAGCATAAGCAGCAGCGCCATCAGCATGGAAGCGCCCCTTTGGCTATTCAGCTTTCTGCGGATCGCCTGCATTTTCGGCACCTGCCTTTTTGTTGATTTGCGGTTCAACGGTCTCGCCGCCTGCTGCGGTATCTTCCCAAACAGCGTAGAGAGTAAGTTCGGTCTTATTCTCCTTTGCCATAGAATCTATGATGTTCCCGATCAAGCTTGCATCTGTATAATCAGCCGTTGTACTTGAAGCATCAAACGCCCAACCCTTAAAAGCGGATGTTCCTGTGAACGTATTCGGCGGAAGGCTGTCCGTCGTTTGAATCGTATCATAAGCATACGAAACAGCAGGCATCGTACCCGAACCGCCGTTGGCATCAAACTGGATGGTATAGGTGTTCGGAACCGCCTTGATCTCGGTATCTGCGAAAATCTCGGGGAGATTATCAAAGTCAAACGTATAACCTAAAATAGCTGTTGCCAA
>OMNT01002404.1_pt1 | contig 15129 bp, 8 predicted proteins | sample 1672551 | NCBI WGS metagenome assembly OMNT01 (sample SAMEA3136698, study PRJEB25190) | human gut metagenome
TCTAATTTCTTGTCCGCGAATTTTACTTCATTATATAACAAATCCATCAATAAAGATATGAAAATGTAGATTTTTTTTGTGAAAATCCTCTTGATTCTGCACTCTTTACCATGTACAATAAAGATATAAAAATAAAAACAGCAAACGCTTATATATGTCCATAATCTGGTTGGACGTTTCTACCAACTACCCTAATAGTTGTCTATAAGCTGCATGCGAAGAGGTATGCAGGTATGGCATTTTCCGGGTGGTTTTTTTATTGCTGAATCAGCCCGAAATCACATTTTGCATGTTTCCGGCAGTACGTTCTCAGCCGCAAACTATCCCGGAACTTTACTTTACCTCGCCTCTGGCAGAAAGGATGGTCTGATATGAAAAAAGATTTGTTTGCTTTGAAAGGTACAATTTGTTACAGCAAGAATCAGAAAGAACTTGTTTTTGCAGAAAACTCTTATGCAGTCTGTGAAAACGGGCTCTGTGCCGGTGTTTTTTCCCAGCTTCCAGAGGAATATAAAGATATTCCTGTAAAAGACATGGGTGATCGACTGATCATCCCAGGATTCACCGACCTTCATCTGCATGCTCCCCAGTACGCTTACCGCGGAACCGGCATGGATCTGGAGCTGCTGGACTGGCTGAACACCATCACTTTCCCGCAGGAAGCCAAGTACGCTGACCTGTCCTATGCGAAAAAGGCTTACTCCATTTTCGTGGATGACTTAAAGCACAGCTTCACCACCAGAGCCTGCATTTTCGCCACCTTGCACCGTCCGGCAACGGAGCTTCTCATGGACATGCTGGAGGAAAGCGGTCTGGCAACTATGGTTGGAAAAGTAAATATGGATCGCAACGGAGCACCGGAGCTTCAGGAGAAAAGCGCACAGGCTTCTGCACAGGATACACGCCAGTGGCTGGAAGAGATCAAGGGACGTTACGACCACACCTACCCAATCCTAACCCCACGTTTTACCCCATCCTGTACGGATGAGCTGATGACCGAGCTTGGAAAAATCCAGAGGGAATATCACCTTCCGGTTCAGTCTCATCTGTCTGAAAATTTCGGGGAAATTGCATGGGTAAAGGAGCTTTGCCCGACCAGCAGATTTTATGGAGATGCGTATGACATGTTCGGGCTGTTTGGAACAAAACCCGCATTCAATACTAACGAGGCTGATTTCGCTTCCGCATCCGGCCTTAATACCACTGATAACACAGCAGCTCATATTTCATCTGATGGTGCCAGCGTCTGCCCTACCATCATGGCACACTGCGTCCACTCTACTGACGAAGAGATCCAGATGATCAAGGACCAGGGCGTTTACATCGCCCACTGTCCGGAGTCCAACACAGACATTGCTTCCGGAATCGCACCTGTCCGCCTCTATCTTGATATGGGACTTCATGTAGGACTTGGCACCGATGTTGCCGGAGGTTTTTCTCTCTCCATGTTCCGTGCTATGGCAGATGCCATCCAGGTTTCCAAGCTCCGCTGGCGCCTGATGGATCAGACCCAGGCCCCGGTTACTCTGGAAGAAGCCTTCTACATGGCTACGATCGGTGGTGGCTCCTTCTTCGGAAAAGTCGGCAGCTTCGAAAAAGGCTATGAATTTGACGCCATGATCCTGGACGACAGCAACATCCGTCATCCCCAGGAAATCTCCACCCGTGACAGACTGGAAAGGCTTGTTTATCTGTCCGACGACCGCAATTTGGTTGGGAAATATGTACAGGGACGGAAAGTAATTTAAAAAGCTAAAAAACCTCTGGTCAGGAAATCAATCTTCGACCAGAGGTTTTTCCTTTTGCTCGTTGCTCGCGTAAATTATTCTGTCCCCAGATACTCCCGTATCCGCGCCTCATTCATATTCTCCCCGATCACGATCACTACTTCCTGTCCTGCGGAAATAGGCTTCAGGGAAAATTCTTTGCGGGTGGCGTTTAGTTCCAGCCAGATATTGTCAGTGGATGCTTTCTGAGCGGAGCCCGAATTCATTTTTTCGTTTTCGGTTACCGCGGCAGCACTTTCTTCTAATTTCACAAAGCCCTTAATTCGGAAAACATCCCCACATTCCGGATCATCCAGGATCTGATGCGCCGCTTTCTCCAACTGTGTCTCGGAAATCTTCAGCTCCATAAAATACAATGACTGGAACCCTTCTTTCTCATCAAAACACTGTTTCTCAAAATCTTCCATCACATACCCGCTGTTGAAAATCCGCTGAAAATCCTCATCTGTAAACGTTTCCCAATCCTTATTCAGTATCTCATTTTCCGTAAAACGTCGTTTGCATTTCACACTTTCCAGTGCGCGATTCAGATGTTTCACAGTTCCACTAATCTCTTCCTCAGATGCCTCCTGGCTCTTGCTCAGAACAATACAACCTGCATCAGCTGCCTCTGAAGCCAGAATATACTCTGCCTGTGGCTGCAGCTTCTCCTCCAGTCTGGCATCCAGAATGGTAATCACATTTCCAATCTGATACCACTTATCCAACGGCTCTTCATAAAGGGCATCGAAAAACTCATCCACATCAAAAATCCCGGAAGGCTCAATGAGAACCCTGTCATATCCGCACATTCCCATTGCGATCAGCTTGGTCTTGAAACGTCTTCTGTGGCAGTCCGCATCACATCCACCTGAAACCATTTCCAGCTCGCAGTTCTCCCCTTCCAGGTCATGAAGCAGCATCATGTCCACATTCACTGCACCAAAATCATTCTCCAGAATTCCAATATTCTGCCCCTGGCTCATCAGCCATGCAGCATATTTCTTTATGAAAGTCGTTTTTCCCGAACCAAGAAAGCCTGTAATCAAATCAACTTTAACCATTTTTTAATCTTCAACCTCATTTTTCAATATAAAGCTGGCCTGGAACCTGTTGCCGACCGCTTCGAAGCGACTGGCTCCGCCGTGTTTTTCGCAAAGTTTTTTCATGGAAAGAATGCCAATTCCTTCCTGTTTGTTTTGCCGTTTTTTTGAGTAAATTTTCCCATTTTCCTGGAATAATATTCCGTCAAAAGAATTGTCTACCGTAATCAGAAGCATGTCGTGTTTCTTCTCCGTAGCAACTTCAATAAAGCGTTTTCCGTCATACTGACCGGCGGCAGTCACCGCATTATCCAGGGCATTGCCCAGAATCGTACAAAAATCAGTGTCCGGAATAGCAATATCTTTCAGATAGCAGCATACGGAAAACTCGATATTTTTCGCCCTGGCAATACAGCCGTAATGATAAAGGACGCCGTCTGCCGCGGCGTTTCCTGTATATGGAATTGTTACTTTTCCCATCTCTTCCAGTTCCAGATCATCACAATATCCCCGCAAGCCCTCCATATCATTTTTATCAAGAAAACCTTTAATAGCAGCTACCTGATGACGGAAATTATGGCGTGCTTCACGTTCTGCCAGAACCTGCTCCGTGAGCGCATGATAGTAACCTTTCTGCTGATCGATCTGCCGGTTCAGTTCTTTTTCATTTAGAAAATGCTGCTGATCATAAGACACCGCAAAGCAAATCAGCAATGTGGCGACGCCGATCAGACATTTACTCAACATTTGTGGAAAAGTGGTAGTGTAGACATCCACTCCTTCTGAAAAAATACTGGAAAAAAACATGGCAATAGGAATGAACCATAAGGTCTCCCAATAATTTTGGCATTCAATTTCAAGGAATGGTGTTACGGTATAACGGAGCAGGCTGCTAAGCAGCGGATATAGAAGCGCATACACTACAATTGCAATTGCGCTGGTTTCTGCAATTCCAATCGCATTTCCCTGCATTCCCAAAAGTGAACTGACATAAGCTCCGATTGACAGTGCAATCATGACAATATCTGCCACAATTCCAAATACAAACAAATGCACCTTGGTGTATCCAGGGACAAGCCAGATATTTACAGCAGCCATTACAATACAGAAAGCAATAAGATTTATCTTATAAAACGGCACGTCAATTTTCCGGTAATTTCCCACCCACATGCAGATTCCGAAGTCCACAGCCAGACCAATTGCATAGATTACAGTCAGTCTGATCCTGTCTTTATCTGAGATTTTTTCGTGAAACGGAACAATTCGCAGGATCAGAGTGGGGACATGAGCCAGGATACAGAGAAGACTTACAATCGCGATTATAATTGTATTTTCCATATATTTTTACCTCGTTTTAAAGTACTCCATGGGACGGTCCGCCTCTCCGTTTTTCTTCTCCATCCTCTTTAACTCCGGCAATATAGTCAGCAGCATTGTAACAAAACAAAGGCTTCCGCCAATTACATTAGATACCGGCTCTGCCAGGAATACTCCGTGAGTTCCCATTTTAAACACGTAGGGAAGCAGGTATGTCAACGGAACTACAATAAAAACTTTTCTCAAAAGCGAGAAGAAAATGGCCTGTTTTTTCTTATTTAAAGACTTGAAAACAGTCTGTCCAATGTATTGCAGATCCATAAAAATAAAGGCTGCAAAGTAGGTTTTCAATGCCGGAACTGCATCCTTTATCAAGAGCTTATCGGAGCTGAAAATGGCAATCAGATAATCCGGGACAAAGATAATCACGCTCCACATTACTGCTGTATAAACCAGAACCATTACTGCCAGAGTGACCATTGCCTTGCGGACAAGCTTCGGTCTTTTTGCCCCATAATTATAGCTCAGAATAGGTGATGTTCCTTCATTTATAGCATAAATCGGCGTCTCTACCATCTGACGGACACTGGATACGATAGTCATAACGGATATGTAAACATCCCCTCCGGTGACCCCCAGAACATTGTTGCAGCAGATGGTTACCAGGCTGTTTGTCAGCTGCATAATGAAGCCTGCAGTACCAAGACTGACAATGTTTTTTGCATTCTCTTTGCAGCTTTTCAGCTCTGTTTTTTTCAAAAGCCGAGCTTTCATTTCCGCTCTTTTTTCAAGAAAAAGTAGTACATAAGCAGCTGATAGGAACTGGGAAAGAACAGTCGCAATGGCAGCTCCTTTGATTCCGAAACCAAGCACAAAAATGAATAATGGATCCAGGATCAGATTGGCGACTGCACCAATTGCTACAGAAAGCATGCCAGTTGTCGCGTATCCCTGTGCATTGATAAATGGGTTCATTCCTGTGGCGATCATGGATGGAACCGTTCCGATCAGGTAGATCATCATGTAGGGATATGCATAAACCAAAGCATCCTCAGATGCTCCAAAAAGTACCAGCAGAGGTCTTGCAAAAAGCATACCTGTTATCATCAGAATGATCCCGCTTCCGCACACCATAGTAAAGGAAGTATTCATCACCTCCTGCGCTTTCTGGTTGTCTTTCTTGCCCCTGTTTATGGAAAAAACAGGCGCGCCACCACTGCCGAACAGATTGGCGAAGGCAGTGATAATCACGATTAGCGGGAAACATAAGCCGACTGCGCCAAGCGCCGTAGTTCCCACTTCAGGGATTCTGGCGATATAGATTCTGTCTACAATATTATATAAAAGACTGAGTATCTGCGCCACCAGCATGGGGATTGCAGCGCTGAAAATGTTTCTGGTTACCGTGCCATTTTCAAAATCAATTCGTTTCATTTTGTTTCACAGCTTTCTTTTTATTTGATATTTTTATTTCATATTTTCATTTCCAGTTTATGACTTTCTTTCAGGCTTATAACACTCTTTCTGTTTTATTTTCGAGGTTAATTTCAGCATAATTCATCATTCCAGGTTAAAATCCTCTGTACTTTACCCTTAATTTCTACGCCCAGATCATAGACTACATTACTCAGAACATACTCTCCATCATTGACAAAAATCTCGATCAAATTAGGATCCACGAAAATTTCCAAATCAGCTTTTTCACCTGCATCCGGAATCTGGCAATGCAGTTTTTTACTGTCTGTGTGAGGAAATACTCTTGTTCTGTCAGTACAAATTGTTCCATTTCTTATGGAAATCTGGTAATCTTCGACATTCAGACAGTCCCCATTTTAGAAGGTTGTTTTTATGCAGAATGGGTTACTGCTGCGCAGGGCATCCTGGCTGGAAAGTGATCTGGAAAGGCCCTTTCGCACGTTTGGATGAACCCGAAAACAAACCTGTCCATTCTCAATTTCTACTACACGCGGCAGGCTCATCATACCGTTCCAAATTACCCGTTCTTCCGTTAGCAACTGACTTTTATCACTCTTTTTCAGATGATTTTTATCTGTTGACTGTGTGATTTTTTCTCTCTCATTTTCTTCTCTATCACTATTTTGCTCAAAAAATACAGCAGCTTTACTACTTTTCATTCCAGTCACAGCCTCTGGCATGCGGATCCAACCAATCATAACTCTTCTGCCATCCTTATCCAGATTGGTCTGCTGGGCGTAGAAGTCACCGCCGTAATCAATCAGCGAGTAGTTATCCTCCAGCTCCAGCCTGCCGGTTTCTGTATCAAAATCGGCAAGACAATAACCGGAAACAGCCTCATATTCTATCTTATCCCCACACCTGACAGGAGTCACCGGACAGCCTGTAAATATACGTTGTCCATCCACCTCAAACATATCCGGACACTCGATCACATATCCGTAATTCTTCATTCTGCACTGGGAAAGATAGCTCCAGTTTTCTCCGTCCTTGCTGGAATACAGAATTACTCTGCCGATTTCATGTTTGTATGTACTGCCAAGAATCATATAATAAACGCCATTTTCTTCCCATACTTTCGGATCTCTGGTATCCATGGAATCAGCAGTTTCATCATCTCTGATTACCGGAATGATCTGCTTTTTCCCATTCCAGTTATCGAAGTGAAAACCGTCTTCTGATATGATCATAACCTGGCTTTCCTCGTATTCTCCATCTGCCACATGGATATTTTCATCCTGTTCTTTCAGATAGCGATTTGCAGTATAATAGAGGTACATTTTCCCATCTTTCTCCACTGCACTTCCAGAAAAAACTCCGTTTCGGTCGTAATCCTTTGTTGGAAACAGGGCTATTTTCTCATGGCTCCAATGTACCAGATCATCGCTTACCGCATGTCCCCAATACATGGTTCCCCACATAGGTGCATAGGGAAAATGCTGATAAAAAAGATGATATCTGCCTTTAAAATATATAAATCCATTTGGATCATTGATCCAGTTTTCCGGTGCTTTTAAGTGTAAAAAATCCTGTCTCATGATATAATTTCTCCTGAAATTGTTTGAACTTTATGAGTTTATTTTGCACATTACGTGGAAAAATGTCAAGAGAAAAGGGACTATAACAGATGAATGTCACTTCATACGCAGCACGCATCTATTACAGTCCCTTATATATTCTCTTGTTACATTAATTTGAACCGCCTATTGCTTTTTCGATGTTTGAAGATCCAGCTTCTACAACTTCCATACCCGATTTATCCCCTTTAAAGCCACTATAAATACGTGAGTAAAACTGCTCCTTTGCAAACCCGACTTCTATAACAATCCAATCCCAGCCTTTCTCCTTATCGTTTCTGCTTTTAATTTTCAGAGTATCACAATTTAAACCGGCCTCCTTTAATACGGCTTCAACACCAGTATTATACGACTTCCAATTATTGCTTTTTACACCGTTTACTGTAACTCCGGAATTTGCTCCACAATAGATACTTTTTTCATTTAACATATCTGAAGTATATGCGTCTGGCAGTTCACTTGTGCTACGACATATCACAACCCAGACACCACAGCCTGAATTTTCTTGTCCTACAGCTTTCTTTGGAATATCCATTCGTCCTTCATTATATGCATTCGTCAATGCCGACTTAATAATTCGCGCATTTTGCATATCCACTGCCCTGCGTGCTTTTTCCAGCTGTCCATTAAAAATCGGGATTGAAACAGCAACCAATACCGCAATAATTGCAACTACAATCAATAGTTCCGCTAGTGTAAAACCGTTTTTGCTTCGGTATTTCATACAAGACCTCCCCATAACGCAAACAAATATTACATCTTCTTTATTACAATCTTTTTGCTTATGCCTCGTTTTACAAAAACCGTTTTGTAGCTCTTTGCCTTTTTCCTGGGGACGTAGACTTTCATCCTGGATGGAGTGCCTTTGAAGGCATTGGAGCCTACGTATTTGGCTTTCAGGCGGGAGGTGTAGATTCTCATTTCGTTTAACTTTTTGCAGCCATAAAAGCTTTGTTTTCCGATCGCTTTTACTGAGCCGCCAATTTGTACGTAAGAGAGTTTCGTGCACTTATAAAAGGCATAGCTCTTAATCTGGATTACATTGTTTCCTATAATAGCCTTTTTCAGGTATTTATTGCTCTTGAATGCTTTGGAGGCTATTGAGGTTACTTTGTAATTCGCGCCCTTTAGGTTTACGCTGTCTGGAATTGTGACAGTGCTTACTTTTTTCTTTATCGGTTTTATATATTCTACCGTGTCGGTGGCGGTAACTTTATAATATCCGTTTGTCGCCGGATGTTTCACTGTTGTGCCCACTTTATATCCAGTCGGCGCAGGTGGGTTTGTCGGCGTTGTCGTTGGCACTGGTGGGTTTGTCGGCACTAGCGTGTTCGTTGGCGTTGCCGTTGGTATCGGCGTGTTCGTTGGCACTGGCGTGTTTGTCGGCATTGCCGTTGGTACCGGTGTGTTCGTCGGCACTGGCGTATTCGTAGGCGTTACCGTTGGCACCGGCGTATTCGTCGGTGTTGCCGTTGGCACCGGTGTGTTTGTCGGTGTCGCCGTTGGCGCCGGCATATTCGTAGGCGTTGCCGTTGGCACCGGTGTGTTTGTCGGTGCCGCCGTTGGCACTGGCGTATTCGTAGGCGTTGCCGTCGGCACCGGCGTATTCGTAGACGTTACCGTTGGCACCGGCGTATTCGTAGGCGTTGCCGTTGGTACTAGCGTATTCGTAGGCGTTACCGTTGGCACTGGCGTATTCGTCGGTGTTGCCGTTGGCACCGGCGTATTCGTTGGCGTTGCCGTTGGCACCGGTGTGTTCGTTGGCGTTGCCGTTGGCACCGGCGTGTTTGTCGGCGTTGCCGTTGGCACCGGCGTATTCGTTGGCGTTGCCGTCGGCACTGGCGTATTCGTTGGCACCGGCGTATTCGTCGGTAAAACAACCAACTTCGGAATTTCTTCTTCGCGCTTGCTCTGGCACACCGTACAGGTATATGTCTTAATTCCTATACTTGAAGTGGTAGCCTCTTTCGTTATAACTCCGGCATCCCAGGTATGCGTATGCTCAGTTTCCCCGGAACCACCCTGCGTTTCATCGTAAAAAACAACTGTAACCGTATATGTTATCTTCGTTACGCCATCTGGCGCTGTCAGAACATACTGTACCGGATTTGTAAAATCATGAGATCTTCCACTGGTAAACTCATCTGCTACCGCTGTTCCTGTACCAGAACCATAATCAATATTCGGTGCCAGCCTGGTAACATTAGTTCCTTTTGGCAACCGCAGCGTAATCTTACGGTTCTCATTATCAATTTCCCCAACAACATCCTCTTTTAACTGGGAATTAAACGCCTTGTTAAGTACAAAACTATAAAATCTTGCCTCATTAGAAGCCGTCACTATAATTTTTATTGTGACTGGCAAAATTGTCTTTGTTCCTGTATCCACAATTTTATACTGTGACTCATAAATTCCCACTGGTGCAGTGACAGTCCCGGAAAAAGTAAAATATTTACTTCCATAAGAGCCTCCGCCAGGAACCGCAAAAACAGTTAAACCAGCTGGTAAATTCTCAGAAACAACCTGAGTTTCATACTTACCACTTCCACCTGTAACAAAGCCTGAATATATCCACTGCTCTTTTCCAGTTCCTGTAACCGCGTACAGCTCAGTATCTGTAATCGCCAATGGTTCTGTTACGCTCATTATTCCAAGCACAGCGATCACGGCACCATATTCTCCCGGCAGCTTATCAGACGCATAAGCAATAAGATCTTTTCCATTATCTGATGACTCTGTTATTCTGCCATTATCAATCACTGCCGATGAACCGCTTCCACTTCCAAGCGCCAAATGTATTCCATAAGTATTCAGATCAGCCCCTGTAATAACCGGCGATACTTTTCCATTGCTATATGTAATCTGAAGCTTCACTCCGGTCAGATCGAGTTTATCTCCAGCTACATAATTCAGTTTCTCAGGAGCTGCAAGCATAGTCAAAGCCGCTGGTGCATTCGCTGCAACCGTAATCGCCCACGGTATTTTTGCTCCAAAGTAATCAAAAGTAACCTGAGTATCCGAGGTTTTCAGTGGGCCTGTTTTGTCATAGGTAAATCCACTGTAAATATAAGCTGCACGACCACCAATCGTCGCATACATACTGGCTCTGGATGGATTGAATACATCTCCTTCCACATAAGATTTCTTCGGCTGTCCTGATATTACAATACTGCTGATATCACTGGTTTTCGGCGCGACAACTTCCATTGAATAGACAACCTGTTTTCCCTTATATTCTACATAAACATGAGTAGTTCCTTCAGCAGAACTGTCAAATCCGCTTATCATATCGGCTGTAATCTCAGAATAAGTTGTACCATTTATCAAAAGCCTGCCCCAATACCACGGTTTTTCTCCCACGTAACAGGAAGTCCAGTTGTTTTTTACCTCCAATGAAGTAATCTCCGGATTCTCCACCCGCTCTGGCAAACCATCCTCTGAAATCTTCCAGTCAGTTCCAAACTCCCAACCCACGTAAGATTTGGAATCTTTCATCTGTGCCTCTGTGAGAAGTCCACCTGTTCCAATGGAAGCAGCAGTTCCGCCGACAAGATTCCCCTCTCCACTCTTTCCATAACAGTTCAGCACATGTCCGCTTAAACCGTAAGAAGAGCTGAGTACATTATCAGCAGCAGTTCCGCACATCTGTCCTACACAGTTGTTTGCCGCAGTTACTGTGATTTTTCCTGCATGAAGGCATTCTTTGAGCACACCGCCCATGCCCCCAAACTTCTGGATTTCTCCCGCAATTCCGCCCACATAGACCGGATATTCGTTTCCGTTTGTCTGGGTAACACGAATCGTACCGGTGCTGACACACTTGCTTATAGTACCAATGTTCAGACCTGCAATTCCACCTACCCAGCTTTTCATAGGAGCCATTGTCAAATTAACATTCAGCTTTGATGTACAGCCAAAAATAATTCCGGCAAGTGCATTTTCACCTGCAATTCCGCCAAATTCCGGATATACAACAGCTCCGTTTCCGCCCATATATCCGCTAATCATTCCTGTCACCATACAGTCTTCAATATTTCCTTCATTGTACTGTGTGATGACGCCCTGCACGTTCTGCATATCATCATTAAAATCTGCAACTACACGCAGATTTCTAATTTTTCCCTGATTCATGGCTATCAGAGGCTTCTTCAATCCATAGATCGTATGTCCGTTTCCGTCCAGCGTTCCACCAAAATAAGAGATGGTAAAATTAATTCTTCCCTGTGTCTGGATATCTGAGGTCAGCTGATAATATGCGCCCTGATTTTCCTCGATCAAATTCAGATCATCCAGAGAATCAATCTGATAAGGACTGCTGCTTGTACCATTTCCGCCAGCTGGTTTCACAAATGAAGTCCGGCTTCCTATTACACGATAAACAATTCCGCTTTCCCCATCAGATGGGACTGTAAATTTTCCATCCTTCAGTTTCACAAGGATCGCGGAAGCTGCCGGAATGGAATATTTTGAGCCACTGTCTCCGGAAAATACCGGAAATGCAGATGCCTTTTTTGCCGCTATCCGATCGCCTGGAAAACTGTATATACCAGAAGCTTCTCCTGCTGCCACAGCTGTATAAAAATCTGAAAGAAGTGTTTTAAACGGAATTCCTGTTACCTTCTCCAGATAAGCTTCACAGGTAAGGGAGGAAGCATCTACTGTATAAAATCTCGGCAATACAGCCATAGGCTCATAGCTTCCTGCCATACGGTCAATTACGTATCTGACAAACAGGTATGGCATTCCATAGTCCTGGGCAATATCATCGCGATAACTCTTATACATCAAGGAAGAGCCGTTACGAATAGCGGTACTTCCTGCAATTCCGTTCATCCAGCCATTTGTGTCCGTACCGCCCCACAGATAATCCATGACCGTTACTGCAAGACCTTCGTTTATCCACATATATTTCTCGGAGGCATTGAATTTTGTTTTCAACCAGAATACTGCGTGCTGTCCCTCGTGAACCAGCAGACCGTTTCTTCTGGTCATTTCACCGGAGACATAGGATGCTGCCACCGGAGTGTTGATATGGATTGCTGTAATTCCCTCATCATACTGAAACTGACCACTTGCGCCGCTTAAGGTTTCCAGCACAATAGAGAGCTTGCCGGATCCATCTTCCCAGGGAAGATCGCCTCCTGCCAGTGTTTTCAGGATTTGATAGGGCTGTCTGTCATAAATACTCGCCATGTCTGATGCTATGAGAGATGTTTTTCCAGCGGCATCATAATCCGCTTTCATATTTTTGTCCATCCAGATATAACAATGTTCACCAATCCCAATGCATATATAGGTCTTGCCGCTGCCATTGCTTCTGTAAATATATTTTTCTTCTCCTATTGCATAAGTGGTAGTCGCTGCCTGGACGGATATACCATCGTCAGTCTCATCTGCTGATGTAATGGACGAAATAGCGCTTTTTTCATTCAGCGCAGTGACTGAGCGGGTGCTCCCTGCATTCAGCCCGGCCAGGCTTTGAGCTGCGGGAAGCTCACTTCCACTTGAAACTGACGCAGTACTTCCACTGTCATCAAAGATCAGTGTGCCTGTACTCCTCGAATCAGATGTATCCGTATTAATAATCACTGCATACTCCCCAGTAAGTGTTTCCCCGGCCTTTCCCTCTGTCACTGCAGCAAAAACATTTACAACGTCCAGTATTCCCAGAAGCAGAAGACAGATTCCCACACACAGACCAATGGATTTTCTTTTTTTCATACACTCCTCCTGTAAAAAATTTCCTTTCCTACAGTTTACCATTTTTACAGTTTGTACACTATGTTTTTTTCTGCACTTTTCTGATTAATTTCAACAAAAAATGAGGCGAATGTATCGTTTCCGCTGATACATTGCCCCATTTAGACTTACTTTATTTTCTTATTAAATTACTCTTCCTCAAACTCCAGATCCTTACGGCTCATCTCCTCGATCAGCTCTCTCTTCACCTCAAAAAGCTTCGGAGAAAGATCCACATAAACCTTCTGTGGGTTGGAGAATCGTCTGGACTCGTCCCAGAGAGTGCTCTGTTCCTTCTGGCAGATTGCGCGAAGTTCCATTACTGACGGAGACGTATAAACGCGTTTTCCCTCCTTAATAACCGGAACCAGAAGCTCACGCACCTCGTAAGTGCCGCCCAGAATCTTAGTTTTTTTCCAGGTGTCAACCGGGTCAAATACTACCATAGTTTCATCTGGGTTCAGTTTCTCGTCAGCAAGACAGATCAAATCAGCTTTAATCTTGCCTGTGGACTTGCTGTAAATACGATATACTGTCTTATTTCCAGGGTTTGTTACCTTAGCTGTATTCTCAGAAAGCTTGATCTTCGGAACAAATTCACCTGTCTCAGGATTTTTCACTGCTGCCAGCTTGTATACACCGCCAAAGGCCGGGTTATCATTGGCTGTAATAAGTCTTGTTCCAACGCCCCAGGAATTAATCTTGGCATCCTGTGCTTTCAGGCTCTCGATGAGATACTCATCAAGGTCACTGGAAGCGGAAATGGTAGCGTCATCAAATCCGGCTGCAGCCAGCATCTTATATGCTTCCTTGGAAAGATAAGCAAGGTCACCGCTATCGATACGGATACCATATTTTTTCAGCTCAATGCCTTCCTCCCGCATTTCCTCAAATACACGGATTGCATTGGGAACACCAGATTTCAGCACGTCGTAAGTGTCTACCAGAAGGATACATGCATCTGGGTACATTCTTGCGTATGTCTTGAATGCAGTGTATTCATCCGGGAAGCTCATGATCCAGGAATGTGCATGGGTTCCAAGCACTGGCACGTCAAACATCTGACCAGTAAGCACACAGGATGTTCCGACACAACCACCGATCACAGCCGCACGGGCTCCAAAAATACCAGCATCCGGTCCCTGGGCACGGCGAAGACCGAACTCCATGATTCCGTCACCTTTCGCCGCATAGCAGACACGTGCTGCCTTAGTAGCGATCAGGCTCTGATGGTTCATAATGTTCAAAATCGCAGTTTCCACAAGCTGAGCTTCCATAATCGGTGCTACCACTTTCACCATTGGCTCTCTTGGGAAAATAACAGTGCCTTCCGGGATGGCATAAATGTCTCCGGTAAAATGGAAAGAGCGAAGATATTCCAGAAAATCTTCCTCAAAAATAGAAAGACCGCGAAGATATTCAATGTCTGCGTCTGTAAATCTCAGATTCTCAATATATTCAATTACCTGCTCCAGTCCTGCACAGATAGCAAAACCGCCTCCGCATGGGTTATCACGGTAAAACATGTCGAATACGACAGTCTGGTCAGTTGGGTTCTTAAAATACCCCTGCATCATGGTAAGCTCATAAAGATCCGTGAGCAGAGTCAGGTTATTTGCTCTCATGTTCATTCTCCTCATCAATAGGACCTGTCAGGCAGGTAATTATTTTGCTTGATTATATCATATTTCCCGTCAAGATTCAAGAGATTTTTTCTTTTTTCACGCTTTTTTTGGACATCATCCATATGTGTGCCGATTTCTGATTCACATTTATGCAGCCAGATCCCCATTTTCGCAAATTTTTTTGAAATACCACTTGCCACATTCTGAAAAAAATGATATAATAAAAGAGATCATACAGGATTCTTTGCATCAAAAATGATGCCGGTGCAGCTTTCCGCACCATTTGAACGAAATCATGATACTTTCATGCAGCATCTATTTCTGTGTGCTGTGTGTATCTGAAAAAATCCGCCGGAGTCAGGTTCTGCTGTGCCGGTGGGATCATCAAATCAAAAACAGCATTTGCCGCAAAAAGGACAGCGATGCTTTTTGCCGTGCGATCTGTTTTTGGAAGGAAAGGAAAAATTTCCGGCCGCTGTGCCGGGGACAGGATTGTATCCATGAACGAAAACACTTCAAATATCTGGTGGAGACGTTTCTGCTCATTCTTGGGCATTTGTTATTGTGCTTTGATGTGCTGGTTCTC
>OMNT01002415.1_pt1 | contig 15073 bp, 3 predicted proteins | sample 1672551 | NCBI WGS metagenome assembly OMNT01 (sample SAMEA3136698, study PRJEB25190) | human gut metagenome
CAACGCCGATGCGTTCCGCACCGCCTTTGGTCCCTGGGGCGGCGTGTTTCTGGCGGCCAGCCTGTCCCTGTTTGCCTTTTCGACCCTGCTTGGCTGGAGTTGCTACGGCGCGCAGGCTGCGGAATATCTGTGGGGCGGCCGGGCGGCAGGGATTTATAAAGCGGTGTTCGTGGCGGTCATCGTGCTGGGCTGTGTGACCCGTCTGGAACTGGTGTGGGAGATCTCCGACACCTTCAACGGCTTCATGGCTCTGCCAAATCTGGCGGCGCTGCTCTGGCTCAGCCCGCAGGTCATCCGGGAGAGCCGCCGCAGCCTGCCCGCTCGAAAAAAGACATGTTTTGAACAAACAGCGGCATAATGGGAGAAAACCCTTGCAAGGCGGGGGATTCGGTGGTATACTTTAGTGCAGTAACACATTGCGGCAATAAACTGACCGCGGATGTGAAGGGCCGCTTGGCCCGAACAGGAGGGAATTGACCATGAAAAAGCTGATTTGTGCATGCACGGCGGCGCTGCTGGCCGTCTCCATGCTGGCGGGCTGCGGCGGCCAGACGTCCACCCCCGCTTCCGAAGGCGGTTCCACGCCCGCTTCTCAGGGTGCTGACGGCGCCTATGTGGTGGGTGTGTGCCAGCTGGCTCCCCACGATGCACTGGACGCCGCCACCCAGGGGTTCCAGGATGCCCTGAAAGAGGCCCTGGGCGACCAGGTGACCATCGAAGTGAAGAATGCCGCCGGTGATTCTCCCACCTGCGCCACCATCGTCAACCGCATCCCCAGCCTGCTCAACGCGCCCGCAGGCTACGTCACCTGCGACCAGCTGGAAGAGATCAGCTATCTGACCTATCCGATGGAGTACCATGTGTGATTTCTGCGCATGATGCAGCGGACCGCCCTAAACGGGGCGGTCCGTTTTCGCGTTATTCCACACCAGAGCCTTGTGCAGCCTGGGCAAAGAGGCGCTGCATTTCCTCCGCCGTCTCCCCTTCGCGGATCTTGCGGCACAGCAGCACAAACCGTCCGTCCGCGTGGTAATAGCTGCATGTCAGCAACATGAGCAGTTCATCCTGGGTATTGACGTCCACGGGCGAGGTCCATGCAGAGCGTTTCAGCACGGCGTCCAGATACGCCTGAAACGCTTCCTGCGTATCAAAGTTCATGGGCGTAACGTCAAAGTAGCCCGCTTCGTCCGCAAGCATGGAGGCATGGAACGCCGCCACGGGCACATAATAGGACGCTTCTTCCTCATACAGGGTGCGGAACGTAAGCAGAGCATGCTCAAACGCGTAGCTGGCCCTCTCATATTTGACCAGCGTACCAAACATGGCCCCGCTTCTCATGTTATGTCCATGAACCAGCAGAATGCTGTCCCGCGGATAAAACATGTTTCTTTCATTGAGAAACACGGTGCCGTTGCTGTCCCATTCTCCGAAGTAATTGTGGCTCAGATAGTATTCGTTGTCGCGCTGTACCACCGGCAGGTCAATTGTTTCGCCTGCGGTGAGCCAGCCGATGACGTCGGGGTTTTTTTCGTAGAGCAGAAGGAAGTCCTCCTGTACGTCCGGAAGCTCCTCTGGCGCAAGCAGCTCCTCACCAGGGCTATTCTTCGCCGCGGGCGCCGCTTCCTCGGCAGACGCGGCGCCGATCAAAGCCGCCAGCCATCCGTCCGACGCACCGGGTCGGTATAGTTCACGCACATCGTTGCTTACGCTGCCCGCGCGCCACAGATCCACCAGATCGATGGCTACAATCGCGCCTGCAATTGCCAGCGATACGACCATCACAACGGTCAGCAGCGCATAGATGATCTTTCTGGTTGTTTCTCTGAGGTTCTTCATGTTGCCTCCCTGGTCATTGCGGAGCAGCCCTGCGGTTGCTCCGCGCAGCTTGTCACTTACGCCTGAAGCGCCGGCGCAGCGCCATGGCCAACAGCCCCATCATCAAACAGATTCCCGCCACCGCATAGCGCGTGCCAGTTTCTCCATAACCGGTCTTGGGAACCTCACTGTAGGTGCGGCGCTTGTTGACAAACGATGCAACCGCCCCGTTTTCGGTGATGCTCCCATCAGGCGACGTGGCACTTACCTCATAGGCGCTGTTGGCTGCCTCAGTTACGGTGTATCTTGCGCCTACCGGGATTCCGTCGATGCGGATGCTCTGGTTATGAGCCAGGGAGACGGTCATTATGCCGTTATCCATCGTACCCGAAGGCGCTCCGCCCGTGCCGGTATAGGGATAGCTGGCGGCAAGCCGGGCGCCGCCGGCATCCGTCAGGGTGATGGTGAAGGAGAAGGCTTCCGTGGTGCTGGCTCCCTGTCCGGTCACGCTCTTGACCACCGTCAGGCCCGCGGTGCGGTAGCGGTTGTCAAACACGACTGCGTTTGTCGCGGCGCCGTCCTTGGCATAGGTGACTTTGGCGGTCAGCCCGTTTTGCCCTTCCGTCACCGTTACCTCGACAAGGTATTTCGCCGGGTCGTAGACGTATCCAAGCGCGTTCCCTGCCGTCTCCGTCACCTGATAGCGGTAGGTGCCAGGACTTACAAAGCGGATGCTTCCGAAGCTGAACGGCCCCGGACCGGTGCGCGAAACGCTGACGGTTCCACCCGTTTGTCCGTCCGGCATGGGTGCGTGCGCATCCTGCGCCGTCAGGACGAAGGTAAAGCCGGTCCATGGCGCCGAGGCCACGTCCACGCGCTTTTCTCCTTCAATCTCTACCTCCGCCGTCATCAGGGTATTGATCACATCATATCCCATCACCTCAGCGGTATAGCCTTCGACCTTTTCCTCGGCCACGGTATAGGTGATTTCCGTTCCGGACCTGTACCTTGGCATGTTTTCAAACGACCATTTCCAGCCGCTTTCTGCCGTCACGGTTCTTTCCTCAACGTTCGTTCCGTCGGCCAGAAGGTAAATGGTGATGCTTTCAGGCCGTTTCCCATAGCGGTTATCGGCGTCATACCAGACCTTTTCACCTGCAATGGTCACGGTTTCCGGCTCGTGGGTGTTGGTGAGAACGAAGCCTGCGGCAGCGTCGCCGGTAATCTGTAGCCCGTAGCCGTTGACGGCCTCCTCCCTGACGGTGTAGATGATCTTCTCGCCATGGCTGTATTCATCCAGTCCGTCAAAGGTTCCCGTCCAGCGGTTGGCCTCGTTGAGCACAAGGGTTCTGCCGGTATCCACGCCATTCGCCAGAAGTCCGACGGTGATTTCCTCGGGTCTGAGGCCGTCCTGGTCGTTTGCATCCTCCCACACCTTGCTTACGCTGACGCTGATCAGCTCCGGCGTATAGCGGTTGGTGATATTGGGGCCTGATATCTCGGCGGTATAGCCCGGCACCGCATCCTCGACGATGGTATAGGCAATCTCCACGCCGTTCTCATACCTGGGCAGGCCGTCGAACGTCCAGGCCCAGCCGTCCTGCTCCGTCACGGTCTTCTGCGCCTTTTCAACGCCGTTGGCCATCAGATGGAGGGTGATGCTTTCGGGGCGCATGCCGTCCTGATCGTTTGCATCCCGCCAGGTTTTCCGGCCGGACAGATCGATCGTTTCCGGCTGGTTGGTCACCTGGACCACCTGGTTGAGGCTGGTTACACCCGATCCCGGGATCCCCAGAATCCATGCCGGGTTTGTGGTTCCTGTCCCCTCATAGGGGGTCAGCACGCCCTCCGCGTTAACCGCCTCTGCGCCATCAAGCACATAATCAGGTGCGGCGGCGGTTTCTTCAATGACGTAAACCTGGTACCAGTTGAGCATTCCAAAGGAAGCCTGTCCCTGGCCGTCTGTCCGCACGGTTTGCATCAGCGTGTTCTCATCAAGCGAGGCGTTCTGGGCGGCCTGGACGCTGGCGAAGGGCCCGTACAGCCGGAACTCCGCGTCCGCGACGGGGGCGCCGTTCATGCCGTCCGTTTTGAACAGGGACACATTGCGGCCCAGCGTGAAGCCGATATCCTTGCTGTTGTCAAAGATGTCGCTGGTGGCGTAGAGGTAGAAGCGCTCCGATACGAAGCTTCTTTCAGACGCCTCAAGAAAGTTGTTGTCCCTGGCCTCATCCGCGTGAGCACCGCCCGAAACCAGCGTGTTCGGATCGCGGGAATATCCTGTCGTTTTGGAGGGATTTCCACCGCCAAGGGTGGTAACCCGCGCAATCACGCCGCTGTTTTCCGGGATGGTCACGGCGAGATTATACGTTTTGGGTGCGCTTCCCTTCAGCCAGGCGGGATTGAGGGGATTGTTGCGGGCGGTGCCGCTGTAGAGGTCACTCTGGCTCGCGCCTCCCTTGGGATCGGCGGAATCCAGACCGTCAAAGACGTAATGGGCATTCCAGCCGGAAGGTTTTGCATAGCTGGTTGTGCCGCTGGCGCCAGTAGATGTTCCCTCAAAGCTGTTCAATCTGACTTCGATGCAGTCCAGCAGTTTATGCACAATCGCATCCCCGCTCAGGTCTGTTGCCGACTCTCCTTCTTCCCAGATACCGTTTGCATTTTTATCGATCCAGACATGGCCGCCCACCCTGACCGGTTCGGGCAGGATGGTGGCGGATACGGAGTTGGAGCTGAGCGGCTGCGCAGGCGTGGCGCTGTCGATTCCCTGTCCGGCACCCGTACCCTCGATATACTGGGAAAAATGGCAGGCAAAATCATTGACGGTATTTTGCCATGCGTGGCTTTGCAGCTCCTGCTGGGAAAGCTCACCCACGTTCATGCGGTATTCCACCACATAGCTTTCACGCGGGGCGAGCGCGACGTCCGCATCTTTGCGGATTGCCACCGCAATGGCCGTGACCGTGCCATCCGGGCTGGTGCTCCAGCCGGCGGGAAGCGGCGCATCATACTTCAGTTGATCGACCGCATCATAGACCGTTTTGGCGTCGCTGATAGCGCCGCTGTAATAGAATACCTTATAATGATCAACCGCTGTGCTTGCACCGCTCCCGTCGATCCGTGTAACGCCCGTTACCCCGCCAAAATTCATTCCCCATGCGCTGCCTCTGGAGGTTCCGGCATAGGTAAGATCGCCCGGACCGGGCAGGATATCCAGCAGCGTTACATCGGTATAATGGTAGTTGGCAGACAGGTTGCTCAGAATCAGCCGGTAATCCATGTATCCGTTGTTGTTCACCGTGGACAACCGATCGGACGTGAAACCGATGGCGGCCGATCGGTCGCCGCGGCCCATCTTGAGCAACGCGGCATCCGACGAGGCGCTCCAGCCTGCCTTCGTCATGGTAGAGATATAGCCAAAGCCCGCCATATCGTCCAGAATCGTTTTCAGGGCTGTCAGCCGTTCCGTGCCGGCAAGCGTGGTCAGCGCGCCTTCCAGCGGCGGGGGCCACTCTCCGTCCACTGTCTTCCAGGCAGTAGCCCGCGGGTTGTCCTGGCTTTGTACGCCCTTTTCACGGCTGCCCACGATGACATGTTTATTCACATCCGCACCGAAGGTGGCCACAGCGCTGGTGGATTTCACCTGCACCGTCAGCTTCACGCTTTCGCCGGGCGCAAGCGCTCCGCTTAGGAATACAAACAGCGCCGTTTCCCCTTCGCTTGTATTGGAGCGCGTGTTTTCAATCGTGACGCCTGCCGGCGCATCCGTCAGCTGAACATTCCCGTTTGCACCATTGAGCAGCATGCCCTGTGGCAACAGGTCCACCAGGAAGGGATTAACCATGGGTGCCCCGGCGGACGCATCATTGGTCAGGGTGATGGTATAGGTGACCACATCTCCGTCAAGGGATATGGTTTCTTTGTCGGCAGTGCTCGTCACGCTGATCTTTGCCGTTTTCAATTCGCCAAAGAAGTTGTCGGACGTGGCGGTTTTTGTATCCGTTGTCTGGTCCTGACGGCCCTGCTGCACCCCCTGATTGTCCCAGGCGCGATAGGTCATGGTGGCTCGGGCCGTATTGGTTACCTTGGTGATGGCCAGTACGCCCTCGCCTCCCGTCTGCCGGTCCAGCGCAATCTGCACCTTTATCTCTCCGGGGACAAAGGCCTGTCCCAGCGCATAGCCCGTCGCCTCCTGGAAAGCCGGACATTCGTAGCGCACCTGTACGTACTTTGCCTTTTCATCACCTTCCAGGCGCACGGTCTGCGCGGCGGAAGCCTCTACCGTCCGGCTGGTGAGCAGCGAGCCGTCAAAGCCGTAGAACATTACGCAGGCCTGTATGCCGCTCCCTGCCAGGTTCCCGTAAGCGGAGGTATCATGCGTAGCCGGGCCGATCGTGACCTGCGTAATGGAGTACTTTCCCTGCAAATACGCTTCAAAATCCAATGCGGTTGATTCGTTGTATGCGGACAGACCCAAATCCTCAAGCATATAGCCATCCAGCGGATAGGTGTTGTTCACGCTGGGAGCAATGGTGTATTCCAGCGTGGCAGGGTGGGTCAACAGGCTCTCCAGCCGTGGGGTAGCGGTGGTTTTTTTCAATGTCTGCGATGCGCTGCCCGCGATGTTTTCCAGCGTGACAACCTGCTTTTCCGTAGCACCTTCCGGCACGTGGTGCACCACGTACCACATCACGCGGCCATTGTCCCGCAGCTGCGTCATGCTGGATTCCGTTTCGACCACCAGATACGTTCTGCCGCTGATGATGCTCCGGCCAAGTGCGGCATTGGTGCTCTTATCGGCGTAGCTGTAGGCTCCCTGCGCGCCGGAAGCATCTACCTCGACGGCGCTGAGCAGGGGGGAATGCGCCCGCATAAGCTGCGCTACCTGCTCCTGTGTCAGCTTTTCAGGCGTATCGGATGGAACCTCGTACACATTGACAACGGCGGTAGGCGTCAGCTGGTTGTCGACGTCCCTTTTGCGAATTTCCAGTTCCACCCACGGCCTGTTGTAAGCCCTGTAGGTATAGGTGGTGGATACCTGGAGCGGCTCGCCTCCATTGAGCAGGTGAAGCTGGCGTCCATCCGTGGTCTCATCAGGCATTCTGGATTCGCCGCTGTAAAGCCCCTGCAGGCCGGCGTAGCCGTCGGGTACGGTGCTCTCCTCCACCGCATATGACCGGCCGCTTTCCACGGTAAAGCTGACACGGCCCTCCGCGTCGGTCGTTTCATGGCTTACGACCTGCCAGCCAGCGTCTGCCTCTCTGATATAGAGGGTGAAGGTCGCGCCCTCAAGCGGGGCGCTGGTTCCGCTCTCCCTTGTGTTGCGATATTTGAAAATTTCGATCACGGAGCCTTGATAGTTGGGGTAGATGAGCGCGCTGAGCATGGCGGCGTCGTTCTCCTGAAGGGTTCCTCCCGTCATACTCTCCGCGTCAAACCTGTCATGCACCAGGGAATCGCCGGGCCTGACGGTTACCTCCGTATAAGGCCGGTCGTTGCGGTAGCCCGCGGGCGCGCTGACCTCCTGAATGCGGAAGGTGTTGCCTGCCAGCCCGCTCAGCGGCAGAAGCACACGGTATTCACCATTTGAAAGCTCCGTCCACTCGCCGGTGGGATTGGTCATGGGATGGCCGCCAGCTATGCGGTACGCCTCAAAGGCGGCGCCATCCAGCGGGCTGCCATCCTTTCCGTTGACCTTGAGAACCGTCACCATCGCATACAGGTAGGTGTTGGATGCGGTGATGGTCATGCCGCTATTGGAGGCAGGCACCGTAAACCTGTAGAACTCCCCTTCCTCCACAACGGCCAGCCCGTTTCGTCCCTCCATTGTGTCGAGGGCAAAGTCCTCGATATTGGAGGTTTCCTTCAGGTAGTAGGTCTGTCCCTGACTCAGCCCCTCAAAGGCTGCCGTAACCACATATCCGTCTGTAGCGCCGTGGGGCACCGTGACGGTTTGGGTGCCCAGCCTGGTTTTGTCCGCGCTGTAGAGTTCAAAGACAAAGCTGTGATTGCCCTCGACAGCGAGCGCCCCGGTATTGACCTTCTTTTCCACGGTAAGCGTAATCTTTTGCGCGTTGCGGAAGGTAAGGGACGATCCATTTTCAAGCTGCCGTCCGGCCACGGTCACGGCCTTTTCAAGGCCGCCTGTCAGCACGACATACTGCGCCCCACCAGACAGGTCGTATCCGTCCGGGGCCTTCGTCTCCGTCACCCTGTAGACGCCGGGTTCAAGGCCATCCACAGCGACTGTGCCGTCTTCACCGGTCGTATAGGACCCCACGTTCTTCCAGCCTGTATCGGCCACGGTTTCTTCTCCGCTCCACTGGCTGAACGGCTTGTACACCACCTGGAACGTTGCACCCTTGAGCCCTTTCTCCGTTTCAATGCTGTCCGTCTTTTGGAGGATCAGCTCACACAGTTCGGGATTCACAACTTCCAGCAGCAGGTCGTCCAACCCGTAGTCCTTGAGGTCCACGATGTTGCTCACGACCATCTGGTTGTCCTTTAGCTCGGTCTCAAATCCCAGGAAGATGCCCTTCGACGCAAAATCAGCCAGGCGATAGCCTGCGTACTGGTACCCGGTGCCATAGGCGGACTGAAAGTAGGGATGGAGGTATGCTTTGGAGTGGCCTGATGCTGCCGCGGTTTCTGCCAGCCTGTAGATCCCGGTGCCGATGCCAAAGAACGCGGCGGTCCCGTCCTGTTTGGTCACTGCCGTCAGCGTCTCCCCCTGCCCGGCAAGCGTGAACGTCACCCCGGCCAATTCCGCGCCGTCCGTTCCCGTCTTGCGCAGCGCCAGGGAGCGTTTCCGCGGGTTGTACATGGTAATCTGTACGTTTTCGTGCGTCACCTGGAAGTAGTACGCTTTGGCGTTGTAGTAATCGTCGCCCGCAAGGGATGTGCCGTCAAAGATGTTTTCATAACCGCTGTCAGGACCGGTTTCGATGATGCGATACCGTCCGATGCCCAGTCCCCTGGGGAAGGCGAAATACCCGTCCGTCGTGGTGAAGGTGGCGGTAGGCCCGGAGTAACCGGGGTAGACATAATCCAGCCATGCGCCATTGGCATACCGCTGCAGCTTCATCGTCACTTCCAGCGGCGCGCGGCCACGGGTGGTCAAGAAGTATTCGTCCAGCTGCTCACTGGTCATGCCAAGCGTCTGTTCATTGGCGGTATAGCCGTATTTTCGCACCGTAACGGAAAAGTGATCCACCGGCCAGTTGATGATGCGGTACTGGCCCGTGGCCCCTGTTACGCCCTTGATGGGCTGATACGTGCCTCCGGCCGTAGCCTCCGTCGGATAGAGCGCCCATGCCGTCGGCTCCGCTGCGGGCTGCTCCCCTGTCTTCTCCTTGACATAGAAGGCGTCGTTAAAAATCTCGGTAGACTTGCCTTCCTCATACTTGAAGTACAGAATCATCCCATAGCCGCTCGTGGGGCTGTCATAGCCCGCGGGTGCGCCGACTTCCACCAGCAGCGCACGGGCATAGCCGTTGCCCGCATCATCCGTCCAGAGAATGTCCTGCGGTACGCCCTCGCGGTTGTGCTTTCCATAGGTATCCTGCAGCGCCTGGAAGTTGAATGCCTTGGAGGAGGCCCACGCGGTAAGGTCCGCCTCTCCCGTCAGGTCATTGTCCAGACCTGTGGTCATGGTATCCAGCAAGGCTACGCGCTCGCCATCCGCATGCACCAGATACAGGCTGAAGGCGGCATTGCCAAGCGGCGTATACTCCTCCACCCGCTCGCCGTCCTCATTCACCGAGCCGGCCCATTTGGCGATGCGCACCGTGGAGAACATGCTGCTCCCCCCGCCGGAAACCGGGAGGTTCTCGACGTGTTCCCGCGTCATGCTGTCGTCCTGATAAACAAACACGTTCTCGCAGGTCGTTTGCGGATCTTCGACAGAAGGCGAAGCGTTGGTATAGCCGGTGCCCTTGCGCGCGATCAGGGTAATCTGATTCTCCGGGTTGATCCTGGCGCCGGTGCCGCCGGTCCTTTCCACCAGCCAGTAGACCACATGGTCGCCTACCTTGAGGATATCGGTGGCGAACCATCCGTCCTGCCGCTCGCCCGCAGCGTTGTACAGCGTACCGGTCGTGTAGCTGCCCACAAGGGTGTATTGCGAAAGATTGTCATTGTCAAAGATGAGCGTGCCGGAAGAGGTGCCCTCCGGAAGCACCTGCATGTACAGGTCAAATTCCGCGTTGTTGATGACCTTTTTATGATCCGGCTGCGTGCCCGTCGTATCTCCCTGCGCGTCAGGATCGTCGACATATACAAACTTTTCGATTTGCAGCTGCGCCCAATGCTCCACGTTGGTCAGCGTCCCGGATTGCATCAGGACGGGATGGCCTTCGTTGGCCGGCTTGGTCACATAATAATACGCTTCCAGATCCTGCGCCGTCAGGGTTTCCGGTGGGGCTTGGGGAAAATCCGAGGCAAGATACGTTTTTCCGTTTGACGGCTCCAGATAGGCATACTGGGCCAGGTCGGGAATGTCATACTCCACGGCCACATATTCCGTTTTCTGGTCCAGCTCGGTGAAAAGGGCAATGCCCATGTCATCCGTGGTCAGCATTTCCCGAAGCCGATAGGACTCATCCCCCAGCTTTTCATACAGCGCGATCCGCGCGCCGGGCATGAGATAATCCTTCTTCGTAAAGGAGTGCTCCCAAAGGTTGTGGAATACCTTGGTAACCTCAAAGGACATCTTGGGCAGGTTGACCAGCTCGAGCAGGAGGCCCTCCGTGTTTTCTGTAACGGTTTTTCCCGGCTCAAGGGTAACGCTCAGTTCCTCCTGCGCAAGGGTATAGCCTTCGGGCGCGGCGGTTTCCCGGATGATATAGGTGATTTTCTTTCCATCGTCGCCATAGATGGGCAGGCCTGCAAAGGTGATGAGGCCGGTCTCGCTGGCGCTGGTTTTCGTTTGCAGGGGTTCGGATTCTCCCAATGGGTAGATGGAAAGCTCTGCCCCCGACAGCGGGGTCTTTTGCCCATCCTCGCCCAGCGCGTACTTGGTCACCTGCACCGCGCCCAGTGCGGAAAGGTTATCACAGGTTACGGTCAATGTGCTCTGATCCGTCACCTGCGGCACCTCGATGGGCCCAAAGTAGAAGGCGTCGCCCACCGCTTCCCCCTTTCCCTCATATTCCTGGGGATGCCGGTTGGGGTCCAGAATATGATCGGGATTGTCCTCCGGGACGATCTCCTTGAGGTAGTATGTGCCGGCGGGGAGCTGCGTCGCCGTCCCGGATGACAGGGTGAGCGGCAGATCATCATAGCCGCATACGCGCTCAAACGTATCGTCATCCGTCTTGCGGTAGACCTCAAACAGCACGCCGGAGAGCACCTTCGGTTTGTCGGGATCCCCGCTACCGGTGAGGCGCTTCACCACCTTGAGCTTGGGGTGGGGCCGGTTTTTCAGGGGGACGGTGATGACTTCATAGGTCTTTGCCTGCTCCAGGGACGCGTACTGGCTCAGGTCGATGATGCAGGCCCCGGTCACATCCGTGTACCCTTGGGGCACGGTGGTTTCTTTGACGATGTACCGCTTGCCGCCTTCAAGGTATACCACGCTGCCGGCGGCGGACGTGATGGGGGTCTCTTCGACGACCGGCGCGCCCTCTATGCCCGCATTCTCTTCGGATATCGCAAAGGCTGCACCGGAAACAAAGGCCCCTGTGACGCTGTCCGCCTTTTTGACCACCACGGGCAAGACCGTCGCATAGTTGGCTACCTGGGCGGACTGGGACAGTTTCGCAGGCGTATTCCCCTGCGCGACAAACGTATACGGGCCCCAGGCAGGGACAGTTTGCCCGTTGATTTCAAGCTGGACGGTGTCGGTCGTATCCGCCGCATAGCCGACCAGCGGCGTTTCTGCCAGATAGTACTGGTACGGCTGGCCGTGTTCGTCTGTGCGCAGCAGGTCCTCAAAGGACGTTGTCCCGGTAAAGGTTTTCTCACTCACCTTTTCGACCGTTCCATCTTGCGTCTTTCGATACAGGGTAAAGGTGGTTTCCTGTTCCGGCTGCGCTTCGTACCGGCCGTTGCTGCTCATGCGGTAGAACTGCTTGGTCAGCGCAAGGCTGCCGTTTCGGTCGTTCTGCATTATAATCTGTTTGGCTTTTCCGGTGGGCTTGCCCAGAACATCCACCAGATCGAATGCTGCCGAATACATCTCCCCGGCCGACGCGTTCCGCGGGTCATGCCAGCCCATGGGGAGTGTTTCCCTGAAGCGGTAAACAATGGCCTGCCCCGCATCGTCATACACGGGAAGCACGGCCAGAATCTGTCCCGCCTGGCTTAGCGACAGCTGCTCCTGATCCGCAACCTCCGTCCATGAACCATCGTCATTTTTTTGTTCAATCGCAAAGCAGTTTTGAAATTCCCCATAGCTGAAGCGATCTACGTCCACATATTCAATTCCGTTGTGCATCTGCTTTTGCAGCATAACGGGGGCCAGGTTATAGTGATTGACGACTTCGATTCTGCACGCGCTCTGATCCGCGCTCACGGTAACGGTCTGCTCATATGTTTCATCCACATAGCCTTCGGGGACGAGCGTTTCCCTGATGGTATAATTTCCGTAGGGCAGCCTGTCAAAACGAAGGTGTCCGTTGCCATCCGTCGTTCCGCTGGCAATCTCCCGGCCGTCCCGGTACAGCGTGAATTCCGCGCCGGAAAGCAGGGTATCGCTGCTTTCGCCGGTCTTTCGTCCCCTCTTGGTTATGGTGATGCTGCCGAGACATTCATGGTTGTAAAAGCCCGCCGTCGCGCTCTCTCCGGCTTTAAGCACGAGCGTTTTGTCGTCGGCGTTATGAGTGGAGCCCGTGATCTTCTCGGTATTTGCGGGCAAATCCTTTTCGCTGACGGTATAGGTGCCTGGCTGCACATAGACGACGAAAGTGCCATCCGTGTCATTCAGCTCGCCCGTTCCGGCCGGATCCAGGGTGATCGTGTTGGCAGCCAGCTTCCGATAGGTACCGTCCTGCCTGATATAAAGATCGGGCATGGACTCATCCGGGCCGGTGATGGCGAACACGGCCTCGCCGGCAATAGGCTGGCCGCCCGCCGGGAAGTTCTCCGCTGAATACAGCGAGCTACCGCCCTGCGCATTGACGATATACTTGCTGATGGTAATCTGTGCGGGAAGGGTAACCTCCCCGGCATCGATACTGGCCTTTGCCTCGTCGCCGTCCGAAGCGCCACCCTTGAGTCGGTACGCGATTTGGGCGGTGTTGGATACGGTCAGCTTGTCCTGTTTTTCGTCATAGAACTGCGCGATGAATTTTTCGTAGGGATAAACAGCCTCCACCAGATATGCGGACCAGTAGGGCGTTTCCCCGCTTACGGAGGAAAGGCCCTTGCCCGAACAGGTATCCACCGGCAGGCTGACTTTGCCGCCCGCACTGGCATCGATGGGCGTCTTTTCGCCAAACTGCGGCGTGATGGTGACGCTCTGGGGCGCGATGGGGTTATGGTCACGGTCCTGAACGGACAGGATTTCCGTGAGCTCGATATCCCCTTCAAACGGCACGCGGCCCGTCCGGCCATAGGTGTCGGGATTGGTATTGACTGTGCCATCCGGGTCTTGCAGCCCCACCGTAAGCCGGAAGGTGACGGTTACCGTCGATTGATCCTCGCTGGGGACGGCGCTGACAGCCTCCTTTTGAATTCCCCAGCGATCGTCGGACGCGGTGATTTTCTGGCCGAGACCGGGACCCTCCATCGTCTTGGCGTACTTCCTGGTGGGCAGCGCCTGACCCGGAGTGGTCCGGTCCAGGATGGTAAACTCCGTTTCCATGCGCACAGGGGTCGTAAAGTCCAGCGTCTCCCCCATGCCCCGCTGTCCATTGCCCTCGATCAGCAACGGAATGGTGATGGTGCCGCTCTGGCTGGAAGCCGCGCTAAGCTTTTCTGTCAGCTTTAATCTCCATTCGTTCCCTTGCCGGATCACTTCCGTTACGTTCTGGAGGGAACCGGCAGCGTCCTGGACAATGCTGACCCCTTCCGGCAAAGTCAAGATGATCTGCGTGTTTTCGTAATCATCGAAAAGCGTCTGTGGAAATTCCGAATAGTTGAAGGTTGCCGCCGGAGTAAGCGTCCAGGCAAGGTTCAGGTTCACCTGCTGTCCGGCTTTTACCGTCCCGTCCATGTCCAGCCAGTCTGCCTTGACGGTGCCTACCTCAATGGTGCCGTTTTCACCATAATACGCTTCCGCCGTTTCAAGGAAGGTGTTGCCCTCTTTGGAGCCGGTGTCTTCGGCCGTCCCGCTATAAGAGGCAGCGCTGACGAGCGCATATTGGCTGAAGTGGGTTGCTGCAAAAGTGAACGTTCCGTTCTCCGCGCTGCCGCCCATATTTGTGGCTGTGCCGCCGGATATATGCCACGCGCTGATTTCACCGCCAAACTCTGCAGGAATCGGAAGGGTGACGGACACGGCATTCGTGGGCTGATATTCCTGTTCATTCTGCCAGAGGGTGATGTCATAACAGATGGCATCCTGCAACGTGAGGCCGGCCGCGTTCAGGGCGGCTTCCAGAACATCTTCGTCCGTCTGCACAATGGCGACGGTCGCCGTTACGTCCGCCGGCAAGCCGGCCACGGTAACCTTTGTGGTCTCGTCAGTCAGGGTGAACGGCGCAGTTTCCCCGGCCTCATGCTGGTTTTCGGCGAGAGGAGACGGTACCGGATTCACGGGTTGGGGCAAGTCTCCCACTATACTTGCGTTCTGCCGGGATTCCCCGTTCTGAGGCGCGTCCTGGGTATCATCCGGCTCTGCGGTGTGGTCTTCGTCTTTTCCGGCAGACGATACGGCAAAAGAAACGATTGGAAGCGCTACGCCGCCATATGCCCCGCACATGACGTGCCGGCCGGACTGAACGGCGTCCGCCGTGGCGGTCTGGTCCGACTCCGGAATAAGGGCATCCTCCCGGAGGTAGCCCTCCAGGCTTTGCTCGCCATCGTGTTCAAAGGCAAAGGCCACCTTCATCCAATGGTCCGATACCCGCCCGGCCACATAAACGACGGAATCCCGCGCCAGTATGCCCAGCACTTCCGAGGAACCGGAGGGAGCGGCATATACGCTTTCGTCTCCGCCAACATGCGCATAGCCGGAGTCAAATGTCTCCTCGGTGGGCAGATTGTCAGGTTCAGCCGTGGCTTCCGGGGTCGCGGTCGGCGCAGATTCCACAGAGGCCGTGGCACTGGCTCATCAGTTCGATGCTCTGGTCATGGTTCCCAACTGTGACAAAAA
>OMNT01002416.1_pt1 | contig 15071 bp, 18 predicted proteins | sample 1672551 | NCBI WGS metagenome assembly OMNT01 (sample SAMEA3136698, study PRJEB25190) | human gut metagenome
GAATTTCCTTAACCGTTTCCATGACTGCATCAATAGGATTTGTCTCCTTGGCATGTTTTTCATCAAGACGTTTTTGTCTGACCATGTCCTGAAAACGCTCCACCGCTGTCCAGTCTCTTGCATCTTTCTCTGTGCTCCATTCCTTGAAAAAGCTGCGCATACGATCAATGTCTGCATCCGTCCAGAAAAACATATTCGGCGTCCATCTGCCTGTGCTTTCTTTGTAATCCCAATGATGTTCATAAAGGCTGATATCATACATTCTGTCATAAGCTGCAGTCAGCCATTTCACTTTTTCAACGGTCAGATCTTGTGATATGTAATCATTCTTGGAAAAAAACGTTCTTAACTGAGCGTCTTTTTTTCCTTTCTTCAATTTTCTGATTGGATAGAATGTTACCATCAACAGATCTTTTTCTATATCTTTGGTCGTTACGATATGTGTGCCTGCAGCTCTTTCCGCAAATCTGACCATTTCATCAGAGGCTTCCTCCCTCGGAATCTTTGCTAATTTTCTCTTTTCCATGCGACAGCCTCCTACAGAAGATCAAACAATGACATCTGGCCAGACAGTTCGCTGCTTTTGGTACTGGTTTTTTCAGTTTTCCGCTGCTTGGAAGCAGCATCTTTTTTCACTGGCTTTTCAGAAACCTTGGAATCATCCTTTGTTTTCTGGACATCTTTCTTGGTTTCTGTAACTTTTTTAGTTGGTGCTTCGGTCTTTTTTGTTGTCGCAGGCTTTTTGTCTTTTTTCTTTTTGACGGTTTCTGGTTTTTCATATTTGTGGTAATAATCCTCTGCCCATTCATATACAACCTGGTCTTCAACTGCAGCGGATCTGCCATTCGACTGCTTCCTGGCCTGCTCAACGATATAACTAAAGCACTTGTTCCAGGTCTTTCCCTCCTGCATCACATCTTCAGCAAGCCCCTGATCCTCTTCGCATCTTTTCATCAGGTAAGTAATGATCGGCTCTGCAAAGTTTTTCTGTGTTGCCTTCAGCTTCCAGTTTTTCTCTGGCTTTCTGCTTTACCGGCTTTGCATTTTCAGCTTCTGCCGCTTCAACTTCTTCTTTTGTCGGAGCCGGAATCCCGGAAACAATATCAGCAAGAGAGGCTTTTCCCATTGGAACTGTATCCTCTTCCTTTGATTCATCGCCTTTCTGGTCCTCTAATTTGCCCTCTGTCGGTTTCTCTTCCTGTTCCCCTATTGTTTCACTGTCTGCAACCGTTTCCGCCTCTAAACGGTCAGTATCAGCTTCAAGCTCCTGTTTTAACTGTTCTGACATTTGTACTCTCCTTTCTCGAAATCAAAATAAAAAGTAATCTTCCCAGGGTTGCGTTCTTCAATCGGAGTTATCCATGAGCCGCATATTTCTTTAAATATCTGAACCTGCCGTCTACAGTTCCATTCTTCCCTAAAATAAAACGGTGTGTACCAGAATTCCTGTCCTGGCTTTTCAACCGGCATCAGTGGATCTCCGCACACCGGATTGGATATCGTATTTGCAACAGCCACCCAGCCTGCGCACCCAAGAAGCGAAAGCTGTATGTAACACATCTGGGCAACTACCCTGTCTATGTCATTGGCAGTGAACAAAACCCGTGTCTGATAATTTATCTTTTTTCTGTGGAATATGTTTGCCGCTGCTACAAGAGTTGCTCCTGCTCCACACGCCGGATCATTGACAGATATCCATTCCTGTTTTTCCAATGTCTGTACATTGTCATTGATTGTTATGCTTGCCATACATTCACAGACATTGTATGGTGTAAAGAACTGTCCTTTCCAGTGGTTCCCTAGCTCAAGGCTCATGTACAGTTTTCCAAGAAAGTCCTGATCTGGATTGTGTTCCAGTGCCTCAACCACAATCGCAAAGCATTTGGCCGGCTTCTCTACCCCGCCAAGGCGTTTGATGCACTCTGCATATTCTTTCTCTCTTGCAGTGTGTCTCGGTTCCGTCTTATCCACCGAATTCGCCAGTGTGCAAGCCATTGCCGCCATCAGATCGGCCCACACCTGCCATGAACTCCGGCTGTAACACAGCTCTTGAAAAACTTTTATGAACTCTTTCTCCGTTCCCTGTATTTTCTCTATCTGCTCCATGCTGTCACCTCTTGAATCCGTGTTCCCGCATCAACATATCTATATACTCTGGTGTCGCACGTTCTGGTTCTTCTGCTATCTGGTCCCGGTGCTGTTGTTCTATTGCCGCATTTTCGTGTGTGGTAAGCTGTGCAATATATTTATTTTTCGCTTCCAGAATACTCGGAGGAAGCTTTGCATCATTCGTCTTGCGCTCGATCAGGGTTGAATATATCTTGAAGAAATGTGCTCGGACAGCATCCTGGTTCTCATCAAGACATATCTCCCGGAAGCCAAGCCGTTTTACCGCTTCTCGGACTATCGGCGTCAGGCTTTCCAGTGCTTCTTCCTGCCTATAATATCCATACTGGCTAATGGCTTTCTGCACTTCTCCCCAGGCCTCTCCCTGGTCTTTGAGGTGTGGAACTGTATATTCTGCACATTTCTCCCGTATCTCAGATATCTGCGGCGGGTATGTATGAGTGGCAAACAGTTCCATCAATGCTGTTTCGCAAAGTTTGTAATCTAGGTCCCCCAACATGCGGTACCACATTCTGATACTGTACTGGTCCGGCATAACGTTGAATGTCGGATATGCACTTTTGATTGAAGCCCTGATAAGATCAAATTCTTGAGGTGTCACTTCAATCACCCATCCCTTCGCACCAGCCGGCCGTTGCCTCCATATACTGATTCGTTGACATGTTCTTTGTAGCTGCAGGTGCTTGCGGTGTTCTGGATGCCGGCATTGAATTCTGTGAACGTTCTAACCAACCAGTGATAAATCTCTTGATTCCTCTAGGTGTCTTACGATTACGAGGGTGACTGTCAAGCCATGCTGCCATTGATCTAAACTCCTGTTCAACATCCAGTGCCGGAAACAGTTCTCTCAGTGAATTGAGATAATCAAATGTCACATCATAATTTCCTGAGCCTGTAACCAGAGGAAGAGAGATGAACGTGTTCTGCTTGGAGTCTTTAAGCTCCAAGCTAATGTTTTTATTATCTTTCTCTTTATCTAACTCTATCTCTTTCTCTTTCTCTATCTCTCCGTTACAGATTTGTTTCACTTCGTTACAGCCCGTTACATCAGTGTTACATTGTAACGCTTCTTTGCTTCTATATTTCCTTACACGAGCTGCGCTTGTACTCTCAGAACCCGTCATTTTAGCGCATTCTGACAGTGAATATTCGGTTTCGTCAATCAGCTGCATGAGGTCCTGCTGAATCAAAAACATAACCGTCACTCTTACATTTTCAACTTCTTCGTCCAGGTCCAGTGCAAGCTCGTCATAGAATGTTGCTTCTACTCCCTCGAAGTAAAGTCTTCCATCCTGTTTCATCGCCACAAGAAGCATTTTCAGGTAAATAATTGTGTAGGTGTCTCCTCCGGCAATCTTCCGAAGTTTTTTGATGGCCTTCTGACGGAAAAATCCGTCAGGAAGCTTTAACCAATAATATCTTTTCGCCATAAGTTCCTCCGCTTAGTAGATTACTTTTGAGCCATCATCTGTTTTAATTACTGTCACAGCCTGGCCAAATCTCGCTTTCATGGCATCGTCATGAGTGATTGCCATAATCTTCACATCGGAATACCGATTACGGATCGTCTCAAGGGCATCTACATAAGCCTGTGCGCCCTCATCATCAAGGAATGGTGGTTCATCAATAAAGAGCATTCCAAGCTGTATTCCTGCCGCTGTTGCCTTGATCTCGGACAGCGCAAGGATAACGGCAAGAGAAGCTTTTACCTTCTCGCCTCCGCTCTTGGAAGCATATGGAAGAGTTGTCTTGCCATATTCGTTGATCAGAACATCCAGCGTTGCCTTGTCTCCGTCCTTTCCTTTGACGGTGCGCTCCATCACAAATTCCACTCCCATCGTTCCACCAGTCATCTGGCCGAGAATATTGTTCGTAGTATCTGTGATATGAGGAATGATGTTCCTGATGATCTGGTGCGGAACTCCGTCCTGTGAAAATGCCTGCTTTAATGCTTCGTAACAGTCCGCTCTGCCAGCAGCTACTGCAATTCCATTATTCAGCGTGGAGATTTCTCCTCGCATGGTATCGATATTTTCCAGACGTTCAAGAAGTACCCCCTTCTGGATCTGCAGTTCTCCGAGAGTTTCCTTGTTACTGCGAATCTGCCTGTCTGTTTCTTCTACCATATCTGCCGAAAATGTTTCCTTCATTTTTTCTATCATGGTATCCATACCAGTAAGCTGAGAAGAGAGAATGAATTTTCTGTCAGTAAGTTTTTCCATCTCTTTTTCCATGCTCTCAATCCTTTCAAGAACATGCTGTTTTCTTTCTTCGTAAACAGGAAGTTCTTTTTCCTGTTCTACATAAGTCTGCAGATGAGCCATCTGCTGTTTGATCTGTTCTTGTCTGTCAACTGATTCCGATAGTTTATTAACTGTTTCCGTTACCTCAGAGGCCTTTAATTTGACCTGTAGCAGATTTTCCTCACACTGCCCTATATTTTTATCGTTCGATTCCTTTTCGGCCTCTAAACGGGCAATTTCGAGTTTGTTCTGCTCCACGGCTTTCTTTATGCGTTCATATTTGGAAAGTTCTGTTACAGATGCGGTCAGAATAGCGAGGCGTTTAGGATCGTATCCTATTCTTTCAATCTCTTCCTGCTTGTCGGCTATTTTTTTGTCGCGCTCAGATGTTAATATCTCAATCTCTTCCTCGCATTTTTTTAGATTGTCCAGCTCAACCGGAAGGCTTTTGACATCTTCGACTGCTTTCGACAGGAATCTGCAGCTTGCACTCTCAATATCCGGGCACCCAGAATTCTTCATGAATTCTTCCTGCTGTCTTATCTCAATAATTCTTTTCTGTCGATAATCCCGTCGGTTTTCCGCTCCTGATATCTTCTGCGAATAGGATGAATCAATTTCGTGCAATTCGTTTTGAGCCGTAGAATACAGGTATCTTTTTTCCTGCTGGTGCTCGATTTCTTCCCTTTGCTTTGCCAGTGTGTCAAGGCTTTCTTCCAGATCGTCTGGAATCTTAAATGTCAACTGCGAAATCTGATTGCGTATCTGGTCGTTTCGGAACTTGCTCTTATCAATAAGTTTCTGGTAACGGTCAGCCTCTTCGGTGTAACCGTTCAATGTCTCTTTGGCATTTTTGTATTTAATAACGTCCTTTTCTACGCCAGAAAGCTGCAAAGATAATTCTGAATGCTGTTTTGCTTTTTCCCGTATCACATCCGCCATTTCCAAAAGGTTATTGCACGCTGTCAGTGTCTGCTTTGAATGGTCCAGATTGTTTGCCATTGCACTGTATTCTTCTGAGCATTCTTTCAAATCATTTCTGGTTTTTTCACTTTCCTTCTCGGCCTCAGATATTTTTTTCTGACACTCGATCAGATTTCTTCTGGATGCATCCAGATTTTCAAGTTCTTCCTGCTTTTTATGAATATCTTTTTCTACTGTCTCCAGTTCTTCCTCTGGATTTCCCTGCGCCTTAATGAAGTCAGTCTTGATCCGGACGGCTTCTTTTTTAGAAGCCAGTTCTTTTCTGGAATCAGCAAGCTTCTTTCTGGCATCCAGTTCCATCACTCCATATATCCCAAGCCCGAGTAAATTTCCAAGAATTACGATACGTTCATCTTTCTTCGCCTGCAAGAATAATCCATACTGATCCTGCATGATCAATGCGCAGCTGCGGAATGTCATGCTGTCCATACCAAGAAGCTTCTCTATCTCTGCCTGTGTATCAACAATTCTCTCTTTTGACAGGTTTCGCCATTCATTTTCTTCGTACTGAGAAAGGTTTAAAGTCGGCTTTCCGGATTTTGTTCTGGTGCGGACTACCCGGAATCGTTTCTCTCCGATGTCGAAAATAAATTCTATGAAACCGCTTCTTGCATCCTCTGTACCTCGGATCCACGCCTTACAGTCTCCCTCACGGGTTTCTTCAAACAGACAATCCACAATAGCATCCATGAAAAGACTGCTCTTTCCTGCACCGTTTACTCCATTGATCGTGCAGAATGAAATGTCTGAAAAATCAAAGTTTTCTTCCTTGTAGTTTCTGTAATTTCTGACAGAAATAGATACCGGCTTAAACACGCCGTGAATCTCTGCGGTGGTACTCTGTTTCATGGTTTCTGCTATGATCGGCTCGGCAAGCTCCACGATTTTGTCTGGATTCTTAAATGTCTTTTCCTCCAACCATTTTTTCAGATTCAACCTTGGGTCGCTTTCCTCCGAGAGAAGCCCGCGGTTCGTGATGTCAATAGTACTTTCTGCTTCAATATCTGCCACATAGAATGCACCAAGCTCATACAGGTTCTTTTGCAGTAGTGGAATGTTGAGCGCCTTTTTCTGCTCAGATGTGCAGGAATACCGCACCCGGACTATCTTATCCGTCACCTCTTCTGAAATGCCTGTTCTGTGGAGATACATAGCCCCTTCACGGATATAATCGCCAACTTCATCAGGATCCCAGGTGATAGTGTGGAACTGTCTGTATGGAGTAGTGTATCTATGTCCTTTTACCAGAGTGCCTTTCTCATTAAATTCATGAATCCAGAATCCACGCTCCTGTCCTTCATCATTAAAATTCATTGCATTGATTGCTCCGGAATAGAATACATTGTCAATTCCTTCAATGATTTGCGGGCGATGGATATGACCAAGAAGTACCGCCTCATATCTTGCGGCCATTAAAGCTTCTCTTGGAATGACCGGCTCAAAGTTTGTGAAGAAGGAAGTCTGCCCTGATTCCATGTTGCAACCAGGAACCGTATAATGTGCCATGAGAATCGGTGTCTTTTCACACTCTGCTCTCAATGCAAAAACCATATCTGAAATATATTTCGTCCATGCAAGATTTTCTTCGTCTGCAGATAAACCAGGGAATTTTGCTCTGAACTCCTGTTTGTCAAATCCCGGTATGCAGGCAATGTCTGTATATGGTGTGTGAAGGACAGTTGGAGCTGTTATTATATGCACATGACTAGTTTTCACAAACATTCTATCCAAAACTCTGAACTGTCCGCTTCCATCATGATTCGGCGTTCCTCTCATTACGATCACCCCTTTCGCAATGTCAGCCAATTTTGTGATCGTATCTGTTGCAATAATCATTTCGTCCGAGTACCGTACCGGACCAATCTGCTCCTGGTGGAAGATATCACCAGAAATGCAAACAATGTCCGGTTTCTCTTTCTGGGCTACCTCAACCATATATTCAAGACATTTTACTGTGTCCTGCAAACGGAGATTTACTCCGTCCACTACAGGTCCTTTAAACTGGCCGATATGCCAGTCGGCAGTATGAAGTATTTTCATTTGCTCATCTCCTTTACTGTTGCTTTCATCGCTGTGATCATGTTCTTTAATTCCGTTTCTAAAAGCGAAAAGTTCTCCTCGCTAATTCCGCAGAATTCAACGCCATCATCTCCCATCTTTTCTCCGATAAAGAGAATATTTCCAACAATGGGGCATCCGTGTTTATCAAATTCGTAAAGATAACTTCCGATCAAATTTGCTTTGTTCGGCTTCAATCTTCCCTCTTCGTCAATCAGCATGCTCACACACTTCCCTGGTTCTTTAACAGGAGTAGATGGCATTTTCAGTTCTGTGTATAATCTCTTCGGCATTACATGCTCAACTATGTCGCACCCGTTCCCGATCAGATCATACAGAGCTTTGTTCTGTTCTCTCATAGTCCCTTCCGGAAATTCATGTACGGACATTTCCAATTCTGTTGATACCTTTATTATTTTCATCTGCGTCCGCCTCCTCTCTGGCATTTAATGCAAAGTGGCTCTCCAAATTTATTGATTGAATATTCATAAACTCTTTCATTTATGACTTCACCGCATCTGGAGCACTGAAAATCCATTGATCGGTCCGGCTCTGGTTCTGACTCCGGTTCGGGAGCAATATCCGGTTCCTGCATTGGTGGATAATCATCTTCGCTTTCTGTATCCGAAGCATATGCTGGATTATCCAAATCGTCCTGAGTAAATACCGTGCTTTCAGATTCGAAATCCACGTTCTTAACTGCTATCTGTGGTGTACCAAACATATTGTTCACAGAGTTCATGCCTTGTGTCAGCATCGCCTGTCTGACCTGTGGATCCGAGAAATCAGGTGAAAAAATAACTGTTGGGATAGCGAAATTCTTCTGCAGTTCTGCCTTTGTGTATGTGCCTTTTACACCAAGCAGAGCTCTTATTACACGAAGCTTCGCACCGGTCATAGCTTTTTCGGCCCAGGTCTTTTTCAGCAATGCCATGTTTACCATAACAGAGCGATCGATGTATCTGTCTCTGTCTTCTTTCGCAACCACAAACGCCTGACATTTCTTCCCCCATTTGTTCTTGGATTCCACCCATTGTCCAGAAAAGATTTCCGCAGCTGCCTGTGCCTGTTTTTCATCAGTTATGCCTTTTGCAGCTTTATCCGCAAACTCAATGCGATACTTCTCTTCTTCATCCTCCAGGCAGATCACTTTCTGGTCGGTTTCTGTTCTGGCTGTTCCGTCAGCCTTGCGCATGGCTCCCTGAGCCTGTGCCCGGTATGTGACCCTGTCAATGCGTTCACCATATGTTTCCTTGGGATTGAACTGTATACCGGCCGCCATAGCCATTTTGTTGAGTAATGGCTTAGATAAGGAAAACACATCTTCCCAGATATCCTTTCCTCTCTCATCCTGCTTCCCAGTCTTAACTGAGCCAACCTTGAAAATGTCTCCGCTGGTTTCGCCCAGATCAACCGGGACCTCTTCTACATGGAATTTGTAGAATGGATTGAGCTGCACGTCCGTTGCTGTGGGAACCAGCAGATTGTAATTTTTGTATGCCGTGATAACTTCCGGCAAGCTTCCTAAAACCTCTTTCATCTACTTGATAACCTCCTATTTTTGTGATAAAATGACGATGACTTTAAAAACAAAGGGTCGATAACCTGTTTTTAAAAGTTCTGACTGGTCTTGGACAGGATCGTGGGTGCCGTCTACACTCCGCTTTCCCCTTATTATCCAAGACCTTTTTAATGTTCATCACCTCCTATAAACCAATTCAGAAACCAAAACAGTGCGATGCCGAATATTCCAACAAAAACTATTTCTGAGCCAATTTCATGGCTTCCTCTTTCGAGATAAAGCTTATTTGAAAGCATATTGTAAAGAATCGTGCTTGCCAGGACTGGAAGTGCATACTTCAAAGCTCTTGCAATAAAAAGGATTCTCTTTCTCACTTTCTCTTTCTTTTTGCGGATGTAGTATTTCTCATATTCTGCCTCATTGAATTCTCGCACCACGGACAGATATACCCTTGTTTTGGAATCTTCTGTGATATACTTATATTCCATGTCTTTGCACATATCCGGCACCTTGCATACATTCATTTCCTTGCCTCCTTGTCAATGAGAATCAATTCCTTTGCGATAACGCTCTGCAATGCCATTCTGTCCATTTCGTGCCAGCTGATCGGCACCGGGCTGTTGTCCATTGCGTTCAGGATCCGCTCTGCGGCCTGATGATATTTTTCAAGATCTTTTGCTGTCAGCATCTTTCCCTCCTATACTGCCAGGCGAAGCTGGCCATTTTTTTCTTCTTTCATCATCTTTTCAACAAATGCAGTTGCTTTTTCTTTTCTTTCCATTTCGATCAGGCGTTCTTCATGGCAACTGCACTGTTCTCCCGGATCCAGATACGCTCCGCAATCCGGGCAGATTCTATAAAAAGCCATCGTATCCACTCCTTTCATTCAATCATATATAATTTGTTAAATGCCTTTTTGGGGATTTTCCCTGACGGATATCCCTTGGCAAGCTGTCCATCAGCTATCAGGTCCGATCTAAGAGAACGTATCATGCGATATGCCGTATCCCTGCTCACACCCATCATTTCTCTGACCTCAGCGGCTGTATAGTAAGAACGTTCCGCAGATGTAAGCTTTTTAATTACACCGTTTGCATTTTCCATACCAAGCACCTCATTCTAGATTTCTCTCAATCCAATTTTTCAGATTTTGTGTGATCTCATTTACTTCATCTAATGTCTGAATGATTTTTTTCAGTTCCGGTTTTTCCTCTTCTGAGATAATTCCGTCTGCCGTAATATCAAGAAGTGATTCCTTTGCCTCGTTTATCTTCTTAAAAGAAGAAAGCATTCTCAGACTGATTCTATCCAGTCCTGCATTCTCGATCTTCGGCATGTTCTTTCCAAGCGGGCACATCTCACGGCAATAATTTCCTTTCAATTCTGGTGCCTTATAGCAGTCAGCCATCAAAAGGACCTCTTCCTGATATGGTATTGTGCTCCCAAGTTCGATTCTGGCTAGCCTTGTACGATCAATTCCTATTTCTTCCGCAGCACCTTCTCTGCTGCTCAGACGCTCATTTGACTTTGCCGCCTCATATCGTGCCTGGCAAAACATATTAGCCGCTGCTTTCGTAGCAAATTTCGACATTTTTCTCTCCTTCTATAAGCTGTATAATCAAGTTATGGTAATTAAATTGTGTACTCTGTATCGATATCCAGAGCCTTGCTGATTTTTTCAGCAAGTGCAGGTGCATACATTCTTCCATTTATGGTGGTTGTCACGTAGTTCCTGCACATCCCAACTTCACCGCACAATTCCGTGACAGACATATCTCTGTCGATTAAGGTTTTCTTTACTTCTTTGCACCATGGCGACAGTTTTCGCTTCAAAATATCACCTCCGTTTTCAACAAATGTTTATTACATTTGTTGTTTACATTTGTTTGCGATTGCATTAAAATAATCAGAAAGGAGTTATCATGGATAATTGGATTGATAATCTCAGAAGAATTGGGCTTAAACGTTATGGTGACGAAAACCGCCGGATTCTATCTGAATTATTAAGAAACGGCGTTCCTGCCGGAAACACTGTTATGTCGGAAGCATCTGCTGAGGCTCTTATCATTGCTGTGGCGGCCATGATTGAAGAAAACAATAAAGCATTGCTCTCCGATTTATCGATGTAACTCTCTCTTTTTTTGTTTTGCATTAAACATTTGTTTATTACATTTTTAATATTAATCCCAATTTGTGAATTTGTCAACTATGTTTTTCACATTTTGGGATTTTGGAGAATTGTATGATCACTCAGCGTATTTTATCACTGCTTGAAGAAAAGTCTTTGACAGCCACTGATTTATGTCGGGCTATCGGAATAAATACAAGCACTATGACCAACTGGAAGAATCGAGGAACTGATCCGCCCGCAAAAATGATAATCCCAATTTGTGAATTTTTAGGCGTGTCTAGCGACTATTTACTTACGGGCAAAGAAAGAAACTCAAAGCAGGACATTCTCTCTGAGGACTCCGAATGGTTAGCATTGATTCACCAACTTCCGCATGATGCGCAGTTGGAATTTCGAGGTGAATTAAAGGGGTACATAAAATGTTTAAAACGACAGGAAGAAGATACTGCCGAACCTCTTAAGAAAGCAAAATAATAAGCTTCGAGTGGTACCGAAGCAAAAGGGGGGAATGGCCATGAAAAGGAAAGTTATTGTGCTATTATGTGCCTGTTCACTGATTTTATCTCCGGCTCAGTTCATTTACGCTCAAGCTCAGCAACAGGAGCAAAATTCATTAGAATTAGATGGACAGAAATTTACAAATGAAGATGCGCTATGGGAATACTTGGAAAAGACATATCCCACCGTCACGAGCACAGATATTGAGTCAGGAGATTATACAGGGAAATATGCAATTATTACTTCAATTGCTCGCAACGTAGACGTCCAGCCGACTATTGATTATGTCACTTGTGATATGTACTTTCACTCCAGAGACGAAAAATATGTTTTGGATGGATTATGGTGTACTTTTTATGATGATGAAGATATGAAAAAAAATGGATGCGTTAGCGGCGCTGATTATTTGGCGTCTATGAAAAACGATGATGTAGTTGAAGCTTGCTACTATATTAATTCGGATAACTCTTATGGTGCAATGAATATGTTAGCTATTCGTAAAATCGGTGAAAATGATGGATCTGCAGAATTAAGCGAAAAACTTCAGGTTTGTTTTTATCCCAGTGTTCCGAATGACAAAACTGGCAGATGGCGGCTTGCAACAACTTCAACTACTACTCCCATTGTAGGCTATGCCTTGAACTACTATAAGGACTATTTTAAATCCGATGACGAAATACATGGTATTGTCAATAAAGAACTTGATCAAACTTACAGTCTTTCTATTGTTGCAGGACAATTGTATGTCGTTACTCATAAATATTTAGAGGGAGAAGAAAAAGATGCCTCTTTGCTTTTCGGTGGCGATGTTATTTCTCAGATATATATCGATCCTGATACAGGTATTGTTACTGTTGCTTAATTTAGAGGTTGCTTATGACAATTGGTGAACGAATAAAAGAATTGCGGGCTGAGGCTAATCTGCGTCAGTCCGAACTTGGAAAAGCAATAGGTTTTTCTGGCCAAGTAGTATCGAATGTCGAAAGAGGTTACTCTTTCCCGTCAACAGAATTTGTTAATCGCAGTGCTGCATGCTTCGGTGTGCCAGCAGATTACATTCTTGGCCGAACTACTTCAAGATATGCTGTTGCAGATCCGAAAGAAGTTTCCGCAGTGCAGGCAAGAATAAAAGCCCGTTTGGCTCAGTTGCAGATGAGCCTTCCGGACCTGATCAAAAAATCAACGCTGACAGAGGAAACCTGCTGTGACATTCTGGCCGGAAAGACTGTTCCTGGAATAGATGCCACTGCAAGCCTGTCAAAAGCCCTCGACACCTCTATGGATTACCTTGTGGGTAATTCTGAATACAGCTGTGCCATTGCTTCAGAAGACGAACAGGATATCATCCTGCGGTACCGTCAGTTATCCAAGAAGGGAAAACGTATCTTTTTGGGAATGATGGAGAAGATGGAAGAAGAAAAAACAGAATAGTATATTTAACTGGGGAACCGTTGGGGTGTTATGTCAGCCGCCGGACACTTTGGTGAAAGGAGGCTGGTGCTGATGGTTACATATGGTGATTTATTTACTTTTGTAATTATGCTTTGTGCAGTTGTAACTCTTGTTATCAATTTAATGCATAAAAAATAGCGCCCTCGTCCTGGTAAGATAAGGCGCTATTTTTAGCTATTGTTTTATCCGGCGGTCAGGTGTACGCTGACCAACGGCTCTCTTGTTAAGTACATTATATCTATATTCAACATTTTTGTCAAACATTTGTTGATTACATTTGTTTGACACATTTGTTTAGTAATGGAGGATTCAGATGCCGGCTTATAAGTATTTTACCAAAGATGGAAAGACAAAATGGTACGCCAACTTCTACTATGATGATTGGCTTGGCAAGCGTCAGCACAAATGCAAAAGAGGTTTTTCTACCAAAAAAGAGGCTATAGAATGGGAACGTGACTTTCTGGCGCAGGGAGCCAAGGATCCAGATATCCTGTTTTCTGCTCTGATCAAGAATTACATGCAAGACTGCAGCTCCCGGTTGAAGCTGACCACTTTGGAAAACAAGCAGTATCTGATAGACATGAAACTGCTGCCATTCTTTAAAGATATGAAGATCGGTGACATTACTCCAATCGTGATTCATCGGTGGCAAGATGCCATGATTAATTACAGGGATGAAAAAGGAAATCCTTATTCTCAGACGTATCTGAAGACCATCAATAACCAGATGTCTGCTATCATGAATTATGCTGTCAAATACTATAAGCTCCGGAGCAATCCATGCCTTGCAGCTGGTGCGATCGGGAAAAGCAGTGCAGATGAAATGAACATCTGGACCAGAGAGCAATTTGACTACTTCCTTACCTTTGAAAAGAAAAGTGCGTACCGGATGGCGTTCAGCCTCATGTTCTATGGAGGACTCCGATCTGCAGAAGTTCTGGCTATTACTCCGGCGGATATCCTGCCGGACTGCTCCATATCAATTAACAAGAACTTTGTGGTTATAAAAGGCGAGCAATACTTCCAGACACCCAAAACCGAAAAGAGCAAACGTGTCGTGAACATTCCGCAATCTCTATATAAAGAGCTTCAGGATTATGTTGCCAGCATGGCTATAGAACCAGATGAGCGTATCTTCTATTTTCAGAAATCCGGTATGCGCTCAGAATTTAAACGTGCAACTGCCAGATCTGGTCTTCCGGAGATCAGGATCCATGATCTTCGCCATTCCCACGCAAGTATGCTGATTGACATGAAGTTTTCTATCAAAGAGATTTCGGACCGGCTTGGACATGAATCACCGGAAACAACCTGGAAAGTTTATGCTCATTTGTATCCAGGAAAAGACAGGAAGCTTGCTGACGCTCTCAATGAAGTAAGAGTCACAAATGATAATGCAGAAGATAAAAACGTATGAAACGTACAGTATCATATAATAACAAAAAATCCCCAAAAATAAGACACTTTCTCCCCATTAACATCACCGTAGCATCACGGGCAAAAATAAAATCCCGGAAACCCTTGTAAATAAAGGATTTCTGGGATTTTGCTCATTATTCAAACTCAATCGTTCCAGGCGGCTTACTTGTAAGATCATAGAATACGCGGTTTACGCCCTTAACTTCATTGATAATACGGTTCATCACCTTATTAAGTACTGCATAAGGAATCTCAGCGGACTCGGCAGTCATGAAGTCAATGGTCTTAACTGCGCGGAGTGCTACTGCATAATCGTAAGTTCTGAAGTCTCCCATTACGCCTACGCTTCGCATATTTGTCAGGGCTGCGAAGTACTGGTTTGGCATCCAGGATGGGTCTTCTCCGTGTTCTTTTTTGTAGTCGGCGGCTGCTTTGTCGACTTCTTCACGGTAGATGTAGTCTGCATCCTGTACGATGCGTACTTTTTCTTCGGTGACTTCTCCGATGATACGGATTCCAAGTCCCGGTCCTGGGAATGGCTGACGGAATACCAGTCTTTCCGGAATTCCAAGTTCAAGGCCAGCTTTACGTACCTCGTCTTTGAACAGGTCACGGAGTGGCTCGATGATTTCTTTGA
>OMNT01002418.1_pt1 | contig 15065 bp, 17 predicted proteins | sample 1672551 | NCBI WGS metagenome assembly OMNT01 (sample SAMEA3136698, study PRJEB25190) | human gut metagenome
CGATCTGATGCCTTCTGTCTTTTTAATTATCCTTCAAAGCTTTTATAACCGGAAGCTTTCCAGCTCTATAACACTCCCTGTCTCTGCATTTCAGCAGACACTGTAATATATTCCTTACTATTCTCAATAATACTCAGTTTCTCTTCCCAGGTAAGATTTCGTTTAATCTTGGCAGGACTGCCCATTACAAGAGAACCATCCGGTATTACTGTATTTTTTGTCACAAGGCTTCCTGCTCCAATAATACAGTCCCTGCCAATTCTGGCACCGTCAAGGACAACAGCTCCCATTCCGATCAATGTCCGATCTCCGATCACACATCCGTGAAGCACTGCATTATGTCCTACTGTCACATTATTTCCAATATGCACCGGCATATTATGGTTTACGTGAATCGTACAATTTTCCTGGATATTTGACTCCTCACCAATCACAACAGGGGCATCATCACCGCGTATCACCGCATAATGCAGGACACAACTATCACGCCCAATCGTCACATCTCCGATCACCACTGACTGTTTTGCAATTCTGGCATCCTCTGATATCTTTACATTCTTATAATTCATCTTCTGAAAACTCACCTTTCTACGTTACTAAAGCAAATATTCATAACCATTATCCGGAGATCTGAGCCCTCACTTATTTCGTGCCAAAACCGAGCTCTTCTCCAGACACGGAAGTGCCCCTCCCTCAACAGTTGTTACTATCCCACCAGCTTCTTCAACAATAAGTGCACCTGCAGCAAAATCCCATGGGGACAATATCAGTTCAAAGTAAAGTTCTGCTCTTCCTGATGCTATAGAGCACAGGTCAAGAGCTGCTGAACCACTCCTTCTGATATCAAGACATTTCTGGAAATACTCATAAGCCAGTTCAAAAGAAGCTTTTGCAAGTTCCGTATTATAGGGAGAAGAGCCAAACAAAACAATACTGTTTTCCAGATCATCCGATGATACATGAATGGCATTTCCATTCATATATGCACCTTCACCGGAAATTGCACTGAAGGTTTCATCAAGATATGGATTATGCACCACTCCCAGATATCTTTTCCCGTTTCGGATCAGACCAACAGACACGCAGCTCATATGATAATCTTTAATAAAATTGGTAGTTCCATCAATTGGATCCACCACAAAAATATATTCCGCATTTCTGTCAATCCGGCAATCCTCTTCCTCTCCCAGAAATTCTGCTTCCGGAAGAATCTGCGACAGCCTGATTTGCAGCATTTCCTGGATTTTGCAGTCATATGCTGTAACAAAATTTGCTTTTCCTGCTTTGTCTTTAATCCCAAAATTATTTCTGTCTGCCTGAAGCATAACCTGTCCACATTCTTTTGCAGCGACAATGATTTCGTTTAATATTGTATGTGTATCTTTCATTGATCCATCACTCCCCATCACAAATTGTTATTGATATTTACAAAGAAAACCAGAAAGCCGACAACTACCATAACAATAAACAGGCTGCTTACTTTAATGTAAAATCCCATCTGTGAATGCTTTATCTTCATATGCAGCACCTCCTGTTCAAAAACAGTTTCCTCTTAAATGTTTTTAGCTACGCTAATGATAACATAAAACTATTTTAGCGTAAAGTTGAAACTCCTTACAGTTAATCTCATCCTCAAACAACAATGTTACTGGATTTTGATATATACAAAAGGACTCTCTGCACTTTATTCACTGATCTGCAGAAAGTCCTTTTCATGGTTATTTACGATGTTTCGCTTCCTCTTCTTCCACCAGCCTTGATGTTTCTTCTGACGGAGCTGAGATTACAGCTGCTGCTACAATTTCGCAAGGCGGATTTCCCTTTACAGCATCTATTGCAGCTTTTACTGCGGCTACGTCACCGCTTAAGAATACGGTTGCATGGCCTCCACACTTGGTATGCCAGGTACGGAATTCCACTTCTGATGTTTTCAGCATCTGGTCAAGGACAACTACTGCATTACAGCTTCCCAGAACCTCCACTAATCCTAATGCTCCATATGACATCTTCTACATCCTCCTGACATGTTCTATTTATTAATGGTCATCTTAATTGCCACTTCAGTATCTGCCGTAGGTGCTGCGATCACAGTGTGGGAAACAATTTTACCCAGTGGTTTAGCTGTCTCCAACGCTACTTCCATTGCAGCATTTACATCGGAAACACTGCCACGCATTTTGACACATGCTCCACTTTTCAGTCGGTTTCGTTCCACACTCTGAATTGTTACGTTTGCAGCCTTAGATGCTGCATCAAGAGCGACAAAGCAAGCTACCAGGTTATCCAGTTCAAACACCCCAACCGCCATACCATCATAGTTTTTTGCCATTTTATCCTCCTTACAAGACGGGAACATAGTTTTCCCGACTGTTTTCTTTTATACCAGTATACCTTGTTTTCATTATAATTACAAGCTTTTTCCCACCGAAATCTCACAAAATTTCACAAAATACAACACAATCCCACAAAATTGACTCGTTAAATTTTTTCTAAATCCGCAATGTTTTCAGGATACTCCATGTCTGAATATAATTTCAGCTGCAACTGCAATATTCTGTTATACTCCTCGCAACCAGGTTCCAAAACCCTTCTTTGCTCATACAATTTGTGATCTTCTTCACTCATCTTCACATCAAAGCTTTCCTGCGTATGGAACTGGATTTCAATACGATAGTTACGTGAATTTTTAAACTTGGCATTTACACCATTATATGGAAAGCTATCATTAACCCAATAATTTTTCAATGAATAGATTTTCCAGTTTTTCTCATACAGAGCATCTGTCACAGAGCGTATCTGTTCAACATAATTTTTCGGCTCCAGTATTACTGTATAACGAATAACATCCGCTATTGAATCAAAAAAAGACTTCTCTACTCTCTGATAAAGCTTATTATATAAGGACTTCGGTGATTTTACTCTATACTCTAATCCCGCAAGTACTGCTTTATTTGTTTTTGCAAAATCCACAAGAAATTTGGTTATTTCAAACTCTGTAGACAGATAATCCGCATAAAATACTCTTTCCTCAAAAGAAAGTTTATTAAAAAGTTCAATGTCCTCTTCTGTCCATGATTCTTCGATTTCCTTATTAAGGTAGATCTTTTTTGAATTTTCAGCGGGCAGAACACATTTGAGTTCTATCGAATCAATGCCAAAAAGGCCGGCATTGTCACCTGATCCATGAGTCAGACTGCTGAGGAGCTTCTCGAAATTATTAATGATCAAATTTACTTTTCTTTCAATCAATGCATAGGCGGAATCCGAGCCGCCTGCTTCTATCACAAGTTTACCATCTTTAACAGTGATGCTTCTTACCACATTTCTTTCAACAAATCCAACAATCTCTTCAGAATTATATTTATCAAAATCCTCATAATCCAGATCAGGATTTATATTTTTCAATTCTGCAAGCTGATTTCCAACCACAAGAACTGCTGCCAGACCCTTCAATCTGACAGTTTTTTTATTGTCTAATGCCAAAATTTCTTCCAGTTGATTTATATCATCACTATTTTTTCCAATAAAACGCAGCATACTGATTACGGCATGCTTATGTATCTCTGACGGAAATTCAAATATATCTCCATATTCTTCTATCAGACACGCACTGAACAAAACATGATATTTGCTCATGATCTGCAGGAATGTAAGCGATTGAGTCTGCTTTTGAATTCCCAGTCTGTTTATATATCTGTTCATGATTTCCTGATTTAAACCAAATCCGGTATGCGCAAACAGGGCTGCCAGCAAAAGACAGTAACACTCATCTTCATTCAAGCCTTCCAGTTTCTTTCTGTCCATTATTAAATCGCAAAATTCTGCAATATCTATAAAATGCATAATAGAATAATCAGAAATATTGGGATATATCTTTTTATACTTCTCCAGCATTCTCTGGACCACTGTACAGTTATCCCTGTAATTCTCATATAATTTTTTTGATTTTGTAAGTAAATTTTCCGAACACTTGTTAACTATCATTTGAATTATTCTCCATCCATTGTATTACTTATTTTTTCCTGTCGGACTTTCTTTTTTGAATCTTCCCTTACTGTATCCCGCAGTTCTTTCATATATTCCGAAAAGCTGCATTCTTTATTTCCATATGTCATCTGAAGATCATATTCCAGTGGAATCCAGGTAGAAAGATCAGCCTCATTATGCTGAATAAGCGCTTCCAGTTTGTCCAGTGCCTTATATATTTTTGCTTCCAATGTCTCCAGAGCTTCCATTTCAGCAAATAGCTCTTTCAAATCCCTGCAGTATGGTTCCGGCAAAGTATCCAACAGTTTATCCATCACATGAGCTTCATGATCTGAATCAGCAGATGTTTTATCAAATGCCGGAATATCTCCTGTAATTGCCTCCCCCATATCATGGAATATGCACATCTGTATTACCTTATCAATATCCGCTTCCGGAAATTCATCCCGCACAAAATAAGCCATTACAGCAAGTCTCCAGCTATGCTCTGCAACACTCTCATGTCTCCCGGAGGAGGTGTAAGAATGTCTGGTGTTACATTTTAATTTCTCCGCTACTTTAAGAAAATCCAGAAACGCTCTACTATCCATATTGCTTTCTCCTCATTTAACGTTGCTTATTATTTCTGTTTTTCAAATCCGTATACCCATTTTCCACGCAAAAACAGATACAGAAAAATCACAGAGCTGATGCTCCAGGTCAGGGGATATGCCCAGAGTATCACCCGGATATCTGAGACAAGGCGAACTGCTACCGTAATATAGCTCACACGAAACAGACACCAGTCACAAAGCATAACGATCATGGGAACTGCCGCATGACCGGATCCGCGGAGCACTGCCACAATACAATGTGAGAAGGCTAGAAGGCAATAAAACAACGCAACAATCCTCGCCTGCATCACACCATAGTGTATTACACCGGGATCTCTGTTAAAAGCGACGATCAGTACCGGTGCCGCCGCATATATGATAATGCCGATCAATTCTGCAATAGTCACCGAACAAATGACTCCAAATCTGGCACCTTTTTTCGCACGTTCATACTGTCTGGCACCAAGATTCTGGCTGACAAAAGTTGTCAGAGCCATTGTAAAACATGTTACCGGTAAAAAAGCAAATCCCTCTACCTTTGAATAGGAACCACAGCCTGCCATTGCCATTTTCCCAAATGCATTGATATTTGACTGTACAAAAACATTTGCAATAGCGGTCACTGAATTCTGGAACCCGGACGGCACGCCATTCTGAATGATCTGTTTTAGCATATGTCTGTCAAAACGGATCATTCTCAACTCTAAACGATATTCTTCTTCCACACGCATCAAATGGATCATACAAAGAATGGCGCTGATAAACTGAGAAATCGCCGTAGCCAGTGCTGCTGACCCAACCCCCATACCAAGGCCTGCAATAAAAAAGATATCCAACACAACATTGATACAGGATGAGATGATCAGATAAAACAGCGGATGACGACTATCTCCGACAGATTGCAGAATTCCAACAAAAATGTTGTACATAACAACCCCTATGGATCCTGCAAAATATGTTCGGAAATACACGATGGACTCCGGCAGCACATCAGCAGGTGTTCCCATCAGTACCAGAATTTTAGGAGCCAGAAACATTCCCATAACCGTCAGCACTACACCGGCCACAAGTCCAAATGCTACGGTTGTGTGGATTGCTTTCTGCAGGCAGTCCTTTATTTTTGCCCCGTAATATTTGGCAATAACAACTCCTGCTCCTATGGCAATACCATTGATAAACCCCACCATCAAAAAAATCAGATTTCCGGAAGAACTAACTGCTGCCAACGCATTACTTCCGAGGAAATTACCTACAATCAGGGAATCTGCTGTATTATACAACTGCTGAAACAGATTTCCGAGAAATAGCGGAATGGCAAAAAGGATGATTTTTCCGGAGATACTTCCTTCTGTCATTCTTGAATTCTTTTTCATATTTTTCTGTTGCATAAATTTTGCCTCTCTACTGGACTATATTTTATACACATCTCAATTATATCATTTTGCTGATTGAATTTATATATTATTTTGATATTCTTTTCATAAACAGACAGCATATTTTATTGATTTTGTATACTAATTACTCTATAATACATAATATATCAAACAAAGCTCTCAATTTTTTTATAAAATATTATACAAGGGGGTATTATACAATGAGAGAATTAAAAGCAACCAAAATCAACACTGCTGATTTTGCACCCTTCGGTACATTTTGCAGCATGACAAAGCCGGAGGGCTATCCTTTACAGGGCGAAATACATAAGTTTTATCCAGACCGTATTTCAGGTAACTGTATAGGATCCATGGGATTTTCACCAATTGCAGTACATAAGGATGAACGCATCATTAAAGCAGCTGAATATCACACAACTACCTGGGAGGGTATTGTTGCACTGGATGATGACATGATTATACATGTAGCACCGGCTTCTGCAGGCACACCTGTTCCGGAACTTACCAGAGCATTTATAGTTCCAAAGGGAACTATGGTAAAAATCAATGCCGCCATCTGGCATTTATGTCCACTTCCTTTAAACAATGAGGTACTCCATGCCATGATCGTTCTCCCGGAATGCACCTATGCAAATGACTGCACTGTAGTAGATTTTGAGGAGAAAGACTGGTTTAGGATCACTATCTGATTTTGCAGCTGTAAAATCAGGCCTTACACAATGTTTTCTATAAATGACTTTCCATAGGTTCGATATAAATGAACAGCTATAAAAATAGTCACAGCCTCTGCCAGCGGCATGGTTATCCAGACTCCCGAAATATTTTTCTATATTCAGTAAAAAGCGGATGGGATTACTGTTGCAGATTTTTGTTTTTCCACAGTTTATTATCTCTTTGCGTCAATCCATATTTTTTTAAATCCACCGTTCCATTGACAACCTCAATTCCATCTGCTTCCAATAGATTTTTCTGTACATCTTTACCACCGAAGGCAAAGGCCCCTGACAGTTCTCCTCTGGAATTCACTACCCGATAACAGGGAATCTGCTCCGGATCCGGATTCTTATGGAGGGCATTCCCTACCGCTCTCGACATTCTCGGATTCCCTGCCATTTCAGCAACCTGACCATAAGTTGCAACGCATCCTTTCGGAATTTGCTTCACTGCCTCATAAATTTTCTTTGTCGGGCTGTATGTTACGAGATTATAGCTTTCGGATATCATTCTTTTAATATCTTTATCTGGTACCGTTCCATTTAGAATAATGGTATTCCAATGTTCCTTATTCTGATGATAACCAGCCTGTACAGATTCATAGGCACTTCGCCAAAAATCACGCCACTCCGGATCTGCCTTTACATTCAGATTAACATAACCGTTTCGTTCATAGATCCATAAAAAAATTTTTTTGTTTTCCCTCTCTCTTACCACTTGCCAGTTCTGGTCACGGAAAGGTCTTTCCGTATATGTATTCTGAAATGATAAACCGAATTCCAGCGCTGCTTCTCGTGTAATCATGCAATTTTTATTCATTTGTTTCACCCTTATTCCCTGTCCCGCATCTCGGCTGTCTTCTCACTCTGATCGCATTCTTTTAAAAGGCTCTATCCTCACACGGAAAAAGTCAAGCTGTTTATTACATCTATTTTTCCCCTTCATTCGCTTCCTCTATTGTCACACTCTCCTGTACCTGCATATCCGTATACTGAACACGAATAACTGCCTGCGGCCAGTTTATGCTGACCATTGCTGTTTTGTCTTTCTCATCTCCTGCTTTCCGGATAAGCTCCAGCAATTCCTTCAGTACTTCCTTTGTCAGATAACCGCCTCTCCAGTGAAAAATAAGTACCCTGCCTTTCTTCGCCGCCTGCAAAGAACGTTTATACACATCCTCTTTCTTAGTAAAAGAAAGCTTCTTCTCCTTATAGTAAAAGTGCTCATGATCACCGCAGTGAGGCGCCGGCGCAATAAGAGGCTCATGATCCCTGAAAATCTGTGAATCATCCAGATTGAAATAATCATAGCGGATTTCAGAAGTCTCACGATCTTTTCCCAGGGTATTATCAAAGGTCGCATCCAGATGATAATATGTACCTCCTATTTTTACGATATTCCATGTGTGGCGATACTTAATCCCCTTCTCAGGATTATTTCCACAGATTGCAATCACGCACCATACTCCCAGCGCATCCAAAAGAACCTTTACTGCTTTTGCAATTCCCTCACATACACCAACGCCTTGCCCCAACGGTCCGATAATTTCATGGGAATATGATTTTTTCAGTTTGTCATAGCGAATATTTTCACAGATAAAATCATGTACATACTTCTCTTTCTCCCACTCAGACAGCTTCTGAGCCGGGCGAATCAGCTTCTCAACTCTGACAGTCATAGCCTTTTGATGTTCGCAAATCTTCTTTTTATCAAAAAGATACTCCGGAATAAAAATCAGATTCGGCGAGTCTTTATAATACCGGTATTTATAACTGCTCACCCAAAATATCTCCGGATGATCCAGACGCATCTGAAAAAATACATTATAAAGTTCTTCTCCCTCTAATACCGGAATCTGAAATTCATCCTCCAGGTTTTTCACACCGCTAAGAATGCTGTGATATACAGCCTGTTGCGCCTTATTCATATGGTTGTAATAATATTGCTCCATTGTTATCTTATCTCCAAGTTCTTCGTCACTTATAATCCCTTCCGGTACATTTCACTGATCACTGCCTGCGCATGTTCAGATTCCTTTTTCTCTATTATCTGTGCCCTGTCACTTAAAATCGCCAGCATCTCATCTACCAGATCTTCGATTTTAGGATTTGTATACCGATATAAATAACCCAGCATTCTGGTTGCGGTATAATCTGTATTCATATTTTTATATGCGATCTCTGCACAAAACTCCTTCGGATAGCCCTTGCTGAGCAAAACCCTGTATAGTTCTTCTGTTCTTTCTGATGCCATGTTTTTTCCTTTCTTATTGCCTTTTTTTCAGAATACATCTCGTTTACTTATAATCCAGCATCACATCGGAGAACAAAAACCAAAGGAAGCAGGAAATGCCTGTTTGGTATCGATAACTTTATTGGTATACGATAAAAATCCCGTTTTATCCACATATATTTCCGAATTCACTGCTTTTTGAAAAGCACTGTTATCTGGATTCACAAATCTCCCCATTCTTCACACCTCTCAATCAAAAATGGCTCCAGGCTATCAATTATTCTAAGTAAAATAATGATAACATGAAACCATTTTAGCGTAAAGTTGAAAACAACTTTCTCTCTAACTTTCGTAAGACACACCATTATTCCCAAATTAATCACAAATCATTCCAGAAGATTCCATATCTGCCAACATCTACTTTATATTTTGTAGGTACTGGAATAAACTCCAGTTTCAAATGCATTCCTAATCCCTTGGCAAGTCATATTGTTATTCACCTCGCATTTGCAAAATAGTTGTCAGCAATAGAATCTGGAGAAATCTATCTGGTTACACCATCTAGCAATTTATAGAATCTTCAGGAATCTTTTCTGATTGATTATTTTATTTATCCGTTGATTAGGTGTTCAGGCCCCTCCAGATGACCTCGTTTAATACTGCTTATTCTTTCTGCACAGCTTCTGTACTCCAAGGGTGACAACACAGCCCAGAACAAGACCAAGCACAAGACCGGTTACCGCAAGGCCGGCTTCTGAGGTACCATACATACTCTGGCCCCTGGCAATTCCCATAAGCATCTCATGGGACCAGGCAATCCGTCCATTTGCCTCTGCAAGATAAGTACCATGCACACCCGACGTCTGCAGATCAATCATGGCCTGCTGGACTTTTGTACTGACTGCTACCTGATACATTTCAAGGGAATCAATTGCCTCTGTCCATTCAAAAGCATCCATCAGCAGATCATTTCCTGTCTTATCATAATACAAATTCCGGGCATCCATATATGCCGCCATATCATCAGGCATTTCCGTATTCTGGCCTGATGATTCCGCCTGACTGCGAAGCTGTCTCGCATTAGTCAGAAACTGAATACTCTTCTGTTGTTCCGCCTGCAGTTCCTGAATCTGTTGCACATACTGCGACATCTGTGACTGCATCCTGGCATACTCTAGCTGTCCCTCGGATAACCCCTGCTGAGTCCCAGACGCCATCTCATCCTGAAACTCTCCCGAAGCATCCGACTCTGCCCCGCCATCACTGAAAACATCCGCAGCAAAAACAGTGCCCGCAGAAGACAGAATCAACACCAATACTGCAACAAAAACCACTATTTTTTTCTTCATATCCTTCTCCTCCTTTTTGTAGTGCTTTTTATATTTTTGTCTGCACAGACAATTGCCTTCCTTTTAATCTGACAATCCAGAATACTGCATATATGACGATTGGAAGTGCCAATGCAACATAATCGTATTGTGACTGAATAAGAAGATTGAATGTGGCATGAAAAGTCATTGCCAATGCCAGCAGGGCAAATGTACCTGTATAAAACAGTTTTTTCTGCTTGCGCACAAAGATGATCCCGCATCCAACAGTAAGCGTACAGATGCCATGAGAAAGGCTGGTGGAAATACCCCGGGCAATTGCCCAGCCAATATCAACTTCATCCACATAAGTAAGAAGCAGAAAAGCATTTTCCAATATAGCAAAGCCTATACCTACTGCCATGGCAAGTTGAAGTATCTGTTTTCTCTCATCACTGACAAGGACTGCAAAGAAAAGAACAGGCAATGCTTTTAAGATTTCTTCAATAACAGGTGCTGCTGTGATAGATAATTCCGGTCCACTAAGCTGAAGGGAATAACAGACAAGGGAATTAATTTCATATGCACAGACAGCCAACACCATACCGCATAATACAAAGCCAAGCAACAGGCGAGATTTGTTATCAAGCATAGTCATCAGCAAAAGCAGCGGAACGGTCATACAGATCATAATTATATAAACCATTTTTTCACCCCATTTCCTGCAACCGGAATACAAAGTGCCAGCAATATTCCTGTGCATATACTGCTGATTGTTTCAAGCACACTGCCTGATTTGGACAAAATACGCAAAATCATGGAAATACACAGACATACGATCAGGGCATTGTATGGTCGCATGACCTTTATAATCCCCAAGTCCACATCCGGTATAATGAGAAGCTTCATGGCAAAATAGAGGGTAAATCCCATGGGAATCACTATGATATACATCCAGGGTGCTTTCTGAAAAGAAAACAGCATCAGCACTGATCCAATAAAGAATACAGAAGCAACAACAACCGCTATGATACGATATTTCTTAAATTCCGCCTGGCCTCCATCAGCCAGACTGTTAATCGCACCATAATAGGATGAATGTAAAAATAAGAACATCCCAATATAGCCAAGATATCCCACATGAAATCCTGTGCCATCTGCCTGCCACAGCATGTTATATAGCACTGTGTATACATTCCCCATCAAGCAGGAAAGCATAGCGAAAAAAATGATCCTGTAAAAAAGAGGTTCCTTTTTTGAAAAGATAGTAATGCATCCAAAAATGGATGAAAACAACGCACCACAAAGTTCAATTATCATGCTTTCCCTTCTTTCTTTTGATTTCTTCCATATATATGATCCTTCACCTGATCATCACATTCAGACAATTCATGGATGCCACATAATGGTAATCTATTTTCTCTGAAATTCCCCTGATAATAACAAGTCCATATTGTGTATCTTTGTTTCTGTATTCCAGGGGATTAAATTTCACCCCATTGTCACGCAGTGACAGGCACCCGCTTCCATCTTTTTCCAATGTCAGCCGAAGATCAATAAAATGTTTTCCTTTTTTACCTGTAAATCCATGTTCTACAATGTTTCCTGCAATTTCTTCCACTGCCAGGCAGATCCGAAAAGATTTGCCCATCCCCAGCTGATGAGCATTACAGAATTCCCTGAGCTGTCTGGTTGTTTCCATTACCATATCCATGTCATCAGAAACAGATACTTCGTAACTTCCTATGATCTCCTTCTCCAGATCAGGATCTGTTGCCGCCCACATGTCCCATTTATTTTTGGATTTATATTTCTTCAGGAACAAATACATAACCGGCAGGGGAAGGATTCCTGAAAGGAACCAGGAAAACCAGATTCCATTAAGCCCTGCCGTCATTCCCAGAATCCAGGCCGGAACAACAACCAGAACCAAATTGTGAAGAACGCAGATAAGATTGGAAAGTCCTGACTTTTCCGTGGCAAGATAGTGATACAGCAAAATCTGGGAAAATATTTCTCCCGGAAGAGAAATAGCATAAAAACGCAGGCAGGCCGCAGTGGCAGAAAGGGTAGTTTGATCTGCTTTCAGAATTCCATTTGCCAGCATAGGTGCAAACAGGAATATGACTCCACCGCAGCCAACAGCGAGGAACATAGCATATTTGCAGGCGGTCCTAAAGGTGGAACGGAGTGCATTTTTGTTTCTCTCACCATAGAACATGCCGCTGAAAATAGAAATAGTTCCTACAACACCCATGAAAATGGCATCTACAAAATTTCCAATGGTATTTCGCACCGAACAGGCAGATACAGCCATCTCTCCTGCACAGGAAGTAAGCAGGTGGTTCAGAATAACAGCTGCACTACAGCAGCAGATACGACTGACAGCACTGGGAAGACCTGCCATAATCAGAGACAAAGACTTTTCCGGCTGTAATTTAAATCTCACAAAACGAAACAGCCTGTTTTTTCTTCTGAAATAAAGGAACTGCACCAGAAGCGCCGCCAGATAACTTACAGATGTGGCAAGTGCCATCTCAAAAAGCCCGCCATGCCATACAATTCCTACCATAAGGTCGAAAAAAATATTAACTGCAGACATGATAACCGCACCATAAAATCCATAAATCTCCCCGCCGTCAAGTCCAAGATAACCTGTCATGACCTGCATCATAATAATGGGTATGGTTCCAATTGCCAGTCCTCTGATATATTCCACGGTTAAAGGAATATAGGCACCAGAAGCTCCAAAAAGAACAGCAACCGGTTTTGCAGCCGCCAGACAGAGGAACGTGATTCCAATACCCAAAATAACAGTAAGCAGGAATATACGGGAAAAATTCTCACGTGCTTCCTCATAAAGTCCCTTTCCGGTAAGGATTGCACACTGCGCTTTTCCCCCATTGGAAAGAACACCTCCAATGGCCGCCAGAAAAATGAACACAGGGGATGCATATCCAAAAGCAGTCATACTATCGGCACTTAAGCAATTACCAATAATAACCCCGTCGATCACAGAGCCGCACATAGCAACAACCCCTGCAAAAATCATCATGATCATCATGGAATTGAATGATTTCGAAATAAGCTTATCGTTCATATTATTTTTCCCACTCCTCTTCAATCAGCTTTGAAAAGAAGCGATAATGAAATTCATTTATGATAATGTGTACCGGTTTAACCTGCGCAGGGTTACGGCCTTTAAAAACCATCAGGTCATGATAGAGCATGTAAGTCTCAGGCTGCAGAATGTGCAGTTCCGTAGGTGCGCCGATTCCCTTTTTTATGTATTCTTTAATATCCGGAGAATATTTTTCCAGATTTTTATGTACCACAGTCCGAATCTGTTCCCGTGTGATGCCCTCCGGCATATGTGCAAATTCCATAAAATAAACATATCGCGGTAATGGAGCATCTCTATCCGGATAAACAGAGTAATCTACCAAATCCAGTCCCAGCTGTAAAGCTGTATCCATGGCAGTTTTGGTAAATGCACTTTCTTCTGTATGATCATCAATAATTTCCGCCATTTGATTCAGACGATACTGGAACTGGATCAGCGGGAGTTCGTTGTATTTATCCATGATCCGGATGCAGTCCCGCATACGATAGCGGTACAGACCATTGGCATTGGTCATGATTATTTCATAATCTCTTCCAACTTCAACTTTATCAAGGGTTACAATCTGTGAAAAGTCATCCTGGGCATCCACAGGCAGGAATTCATAAAACATGCTGTGTGGAACAATAGCACTTTTTTTATCTCCCATTGCAAGAGGAACGGAAAAAAGACCCTCTGTAGAATTCAGCCCTGCAAAATAAAACTGTACCCGTTCATCTACATAACGTTCTCTGATTTTATACTCATAAATTTCAAAAGCCCCGGTGCCCACACCACTGATCAATTGAAGATCCGGCCAGACCTTTGTGGCAAAAGGTGTATCAAACCCTTTTTCAAAAATAGCACGAAGTTCTGCTGCCCTCTCCGGCATTGGAGTGATTTTTTCCTGAATTTTCTCACGTATATCCTCTGACATCCGAACCTTACTGTTGACCGTTCCTGTTTCGATATCACTTACAAGCATCTGCCAGTGATTTTCAATGTAACGCAGTATTTCAGCTGCAAAGCTGAGAAAAGTAGTTGAAATCTGAACCAGGTCAGAAGCGGCCAGTCCAAATCGTGCCTGCAGATACCTGGTATCGGTATTCCCATCCGGGAAAATTGCCTCAGCTGGTGTGGTAGAAATAAGCGGAAGCACAGCCTTTGCCTCCTGCATAAAAATAGCTGAGAGGCTGCCATATTCTTTGCCCTTTTTCATCTCTGTCATTTTGGATTCCAGCAGTGTCATCACACGTCCCTTTTTCCAGCCCGGCTTAAGAGCCATATCCTTAATCGCATCACAGATTAAGGAATTATACTTCTGTTGAACATGAATGCTGTTTACTGTCATGGGAACAATCTTTGGATTTCCAAGAGATCCTGATGTTTCACAGTAAACCCTGATAGGATAAGCAGTCATAAGATTATCCTCATTATTATGAATATTACGGATCACATATCCAGCATAATCGTCATAGATAGTAACCGGAAGTCTTTTCTGATATTCTTCGATGGTTTTAATAGAAGCAAAATCATATTTTTTTCCAATTTCCGTGTCTTTATTGTCCTGAAGCAGTTTCATGAGAAACGCTTCATTTTCCTCCATTGCATGAATACTTTGTTTCTTTAAATCTGCCAGTGCCTTTGCACCCTCCGCAGCTGAATATGAGTTAATCTTTTCAGCAGTCAGTTCAAGCCCTCTCACAGAATTTTCCTTAGTTTTATTCTCGGTATCTCT
>OMNT01002419.1_pt1 | contig 15064 bp, 11 predicted proteins | sample 1672551 | NCBI WGS metagenome assembly OMNT01 (sample SAMEA3136698, study PRJEB25190) | human gut metagenome
AGCGGGTCAGGGTGATCTCTCCGGCGGCCAGCTTATTGTAGATATCCATGGCCTGGGTCTCGAATTCCTTGGCATTGTTGCCGAAGGCACCGTAGGAGAGAACCTTTTCGGCCGCGCCGGCAGAGTAAATCTTACCGCCGAAGCTGCCGTTTACCCAGTCCTCCAGGCCAAGGCTGATGAGGGCGACGTTATCGGTAACGATGCTCGTCAGGATCAGGTCCGGGTTTTCCTGGAGGCAGTCCGAGGGCTGGGCGATGCCGTAGCGGTCCGTATGCTCCGCCGCGCCCTCCCGGACGCCGACGTCCACCTGCCCAGCGTTGCCGAAGAAGACGTCCACATCCTTGGCTGAGATCATGGAGATAGCGATCTCCTTGCCCTTGGCCGAATCGGTCCAGGAGCCGGTATAGCCGGAGGCGACGTCAATGGCGGGGTCAATGTACTGCGCGCCCTGCTCGTAGCCGTTCAGGCAGTCGATGGAGGTCGTGATCTCCTCCGCGCCGACATAGCCGAGGTGCTTGGTCTTTGTCCGCAGCCCGGCGACGACCCCGGCCATAAAGCCCATCTGGACATTGTCTGCCTTGATGGAGATGTAGTTATCGCCGCAGATGTCGCCGTTGAGGACCATAAAGCCAACGTCGGGATAGTTGGGCGCGACCTCCAGGATGGCATCGGTATATTCGTTGCCGGGGACGAAGATCAGGTCAAAGCCCATGTTGGCGTAGTCGCTGAGGGTCGTGACATAGTCGGCCTTGTCAATGTTTTCCGTGTAAGCTGTTTCAAAATTGTACTGCTTGGCGGCTTCGACCATGCCGCCGTAGCAGGCTTGGTTCCAGCCGCCGTCGTTGATCGAGGCGTTGGTCATGTAGGCGATTTTCCCCGCTGTGCCGCCGGAAGCGGCGGAGCCGGGGGCGGCATTGTCTCCGCAGCCGGTAAACAGGCAGACGGTGAGCAGGATGGTGAGCAAAAGTGATGCGATTTTTTTCATAGTGATCTCCTCCATATGGTTTTATGTGGTAGGGGATACGCACCCCTGATGGGACGGGATCAGCAGCCCTCCCGGGCGTAGGGCTGGCCGTTGGCCTTGGGGCCGCTGCTCTTTTGCCGCATAAAGACGAGGGCGGCAAAGGTGCAAAGATACGGCAGCATGGCCAGCAGCTGGTACGGCAGCTGCAGCAGGACCTGCAGCCGCAGCTGCAGCGCGTCGACAAAGCCGAACAGCAGTGTCGCCAGGAAGACGCCCAGGGGCGTCCAGCCGCCAAAGATGACGGCGGACAGAGCGATAAAGCCCCGGCCGGTGACCATACCCTCAGTAAAGGTGCTCATGTAGCAGGTCGTCAGGAATGCGCCGCCCAGCCCAGCCAGCGCGCCGCAGATCACCGAGGCCAGATACTTGACCCGGTTGACATGGATGCCCATAGTCTCCGCTGCCCGGGGATATTCGCCGACGGCCATGAAATTGATGCCGGGCCGCGTCTTATAAAAGAAGAACCAGGTGCCAAGCAGAAGCAGCAGGCTCAGATAGGTCATCGGGGTGGCGGAGAACAGCGCGCCCAGGATGGGAATGTCCGAGAGCCAGGGAATGTGGATATTCTGCATCAGGTTGACGGAGATGAGCGTATCCGTCACGCCGAAATAGCGTCGATAGAGATAGGTCACCAGCGCCGGGCCAAGGATATTCAGCGCCATGCCGTTGATGATCTGCCCGGCCCGCAGGGTGATGGTGCAGAAGGCATAGATCATATTCAGTGCCACGCCGCACAGCGCACCCAGCAGCAATCCCATCCAGGGGCTGCCCGTAAGGCAGCCGCCGAGAAATCCGGCGATGGTACCGATGCTCATAATGCCGTCGAGGCCGATATTCGTTAGTCCGGCGCGTTCGGAGTAGAGCTCGCCCAGGGCGACCAGGAGTAGCGGCGTCATCATCCGCAGGGTCGCCCCGGTGATGTTGTCGAGGAAGAACAGTGCTGTCATCGTTTGGCCTCCTTTCTTTTGGCAAAGCGGGCCTGGAGCGTTTGAAATACTGGCAGCGCGACAAGGGCGGAGCCAGCCACGGCGAAGATAATGATAATGCCTTGCAGAATGTCGACAATGGCCGTTGTGATGCCGGTGGCGACCTGCATCGTATTGGCCCCGCAGCGCAGGACGGCGAAGAGATAGGCGACCAGCAGCGTTCCCAGTGGGTGCAGCTGCCCAATGAGGGCGATGGCGACGCCATCGAAGCCGTAGCCCAGGCCGAAGCCCGTCTGGAGCCGGTAGGACGCGCCCAGCAGTTCGACCGCACCGCCTAGTCCGGCGATCATACCAGAGATGACGAAGGAGAGAATCATGTACCGCTCCACGGCAAAGCCGTTGACCCGGGCAGCGTCCCGGTTTACGCCGACGACGCGGAGACTGTAGCCTTGGTAGGTGTGAAACAGGAAGTAGTAGACGAGCCCGACGAAAAGCAGCGCCAGCAGAATGCCGGTGTGGGCCCGGGTCGAGCCGAGGAAGCGGGTCAGCTTGATCTGGGCATCGACGGCGGCGGTTTGGGGAATGCGGTCCTCCATCAGGGGGCCGGAGTAGAGATAGGACATAAAGAGCGTCGCGATATAGTTGAGCAGGATCGTAATGATCATCTCATTTGTGTGGTGCTTTGCCTTGAGATAGCCGGGGATGGCGGCCCAGATGCCGCCGGCCAGAATGGCCAGCACAAGGCACAGCGCCAGCCGCAGCGGTGCGGGCACGCCGGGGAAGGCGGTCCCAAACCAGCAGGCGGCGATGGCCCCCATGATGAATTGCCCCTCCGCGCCCAGGTTCAGCATGCCACAGCGATAGGCAAAGACGGCGGCAAGGCCGGTGAAGATCAGCGGCGTCGCTTTGACCAGCGTCTCGCTCCAGGACTGCAGGCTGCCGAAGGCACCCTGGAGGAGGTAGCCATAGGCGGTCAGCGGGTCACGTCCAGCGGCGACGATGATCACCGCGCCGAGGGCTAGGGAGAGGACGACGGCCAGCACGGGCATGATGATCTTGCGCAGCAGGTCGGTTTTGGCTGCTTTCATAAGCGATCCTCCATTTCCATGTGATGTTGCCATCCGGCAGCGATTCGTTCTCCGCGGTGCGCCTGTGTGGAGACCAGCCGGACGATTTGCAGGAAGATTGGACTTGGCACTATTTTAACACAAGACGATATAATGAATCTATTGACAAATTAAAAGAATAATACTAGAATTGTTTTGGCTAATATGTATATATCCTGGCGAATAACTTGCGGAAATTTGACGAAAAAGTAGCAAAAAATATCGTATCAGTACTACTGAATTGGAGCGGAAAAACCAGAAAAATGGAGGGGAAGCCGCTGGAGACCGGGGGATTTTCCTTGGCAGCTGCCAGAAAAGCTGGGGACGGCATAGATTGCAGTGAATTATATGTATTACATAATGAAAGTGTAATACATATAATGGGCCACACCCCGATTGCACCGGGCGCTGCCGCGCAAGAGATGGGATCTACGCCAGGAGCATGATATGCAGCAAAACAGGGAATATATGCAGGCGATAAACCGACACACGATCTGCAAAAATCGCTTGCTCCGAGAAAAAGCGAAGGGGATGCGACAGAATGCACGGGAGAAATTGAAATGACCGAAGATATTTTGTTGGTTTTGCATATTGCATTTTTATGCGAGCGGAGTTAATATTTATTCACAACATAACAAGATACCGCTGCGGCATGCGGCGATGGTTTGGAGGTTATTATTATGCAGAAGAAAGACATCAAAAAAATCGTATTGGCATATTCCGGCGGCCTGGATACTTCCATCATTATCCCCTGGCTGAAGGAGAACTACAATAATCCGGAAATCATTGCCGTGGCCGGCAACGTCGGCCAGGCGGACGAGCTGGATGGCCTGGAAGAGAAGGCCATTAAAACCGGCGCCAGCAAGCTGTATGTGATGGACCTGGTCGACGAAATGGTCGACGATGTCATCATCCCCTCCATGATGATGAACGCCAGCTACGAAGGCTACCTGCTGGGGACCGCCTTTGCCCGGCCGATCATCGGCAAGGGCCTGGTCGAGATTGCCAAGAAGGAAGGCGCGGACGCCATCTGCCACGGCTGCACCGGCAAGGGCAACGACCAGATCCGGTTCGAGCTGGCCATCAAGCGGTTTGCCCCGGAAATGACGATCATCGCTCCCTGGCGGGAGTGGGACATCAAGGGCCGTGACGAAGAGATCGACTACGCCGAAGCCCACAACGTCCCCCTGAAGATCAGCCGGGAGACGAACTACTCCAAGGACAAGAACCTCTGGCATCTGAGCCACGAGGGCCTGGACCTGGAGAATCCGGCCAACGAGCCCCAGTACGACAAGCCGGGCTTCCTGGAAATGGGCATCAGCCCCGTGATGGCGCCGGATGCACCGACGTACGTCACGCTGGACTTCGTCAAGGGTGTGCCCGTCAAGATCGACGGCGAGGCCATGAAGGCCAGCGATATCATCCGCAAGCTGAACAAGCTGGGCGGCGAAAACGGCATCGGCCTGCTGGATATCGTAGAAAACCGGATGACCGGCATGAAGGACCGGGGCGTCTATGAGACGCCGGGCGGTACGATCCTGTATCGGGCGCATGAGGTCCTGGAGCAGATTACCGTCGATAAGGACACGATGCATATGAAGCGGAAGCTGGCGGTGGACTTCGCTGACCTGCTGTACAACGGCAAGTGGTTCTCCCCGCTGCGGGAAGCGCTGCAGGCCTTCGCGGTTGAGACCCAGAAGCATGTGACCGGGCAGGTCAAGCTGAAGCTCTACAAGGGCAATATCATCACCGCAAGCGTCACCTCACCGGAGAGCCTGTACTCCGAGAGCATCGTCACCTTCGAAGAGAGCGATTACAACCAGACCAATGCCACCGGCTTCATCAACCTGTGGGGCATGCCCGACAGCATCCTGGCACTGCGGGATCAGGGCAAACTGAAATAAGAGAAAGAACGAATTATTCCGCTGGCAGGTTGGGCGCATTCCGCTCAACCTGCAAGCGTGTATCATGAGGATTTTATTATGAAACTATGGTCCGGAAGGTTTCAGAAGGAAACCGACAGCTTAGTCAACGACTTCAACTCCTCCATCCGCTTTGACAGCAGAATGTACCGGGAGGATATCGCAGGCTCCGTCGCCCATGCGGCGATGCTGGGCCAGTGCGGCATTATTGCAAAAGAAGATGCCGACGCCATCATCGCCGGCCTGCAGGCGATTCTGGCTGATGTCGAGGCGGGGAAGATCGAATTTTCCGCCGATCAGGAGGATATCCACATGAATGTGGAGACGCTCCTGACCCAGCGCATCGGCGATGCCGGCAAGCGTCTGCATACGGCCCGGAGCCGGAATGATCAGGTGGCCGTCGATCTGCGGCTGTACCTGAAGCAGGAGATCGGCACGATCATCGGCCAGATCCTGCACTTCCAGCAGATTCTCCTGCGCCAGGCCAAGCAGTACCAGGATGCCGTCATGCCCGGCTACACCCACCTGCAGCGGGCCCAGCCCATCTCCTTTGCGCAGCATCTGCTGGCCTATGCCAATATGCTCTGCCGGGACGTCACCCGCCTGGAGGACTGCCGGGAGCGGATGGACGAATGTCCCCTGGGCAGCGGCGCCCTAGCTGGGACGACCTATCCCATCGACCGGATGCAGACGGCCCAGGCCCTGGGCTTCCGCCAGCCAATGTCCAACAGTCTCGACGGCGTTTCGGACCGGGATTATGTCATTGAGCTTTTGAGTGGGCTTTCGATCCTGATGATGCATCTTTCCCGCTTTGCCGAGGAGACGATCCTCTGGTGCAGCTGGGAATTCCGCTATATTGAGCTGGACGACGCCTATTCCACCGGCTCGTCCATCATGCCGCAGAAGAAGAACCCCGATGTGGCAGAGCTGGTCCGGGGCAAGACGGGCCGGGTCTACGGCGCGCTCGTCAGCCTGCTGACGACGATGAAGTCCCTGCCCCTGGCCTATAATAAGGACATGCAGGAGGACAAGGAGCCGGTCTTCGACGCGGTCGATACCGTCAAGCTGTGCCTGCCGGTGTTTGCCGCCATGATCGACACCATGAAGGTTCATACGGAGAACATGCGTCAGGCGGCCAACCGAGGCTTTATCAACGCCACCGACTGCGCCGACTATCTGACGAAAAAGGGCATGCCCTTCCGGGATGCCTACACGACGGTCGGCAAGCTGGTCTATTACTGCACACAGCAGGGCAAGACGCTGGAGCAGCTCTCTCTTGCGGAGCTGCAGGACCTCTCGCCCCTGTTTGGCGAGGACGTATACACGGCGCTGGATATGCAAAACTGTATGGAGCAGCGCAAGAGCTACGGCGGCCCGGCCATTCAGGAGACGACCCGCCAGATCGAGGCCATCGCGGCCTTTATTGAGGAAAGAACATGAAGCCTATCGTATATATTGACGGAAAAGAGGGCACCACCGGCCTGCAGATCTACGACCGGATCGGCGCCCGGGACGATATTACCCTGCTGCTCATTGACGAAGACAAGCGGAAGGACCCGGTGGAGCGGCAGAAGCTGATGAACGCGGCGGACCTGGTCTTCCTTTGCCTGCCGGACGCAGCCGCCCGGGAGGCGGTGACGCTGGTGACAAATCCTGCCACCCGCATCATCGATGCCTCGACGGCCCACCGCACCAGCCCCGGCTGGGACTATGGCTTTGCCGAGCTCTCGCCCCGGCACCGGGCGGCCATCCAGGCCTCCCGCCAGGTCGCAAACCCGGGCTGTCACGCCTCGGGCTTTATCGCCATTGTCTACCCCTTGGTGGCCTGCGGCCTTCTGCCGCCGGATGCGCTGCTGTCCTGCCACTCCATCACCGGTTACTCCGGTGGGGGCAAGAAGATGATCGCCCAGTATGAAGCGCCGGACCGCCCGGCGGAGCTGGACAGCCCCCGGCAGTACGGCCTGAGCCAGACCCACAAGCACCTGCCGGAGATGCAGAAGCTCTGCGGGCTTGCTTACGCGCCGATCTTTAACCCCATCGTGGCGGATTTTTATAAGGGCATGGCCGTCTCCGTCCCGCTGCACAGCGCTTGGGTCGGCGGCAGAAGCGCCGAGGAGGTGCGTCAGGCCCTGGCGGCACATTACGAGGGGCAGGCGCTGGTGCACGTTGCCCCGGAGGTCGTCTGCGACGGCATGCTTGCCAGCAATCCGCTGGCAGGGACGAATGAGATGGAGCTGTGTGTCTGCGGTAACGCGGAGCGGATGACCGTTGTCGCCCGGTTCGATAATCTGGGCAAGGGCGCCTCCGGCGCGGCGGTGCAAAATATGAATCTGATGCTGGGCTTTGCGGAAAAGGCCGGGCTTTGATAAAGGAGAAAACGTATGATGAAGGAAATCACCGGCGGCGTGTGCGCCGCCACCGGCTTTACGGCGTCGGGCCTGCGCTGCGGCGTCAAAGCCAATGCCCGGCCGGACCGGAAGGACCTGGCCCTGATCTATTCGGAAAAGCCCTGCAGCGCGGCGGGCATGTTTACGACGAACCAGGTCAAGGCGTCCTGTGTGCAGCTTTCCATGCGCCATGTGGAAAACGGCCGGGCCCAGGCCGTCGTGGCCAATAGCTGCAATGCCAACGCCTGCGCTCCCCAGGGGATGGAAAACGCCATGCGCATGTGCCAGGCGGCGGCCAAGCTTCTCAAGGTTGACCCGGCGGATATGATCGTTGCCTCCACCGGTGTCATCGGACAGCGGCTGAATATTGAGGCCATCGAGGCCGGTCTGCCGGAGGCCTACAGCCAGCTGCGCCGGGACGGGTCCGACGACGCGGCCCACGCCATTATGACGACGGACACCGTCAAAAAGGAATACGCCTTTGAGACCGTCATCGGCGGCAAGACCGTCCGCCTGGGCGGCATCTCCAAAGGCTCCGGCATGATCCACCCGAATATGGGGACGATGCTCTGCTTCCTGACAACGGACTGCGCCATTTCCCCCGCAATGCTGCGCCAGGCCCTGCATGAGGCCGTCCGCGTCTCGTTCCATCGCATCAGCGTTGACGGCGATACGTCGACGAATGACACCTGCGTCATCCTGGCCAACGGGATGGCTGGCAATGCAGAAATTCAGGAGCCGGGTGCTGACTATGACGCTTTTTTGCAGGTCCTGACGGCGCTGTGTGTCCGCCTGGCCCGGGATATGGCCGCCGACGGTGAGGGGGCAAAGCACCTCATTACCTGCTGTGTCCAGCATGCTGCAACAGAAGCCCAGGCCGAGTGCATCGGCAAGAGCGTCATCGCTTCGACCCTGACGAAGGCCGCAATCTTCGGCTGCGATGCCAACTGGGGCCGCGTCCTGTGCGCCATGGGCTACTCTGGCGAGCAGTTTGACCCGGAGGCGGTCGATGTCGCCTTTGCCAGCTGCGCCGGGCGCATCCTGGTCTGCGATCATGGCAAGGGCCTGGACTTTGACGAAGACCTGGCCAAGAAGATCCTGACGGAGAAAGAAGTCATCATCGAGATCGATCTGCGGGCAGGCGACGCAACGGCCACCTGCTGGGGCTGCGACCTGACGTATGATTATGTCCGCATCAACGGCGACTACCGGACCTGAGGAGGCGGCGCGTATGCAGTTATCTCATATGGATCGGGCGCAGGTGCTGGCCGAGGCCCTGCCGTATATCCAGAAGTATTATAAAAAGACCATCGTCGTCAAGTACGGCGGCAACGCGATGGTCTCGGAGGACTTGCGAAAATCCGTCATTTCGGATATTATTCTATTGAAGCTGGTCGGCATCAATACTGTCGTCGTCCACGGCGGCGGGCCGGAGATCAACCACATGCTCGATAAGGTCGGCAAGGAGAGCAAATTTGTCGACGGCCTGCGCTATACGGACCAGGAGACGATGGATATTGTCCAGATGGTCCTGTGCGGCAAGGTCAATAAGGACCTGGTTGCAACGCTTACCGCCGCTGGAGGCAGCGCCGTTGGTCTGTGCGGGCTGGACGGCAATATGCTCCAGGCCCAGCGCCGGGTCGTCAACGGCAAGGAGTACGGTCTGGTGGGCGATGTCATAAAAGTCGATCCGACGGTCATTCACAACGCCATTGCCAACGAGTATATCCCTGTGATCTCCACCGTTGCCCGGGGCGTAGACGGCGAGAGCAGCTATAATATCAACGCCGATACCGCCGCCGCCCAGATTGCTGTGGCGTTGGGTGCGGAAAAGCTGATCCTGCTGACGGACACGCGGGGCCTGCTGCGGGATGTGCACGACGAGAGCACGCTGATCTCTGAGGTCCGCGCTGACGAAGTGCCGGGGCTTATTGCAGAGGGCGTGATCCAGGGCGGCATGATCCCGAAGGTCAACTGCTGCGTGGATGCCGTTGCCAACGGTGTGCACCGCACGCATATTCTCGACGGCAGAGTCCGTCATTCGATTTTGATCGAGGTGCTCTCCCATGCGGGTATTGGCACCATGATTTGGTGAGGAGGGAACACTTATGACCTTTGCAGAAATTCAGGAAAAAGATTCGCAATATATCCTCAATACCTACGCCCGGAATCCCCTTGCCATTGACCATGGCAAGGGCGCGACGCTTTACGGCGTGGATGGGAAGAAATACATCGACTTCACCTCCGGCATCGGCGTCAATTCCCTGGGCTACGGCAACGAGACCTGGGTGCAGGCCATCACGGCCCAGGCGCAGAAGCTGGCGCATATTTCAAACCTGTACTATACCGAGCCCGCCCCCCGGCTTGCTGAAAAACTCTGCAAGCGCACGGGCCTTGCCGGGGTATTTTTTGCAAACTCTGGCGCGGAGGCCAACGAGGGTATGCTCAAGGTTGCCCGGAAGTATTCCAGCGACCGCTACGGCGAAGGCCGCGGCACGGTCATTACCCTGCGCAATTCCTTCCATGGCAGAACGATGAACACCCTGATGGCTACGGGGCAGGACCATTTCCACAAACATTTTTATCCCTTCCCGACGGGCTACCGTTATGCCCCGGCCAACGATCTGGCTGCGCTGGAGCAGGCGGCAGGGGGGGATGTCTGCGCCGTCATGATGGAGCTGGTCCAGGGTGAGGGCGGCGTCAATCCGCTGCAGGCGGATTATGTCCGCCAGGTGGCGGCCCTCTGCCGGGAGCGGGATTGGCTCCTGCTCATTGACGAGGTGCAGACCGGCATCGGCCGCACCGGTACCCTCTTTGCTTGGCAGCAGTTCGGTATCGAGCCGGATGTGGTCAGCTTTGCCAAGGGCATCGCCAGCGGCCTGCCCTTTGGCGGCTTCCTGGTCAATGCGAAGTGCCGCGGCGTCCTGACGCTGGGGGACCACGGCTCGACCTTCGGCGCGAATCCCATCGCCGCCGCCGCCGGCAATGTCGTGCTCGATACGCTGACGGACGAATTTTTGGAAGAGGTCAGGCAGAAGGGTCAGTATCTGCGGGAGAAGATCGAGGCCATGGACAGCCCGTATACCAACGGTGTCCGGGGTCTGGGCATGATGCTGGGCGTCGGCGTCCAGGGCATGACCCACAAGGAGCTGTGTGCCAAGCTGCGGGATGCAGGCCTGCTGTGCCTAACGGCGGGGGGAGATACCCTGCGCCTGCTGCCGCCGCTGGTCATTACGAAAGAAGAAATGGACGAAGGCCTGGCTATCATGGCCCAGGTCATGAAAGGAGCATAATATGCAGCAGCATTTTCTGAAATTATTGGACTTCACCCCCGCTGAGATTCAGCAGCTCATCGACACGGCGGCAGATCTCAAGGCAAAGAAAAAGGCGGGCCAGGCCCACCGCTATCTTGAGGGCAAGAATGTCGCCTTGATTTTTGAAAAATCCTCCACCCGGACCCGCTGCGCCTTCGAAGTTGCGGCGTACGATCTGGGCATGCACACGACGTACCTCGGCCCCACCGGCTCCCAGATGGGCAACAAAGAGTCCATCGCCGATACGGCCCGGGTCCTGGGCCGGATGTATGACGGCATCGAGTACCGGGGCTTCGGTCAGACCATCGTCGAGGATCTGGCAAAATACGCCGGTGTCCCGGTCTTTAACGGCCTGACCAATGAATTCCACCCTACCCAGATTTTGGCGGACTTCCTGACAGTCCAGGAGAAATTTGGCCATCTGAAGGGCATCAAGCTTGTCTATATGGGTGATGCCCGTTATAACATGGGCAACTCCCTGATGGTTGGCTGCGCGAAAATGGGGATGCACTTTGTCGCCTGCGCGCCGGAGAAATACTTCCCGGATCAGGCTCTGATCGCCCAGTGCCAAGCCATCGCCGCCGAGACCGGCGCGACGCTGGAATTCAATTCCGACCCCATGGCCGCCACGAAGGGCGCGGATGTCATTTATACGGACGTCTGGGTCTCCATGGGCGAGCCCGCGGAGGTCTGGCAGGAGCGTATCCACGACCTTTCTCCCTACCAGGTCACCAGCGCGATCATGCAGAACGCCGGGCCCCAGTGCCGCTTTATGCACTGTCTGCCTGCCTTCCACGACCGCAATACGACCATCGGCCAGGAAATCGCCGAGAAATACGGTCTGGGCGAGATGGAGGTCACCGACGAGGTCTTTGAGAGCGCCCAGTCTATCGTCTTTGACGAGGCGGAGAACCGGATGCATACCATCAAGGCCGTCATGTACACGTTTATGAAGTGACGTGCCATGCAGATGAGGACAGAGCATGATTCCATGGGCCAGGTCCAGGTACCGGCCCAGCACCTCTGGGGTGCGCAGACCCAGCGGAGCCTGAATAACTTCTCCATCGGCCAGGAGCGTATGCCGGCGGAGATCATCCGGGCGCTGACGCTTTTGAAAAAAGCCTGCGCCCTGGCCAATGCGAACTTCGGCAAGCTGACAGACCAGCAGGCTGGGGCTGTTGCTGCCGCCTGCGACGCGATCCTAGCTGGGGAGTATCCGGCGGAGTTTCCGCTGCATGTCTGGCAAACCGGCAGCGGCACCCAGACCAATATGAACGTCAATGAGGTCATCGCCCATATCGCAGCCCAGGGCGGCGTGACACTCCACCCCAACGACCATGTCAATTGCTCCCAGAGCAGCAACGACGTCTTCCCCACGGCGCTGCATATGGCGGCGATGGATGGTCTGCAGAACCGCTTGCTGCCCCGCCTGGCTGCCCTGCGGGATGCCTTTGCCCGGCTGGAGACTAGATGCCGGGGCGTGCGGAAGATCGGTAGAACCCATCTGCAGGATGCTGTCCCCCTGGATTTTGCGGATGAGGTCAGCGCCTGGCGCTACATGCTGGAGGAGAACGAGGCTATGCTGCGGGATTGCCTGCCGTATCTTGCCCAGCTGGCCATTGGCGGCACCGCCGTCGGCTCCGGTCTCAATGCACCAGCGGGCTTTGACGAAGCTGTCTGTGCCCTGCTGTGTGACGAGACGGGCATCGCCTACCGGCCGGATGCGAATAAGTACCACGCCCTGTCCTCCAAGGACGCCGTGGCGTTTGCCCACGGGGCGCTGAAGGCGCTGGCGTGCAATCTGATGAAGATCGCCAACGATATTCGCTGGTTGGCCAGCGGCCCCCGCTGCGGCATCGGAGAGATTACGATCCCGGCCAATGAGCCGGGCAGCTCCATTATGCCCGGTAAGGTCAATCCGACGCAGTGCGAGGCCATCACGATGATCGCCGTCCAGGTCATGGGCAACGATGCGGCCATCGGCTTTGCCGCCTCCCAGGGCAATTTCCAGCTCAATGTTTTTATGCCGGTTATTGCCTATAATCTGCTGCAGTCGCTGCAGCTGCTGACCGACGGCATGGGCAGCTTCGCGGAAAAATGCGTCGACGGCATCGCGCCGAACGCCCGCGCAATGCGGCAGAACCTGGAAAACTCTCTGATGCTCGTTACCTGCCTGACCCCGGCCATCGGCTACGAGGCTGCGGCCAAAATCGCAAAGCAGGCCCATGAGACTGGCACGACATTGCGAGAGCAGACCATCGCCAGTGGCCTTTTGACCGCCGAAGAATTCGACAAGCTCATCGCTCCGCAATTGGGAAAATAAGTGCAAAAACCGCCCCGAAGCGGAACAGTTTTTTCGCGTTGCGACAAAAACAGCGGCCAGGCAAATGCGCCTGACCGCTGCTTTTATATTTTTTCTATCATAAGCGGCCCGCCGGGGTATTGTGGCGGGCCGCTGTGTGGAGTCGAGATTCTGGAGAGTTTTGCGCGATCACACCTGCGCGCGATACAAGAAGGAAACGATCTGAGCGCGGGTGCAGGTGCCGTCCGGGGCGAAGAGGCCGTCGCCGATGCCGCTGGTGATACGGTTCATCGTCGCCCAGGCCACAGCCCGGGTGTAGTACGCGTCTGCCGGGACATCGTCAAACGTATCCAGCATCAGCCCGGGGGGAGAGCCGAAATAGCGCCACAGGAAGCAGACGCTCTGGGCCCGGGTGCAGGGGGCGTTGGGGCTGAACGTTGTGGCCGTCGTCCCTGCGGTGATGCCCTGGTCGACTGCCCAGGCCACGGCCTGTGCATAGTAGGCGTTCCGGTCCACATCTACAAAGGGCGTGCTGCCGGATACCGTTGGCTTCCCGGCGGCGCGCCACAGGAAGGTCACGATCTGGGCGCGGGTACAGGGCGCATCGGGGCTGAAGGTCGTGGCCGATGTCCCGGCGACGACATTATGATAGTAGGCCCAGAGGACCGGCTGGTAGTAATACTGGGTGTCAGCCACATCCGCGAACGGGTTGGGCCGCGTGTCCTCTTCACTCTCCGGGACGGAGACGGTGACCGTCATCTTGCTGTCCTTCGGCGCCTTTGTGTCATAAAAATACTGAAAAGAGCTGCGGCGGTTCTGAAGGGTCATCACGCCTGTCGAAGCGTCAAAACTTGCGCCGGTGTCTGCACTGATTCGGCTGAAGTCAAATGTAGGCTCCAGCAGCGCCATATTGTAGCGGTAGGTGCCATCCGGATACGGCGTCATCGGCGCGTCGCTGCGGGTGCTTTGATCGCCCAGCGTGACGTCCTCCAGGGCGGTATTCTGGGAGAGGTCCAGTGTCCGCAGTTTGTTCAAATTGCAATTGATCTTACGCAGCGCCGGGCAGCCGCTTACGTCCAGCGTCTCCAACTTGCCCCAGTTGCAGTCTAGCTCCTCCAGGGCTGGGCAGCCCCGCAGGTCCAGGTTCTTTATCTGCGTCATACCGCACGTCAGATAGCGCAGCGCGCCCTTATCCTGCAGGACCAGTTCGCTCAAACCGGTGGCGTAGCAAACCAGCTTTTCCAGCTTTGTGTTCGTCGAGAGGTTTAAACGGGATATGCTGGTATCCCCGCAGTCCAGCTCGCGCAGCTCTGTCAGGCCGGTCACATCCAAGCCCCTGAGCCAACAGCCGCGGAAGTCCAGCTTCTGCAGCTTTGTGTTCGCACGCAGATCTAACCACTCAATGAGTGTGGCTTTCTGGCGCAGCTTTAGCTCGGTCAGGCCTGTCAGCAGTTCAAGGCCGGTATAATCCTCGATATCCTGGAGTGACAGCGACGTGGCAGCCCGCAGTGCGGTCAGGTGGGCGTCGGTCAATTCCGTCTCGTCCTCGGCGGTGAGCCCGGCTGGCGTTAAGACTGCTTCGTTCAGCTGCTGGCGGAAATTCTCACTCGGGAAAGCCGCCGCGAAGGTCACCGGGGCGGCAAAGGCAGGCACAGGCAGCAGGGAAAGGCACAGCACCAGCGCCAGCAGCAGGGCAGAGATCCTCATACGTTGCTTCATAAGATGTCTCCTCACAATTTGAATTTCCGCAAAAGCTGCGGTTACACCTAGAATATAGGATTTTGATCAAAATTGCAATGATTTTTTATAAAAAATTTAGATTTGCAGCACAAATTCTAGTCACGTATCTCACTACGTTGCGCCTGGGGCGGTGCAGCGGCGATTTTTTCCTCTGTCCAGCGGTCGATCTCCGCCTTGAGGGCCCGGAGATAGGGCGAGAATTGGACCGCCTCCTGGCCGTAGGTCCGCTGCAGGTCATATTCCAGGGGCAGCCAGGAATCCAGGCTGGCCTCATTATGCTGGATGACCGCCTCCAGCTTATCCAGCGCTTTATAGAGCTTGGCCTCCGGCGTCGCAAGGGCGG
>OMNT01002420.1_pt1 | contig 15062 bp, 10 predicted proteins | sample 1672551 | NCBI WGS metagenome assembly OMNT01 (sample SAMEA3136698, study PRJEB25190) | human gut metagenome
TAACCCGAATCAGAAAAAAATCAAAAAATTTTTTAAAGTAGCAAAAAAGCACAAGGGCATATAAGAAATGCTGTTCTTGTGCTTTTAAAATTGTTCCTGTTATGTAACGTGAAAAACCATATTCAAGGGTATATTTTGCCGCTGTGAAAGCTAGGATTTTTTTGACAATAACGGATATATTGAAGATTGTCGATTATACAGGTCTTTCAATGCGGCTACCTCCCAAAGCCGCTAACCCAAAACCATTATGTTGTTTTTCTATTGATGGGAAAAGAAAAAGGCGGCTTTTCAACCGCCATCTGGAAAAAGGTATTTTGTGACACGCAAAAACGGTACTGTTGATAGCGGTTTTTTTTATTTGCCGCTATGCAGCACTTTTTAATTGATTTACGCATAATAGGAACTGATAAACCTTACTATACGTTTTTCTATACCTGTTAGAAAATCAACAGGAACAGTAAAATGTAGTGAGGTGATTAAATATGCGTAAAAAAGAAGATAAGTATGATTTCAGAGCCTTTGGTCTTGCCATCAAAGAAGCTCGTAAAAAACAAGGTCTTACTCGTGAACAGGTGGGAGCTATGATTGAAATTGACCCACGCTATTTGACAAATATTGAAAACAAAGGGCAGCACCCAAGTTTACAGGTGTTCTATGACCTTGTATCATTACTTAATATTTCCGTTGATGAATTTTTCCTGCCTGCGTCTGATCTGGATAAAAGCACCAGAAGACGACAGTTGGAAAAACAACTTGACAACCTTTCCGATAAGGATTTAATTATCATGGAAAGTGTCGCTGACGGAATTATCAAGTCTAAAAAAATAAAAGAATAATTTTACATTTATCAGAGTTATTTTTTCTTAATGATATTTTCAATGTTAATTATTTTTTGTGCTATCTCTTTATAAAAAGCAGGTTCGTGAGAAACAAGCAAAACTGTGCCTTTAAATTCTTTTAATGCAATTCTTAAAGCTTGTTTTGCTTGAATGTCCAAATGGTTTGTTGGCTCGTCCATGATAATAAAATTACAAGGAGTAAGAGTTAATAGGCATATTTTTACTTTTGCTTGTTCTCCACCGCTTAATGTGCCAATACTCTGCATTGCGTGTTCTCCTATGATTCCGCAACATGCCAGGTTTTTTCTTACTTCCTTTATCGTAAGGGACGGATAACAATCAGACACTATCTGTATTGGAGTTTCCTTTTCATTTTCCCAATATAAATCCTGTTCAAAATATCGTAACTTCACTTGCTCGGAAAAAGAAAATGAACCATTTAGAACATCTAATTTTCCGACCAATGTCTTTAATAATGTCGATTTTCCAATACCGTTAAAACCAGTTATTACAACTTTCTGTCCACCATTAATAGCAAAATCAATGTCAGATAAAACAGGATAATGATAACCAACAGATAAATGCTTAACGCTTAAATGTTCTGTATTTGTCAAAGGCATTTCACGAAAATGAAAAAATGGCACAACTTCTTTTTGTTCAATAGCCTCCATCTTATCCATTCTGTCTAGTTGCTTTTGTCTGCCCCTTGCCATTTTTGATTTTCTTCCTGCTATATTTTTACGGATAAATTCTTCCGTTTTCTTGATTTCCTTTTGCTGTGCGGAATATTGACGTATATAATTCTCTCGCAGAGCAGTTTTCTTTTTCAAAAATTCCGAATAAGTGCCATAATATTTTCCGATTTTGTAGTTATCTATATCACAAATTCGATTTGAAATTTTTTCTAAAAAACTATAATCATGCGAAACAACCATAAAGGCATTACTTAAACCGCAGAGATATTCCGACAGCCAATCAATATGTTCTTTATCCAAAAAATTGGTTGGTTCATCAAGCAATAATACGTCTGGCTTTTCAAGCAATAGTTTTGCTAATATTACCTTTGCACGTTGACCGCCACTCATTTGTGCAATAGGTCTATCTAAACCGATTGCTGATAATCCCAAACCAGTTGCGACCTGCTCTATTTTCGTATCAATCAAATAAAAATCCTGTCGTTCTAATTCTTCTTGATACTTTGCTGCTATGTCTAAGTTTTGAAAATCACCATCATGTATATTCTCATATAAACAGTTCATTTTTTCTTCCAATTCATATAGATGTGAAAAAGCAGTTTTCAAAAATCTTTTCATATCAAGCTGCATATCAATTTCAGCGTATTGGTCTAAATAGCCGATACTTGTTTTAGGCTGCCACATAATACGCCCTTCATCGGGGAGAAGTTGCCCCGTACAAAGTTTAATCAGCGTACTTTTTCCCGTTCCATTCTGCCCGACAATTCCAATATGTTCTCCTTTGTTTAATGAAAAATCTGCATTTTTATATAAAACATTTTCACTAAACGAATGTGATAAATTTGTAATCTCTAATAAACTCATGTTTCATGTTCCTTTCTCTTTTTTTTGAGCATAAAAAATAGGAGGCAAAATACACAAAGTGCAATAGCCTCCTGTTAAAATTATGAATGTATAACAAAAGACTATAGACAAAACATTGCCTATAGCCTTAATTTTTTTACGTTTTATAACATACGGAAAAGAGACAATAAAAGTATATCACTCTATTGCCACATTCCCGATGAAATCTTACGCATTTCTTTATATGCTATACTCTGTACAATGTTTCATCGGATTTAATTGTACAGAGATAAGTTTCTTTATGAGTTGATTTGTTATATAGTAATTCATAATTTTTCTCCTTTATAAAACAAAGAAATTTTAACACATTCATTTTAATGTGTCAATTATTTTAGGACATTTTCAAAAACGCTTGACATCTATCAGATTATCTTTTTATCCTACAATCTTCCAGTTACTATCTTTTTCCAGCGTTAAGTCAAACTGTGAAATCTGTGTTGCTTTTGTTCTCTGGTCGAGATACTTCACCGATACCGAAACTTTGACCTGTTCCCCATCTTTGATGAAGATAGGATTTACCAACTCTGAAAACAGATAACCACAGTTTACAGGTTCAAGCACATTGCCAGATACATAATAGGCAAGCTCCTTTTCCGTAGCGGTAGGGTACAGCTTAAAGAATGTTTCCAAGAACTCTGTCACTTCCTCCGTTGTGGCAGCATCCACCGTTCCGTCAGATTCCTTTGTCTTTGGTTCATAGCTGGATTTTGTCGGTGTGCTGCTAATGGTCGGATTCTGTGTGATAACCATGTTTCCATTGCTATCTACATGAACCACTACCATATAAGCGGAGGTGTAACCGATTGACGTTTCACCCTCCGTTACCGTCTGATCTACGGAGTAGACAACGGTAAAGTCGTCTGTTCCAGCCTGTTCTATATCCCAAATCTTTACATCTGTTACCGTAGAGCTTGTGGGTATATCCTGCCTTACCGTATCGACATTCAAATCCTGCAAGCTCTTAGTCAGATAATTGTTGATGGCTGCGGTTCTTTTATCAATGGATTCCTGCGTATTGCTCCAAGAATAGTAGGACTTCGCAAAGGCTTTTACAAAGTTCTCTATCCTGTTAGTGTCAACAATTCTTTGTTCAATGACTTCCTTTTCATGTACCGTGTGCATATCAATGGCGGTGAAATTCTTATACACCCCAAAGCTGACGCTTGTAATCAGCACCAGCCATAAGGCAATCACAGTTTTCTTGTGTGTGCCGACTTTCATCACAGGCACTTTTTTCTCTTTTTTCGGTTTTGATTCCTTGTCCTTTTTCTTAAATATCATAGTACCATTTCCTTTCTATTTTGATTTTACCCGACCAGCACCAATCAAGTGTTTCTGCCAGTACGGGCTTGTTAAATCTGCATATCCAATAGGGTCGCCAGCGTGATACATTCTGTTGTTTCCTGCATAGATTCCCACATGGGTGACATACGTTCCAGAATTATAAGTGGAGTGAAAGAATACCAAGTCACCAGCTTTCGCCTGTGACAGCGGTATGTGCTGCGTAGCGTCATACTGTGCCTGTGCGGTACGAGGTAGACTGATACCAGCTTTCCCATAGCACCAAGACGTAAGACCAGAACAGTCAAAGCTGGTGTTTGGATTGCTGCCGCCAAAGACATACTTCCAGCCTTGATACTTCAATGCTTCTTTGAAGATTGCCTGTGCGGTAGCGTCACTGAAACTGGGAACAGCTAAATACTGGTTCACCAGACGGACATAGAACATATTTCCGTACTTATAACGCCAGCCGCCATTTTCCTTAATGGAAATCTCATTCTTATAGGTGACTTTGACACCGTCCGATTTGTCTTTAGCGAAACTGACAGCCAGTTCAAAAGTGTACTTTTTTCCATGCTTCGCCACATAGTCAATGAAGCCACCGCCATAGTTATAGGCTTGTACCACTGTGTCAATGTCACAGCCTTTTGCTTCTGCGGATTTTAAAAGCTCCGAGAAGTATTTACACCCCTGTTTGATGGATTCCTCCGTCGAGAGGGAATTAGGCGGCAACCCCATTGATTCTGACGACTGCATGACGTCCGTAGCTGTACCGCCAGATTCCACCTGCATGATGGCAAGCAGATAGTTCACATAGTCCGAGATTCCGTATTCTTTCGCATATTTTTCTACCGTCGGTTGATGTTTCAGCACTTCCTCTGACAGATTCAGTCCAGAAAAATCAAAGTAGGAAGTGCTGTTTTCTTCATCATCTGCGGTCACGATAAACAGGAACAAAAGCAGACAGATAATCACCGTAAAAATCCCACCGAACACAGCGAAGTGTCTTAGCTTCATTTCTTACCGCCTTTCCTGCTGGTCGTTTTCTTCATGGTTGACGGGTTTGTGGTCTTTTTCTGTACGGTCTTTGTCTGCTTTTGATGTTTGACTGTCTGACGGGGCATATCTGTCACAGTTCCCGAATGTTTTGGTGTAGCTGCTGGAGAAGAAGATTCTCTGGCAACCTGCGTCCTTACTTCCTGTTGCTTTGTGACAGGCTCTTTTGCTCTGGCAGATTGTGATAATCATGGATTGCGTATTCTTCGTATCTGTCATTCAATGTCCTTATGTTCTGCTACCTTTGTAGGCTCGTCTGGATTGGATAAATCGTACAATTCCTCAAATGTCACAAGCTCCTTGCCTGCAAGCTCGCTGGCATTGAATGTAAATGTAATCTGAACTTCCATCTTCGTGTCCGTAGCGGTGAAAGCAAGGTCATTTTCCACACGCTCACCACCCACAAGAAGCTCTGCATTTTCAGATTTCACCATTTCCCAACCTTTAAGCTGATATTTTGTTCCTTTTTCCAAGCCATCTAAAGTGACCGTATCAATGACAGTCACCTCTTTACCAGCAACAATCATCTTTTCACCTGTTGCCTTGTCGGTAGCTGTGGTATGAATGGTGATGATTCTTTCCTCGATTGTCACAGTCTGCCCGTCGTCCTCAATGTCCTTATGTTCTGCCACCTTGATAGGCTCGTCTGGATTGGATAAATCGTACAATTCCTCAAAAGTTACAAGATCTTTACCACCAAGAGCAGAAGCATTGAATGTATAAGAAACCTCAACTTCCATCTCTGATTTTTTTGCAGTGAAAGTGTAATCACTTTCCACAGGCTCACCATCAATAAGAAGCTGTGCGTTTTCAGACTTCATCATCTGCCAGCCTTTTAGTTGATACTTCGTACCTTTTGTAAGTCCGTCTAAAGTGACGGTATCAACGATAGTCACGCTTTTACCAGCGACAATTGATTTTTCGCCTGTTGCCTTATCAGCAGCGGTAGTATGGATAGAGATTTCTGGTTCATAATCATCTGTCAATGTACCCAAATGAATGACAGTCTTATTTCTTGAAACTATCACATCAAAAGCAGGAATCAGTGTCATTCCTTTGTTGGAATCACAGCGTAATTCCTCGATTGTATAGGTATCGTAGAGCAACGCACCTTTGCTGTCGTCTGGTGTGGAAGTACCGAACCAGATACCGTCCTCACTGTTTTCGCCAGCGTTGGTGTTCTGTGTATGAGATACCCAGTCAGCAGCGGTAGAGAACTGACCGTTTGCGTCCGTCACAATGATGTGGCTTTCGCCTGTGGTCTTGCTTGTGATCCTGAACGGAACATTCGCAAGTCGCTTATGAGTACCGTCACCGATTTTCACACCCTCCAAGTCACCACGTTTAATCTGATTGTAGATGGAATGTGCTTCGTCAGTTAAGTCAACGATTTTTCCATTCTCTGTGATTTCAAACTCAATCGGTTTTGCACCGTCCGTCAAATATCCCTCTGGGGCGTTGCTTTCTTCTAAGCGGTATTTTCCATAAGGTAAAGTATCTGCGGCAGTCGTAGCGATACCGTCAACGCCTGTATGGATTGTCTTGACTGTTTCATTTTTGTTGTATAATTTGCCATCTACCAATACCGCATTATCATTTAAGGAAATGATTTCAAAGGCAGTATCTTTCAATGTTGCACCGCCTTGTGGTTTTGTGTCTTTTGTTTCAAGGTCACGCTTTTGGATTCTCACACCTCCACGGATAATCTTGTCCGATACGGAATACTGGTTGCTGCCGCTTAATGCTGCAAGTTCGCCATCTTCTGTAATCTGTGCCACATACACGCCTTTTATCTGTTCAGAACTTCCAGCGGCTTGCATATAAGCACCATCTAACAAGTAACCGTTTGGAGCAGCTTTTTCTTCTACAGTGATAGTACCAAGCGGTAAACAGATAGTACCGTTTTGTGTATAGAAGCTGTCACCAGATACCTTATAGGAATCTGCCGATCTTGTGATATAGTGGATAGTGTTATCGCTGCCTTTTTCCGCTTTTGTCTTTGTCGTCCATGTGCGTGTTGGTTCTGATGGAAGATTATCTTTTGTGTAATAACCGTCATAATACTTCCAGACGAACTCCGCACCCTCTAAAGAAGCGTTACCCTGTGCGGTTGCTTTTCCTGTTTCCATATCAATCTTGAAAAGCTCAACCAAAGTGTCTGTGACTTTTGGTGTATCGCTGACTTTCAATGTGGAAGTTTCACCAGCCTTTACCGTAAGGGTATAGACGTTGTTATCTAACTGGAATCCTTTTGGAGCTTCGATTTCTTTTACATAGTATGTAGAAGCTCTCAACTCCACCGTATCCGTATTCCTGTTGCCATCTGTCATAAGTGTGGCAACTGATTTCGTGCAGCCTTTATCAGAATAGACACCATAAGTCGCACCAGATAAAGAATAGCAGTCATTAGATTTTGTAATCGCTGTATTACTGGACGATTTCTGAATCTTGCCATCACCGACAGCTAACTTCGCCCAGAACTGTCCTAAGTCCTGTCCTTCACCAACATAGATGTAACCACCGCAATCGTAACGGTCTTTATTTTCTTTAGCGAAAGCCTTTGCGTTCTCATAGACTTCTGACTGGATTTTCTCTGACACTTCATCATAGGCAGCTCGTACATTGTTGTACCCCCAGCCTAAGTGAACGCTCAATCTTCGCCAGACAACACATTGTTCCAACAGATAGACTTGTTTGCTGGAAAGACTGTGCTTTTCTGCATACTGTTTGACGTATTCCAGATTCAACGCCACATCAGATATTTGGTCGTCGCTCATTCGCTCTGTTGCATTGATACGATTCTTATATCCCGATTGGAAATTTGTGTTTATATCAATACAGTAGGCAATCTGCCCGTCAGCGTTCATTATGCTTTCTTCAAAGCTGGAAACCTCTGAACCGCCATTGTCAATCTTGACGATTGTTCCTGCTTTACCGTCCGTAGTAGTATAGACGGAATCCGCAGCATGAACCTGTGTGACAGGTAATGCAGTAAATACGGTTGCAAGGGTAAGTACACCTGTAAGCAATCGCTTCATAATCTTTTTCATAATGTTTGATTCTCCTTTCATTTTGGGTAAAAAAATAGACGCTCATTGTTGAACGTCTTAGTTGCTGAAACCATTGGAACTATGTAGGATAGCTTGCTTCATCTTCATTTTTCTATGTTTTTGTTCTTATGCAATCGTAGCAGGAAAAGGCTTGTCCTACGCAAAATGGCGTATTTTCAAGGGTTTCCAGCTATGTTGTTCTTACGAGGTCGCACCAGAGCAGAAGGCTAGGTCAACCTATGATAATATCCTGCGCGTTGTGCGGGATATACCGGAGATAGCAGATCCCATCAAATTTCTGAGAGCCAGAGAGATTGTACATTTTCAGAGATTTGGAGAAGCGCTGCGGTCTGTTCAGGAGAATCTGGATGCAAAGAATTTCTATGCCTTTAACCCCAGCTTTGATAATCCCTGCAAGGCGTCATGTAAAGACTGCAAATAGCATATAAAATAAGGATATTTTTAAATAGACTAAGCAGGAGTTGCCTCAAAAGTTTTCATAATGGCAGTAATGGAGGCATGCAGATAAGGCCGGTACTGTACCAGAGGTACCGGCTGCTGATAGAGGATGCAGCTGTAACAGGAGGAGCCGACCAGTTCAATAATAGTGAAAAGAAGCAGCTCCGGATTTTCGTAGGTAGCCCTGCTTTTTGAAAGCATATCCAGATAGGACTGATAGAAATGGTAGTCTTCATCTGGCATTTTTTCCTCAAAAGCACCCTTAAAGATTCCCCAGGAGAGATTCTTGGAGATGAAAAGAAGGAGAGTATGGTCTCTGTCTAATTCTGTAAGTATATAATCGACAATAAAATGTACCTGTTCTTCAAAATCACAGATATCAGTTCGAGCCAATGCTTCATGGGCATGATAAAAAAGCTCCCCTGTCTTGTGGGAGATAAGTTTATTTCGGACATCATATTTATCTTTGAAATAAAGATAGAAAGTTCCCTTGGCTACACCTGCCTGATCTACAATATCTGAAATTGTGGTTTTTGCAAGTCCTTTTGTGGTAAAAAGCTCAAAAGCGGTAGTGAATAGAGCGTCTTTTTTCTTTTTCTTATTCAGCTCCAGTTTTCCCATTACAGTTCCCTCTTTCATACATTCTTATTTTTTATTTTAAACAAAAATGACTGAAAGTCAATATTACATTTTTCTTCTGGAAAAATTTAGGCAAATTGTGCAGAATGATTATTGACTGACAGTCAGTTTTGGTATATAACATTCCATGAAATAAAAAATGACTGTTGGTCATAGAATGATTAAACAGTATCAATAAGAAAGAAAGAAGAGGAGAAAAGGATGATTAAGGTAGGAAAGTGGATTGCAAAACACAAAATACTGATCATTATTATTGGAATTGCATTGCTGATCCCGTCATATCTTGGTATGGCGGCCACCAGGATCAACTACGATGTACTGAGCTATCTGCCGGATACTCTGGAAACAGTAAAGGGTCAGGATATTATGGTAGATCAGTTTGGAATGGGAGCCTTCTCCATGATTGTAGTGGAGGATATGGAACTAAAGGATGTAGCGGCTTTGAAAGAAAAGATAGAGGCTGTAGATCATGTGAAAAAGGTTTTGTGGTATGATAGTGTATTAGACCTGTCGGTACCTGTGGAAATGCTTCCTAAGGATTTGAAAGAGGCCTTTTTTAACGGAGATGCAACCATGATGATTGCGTTGTTTGATAATACAACGTCGTCAGAAACTTCCATGGAGGCTGTAACACAGATCCGTAAGATTACTTCAAAGAACTGTTTTGTCAGTGGAATGACAGGTATTGTTACTGATATCAAGCAGATCGCGCTTAAGGAAATGCCGATTTACGTTGTGATCGCTTCCTGCCTTTCTCTGGTAGTACTTCTCCTTGCAATGGATTCTCTGGTAGTCCCGGTTCTGTTTTTGCTCTGCATCGGTGTGGCAGTTTTATATAACCTGGGAAGTAATATTTTCCTTGGTCAGATTTCCTACATCACTCAGGCTCTGACAGCAGTACTTCAGCTTGGTGTTACCATGGACTATTCCATTTTCCTGCTAAACAGCTATGAAGAGAATAAGAAACGCTTTGAAGGTGATAAAGAGAGAGCAATGGCACATGCCATCAATGCAACCTTCAAATCTGTAATCGGAAGTTCCATTACAACAGTTGCAGGATTTATCGCACTTTGTTTTATGACATTTGCACTTGGACGTGACATGGGTATTGTAATGGCAAAGGGTGTTGTAATTGGTGTTTTATGTTGTGTAACTTTACTTCCGGCTTTGGTACTTACCTTTGACGGAGCAATTGAGAAGACAACGCATAGGAAATTGCTTCCAAGCTTTGACAAGGCATCTGCTTTTATTACAAAGCATTATAAAGTATGGCTGATCATTTTCCTGGTAATGCTTTTCCCGGCTATCCATGGAAACAATAATCTGAAAAACTACTATAATATTGATAAATCATTGCCTTCTACTCTGGATAGTAATGTGGCAAATGCAAAGCTTCAAGATACCTTTAACATGAATAATGTACATATGGTATTGCTAAAGAAGGGACTGACATCAAAAGAGAAAACAGAAATGCTTAGCCAGATCAAAGATGTTGACGGTGTGAAATGGGCACTGGGAATGGATTCCTTCGTAGGTGCCGCATTTCCTGATACTATGATTCCCAGTGATCTGAAGAAGATGCTGGAGAGTGATGAATATGAAATGGAATTTATCTGTTCTGAATATAAGACAGCAACAGATGAAGTAAATAACCAGATCGATGAGATCCAGAAGATTGTAAAAGGCTACAGTCCTGAATCCATGGTAATTGGTGAAGCACCTCTGACAAAGGATTTACAGGATGTTACAGATGTAGACTTAAAGACAGTAAATACCATTTCCATTCTGGCAATCTTTATTATTATCATGATCGTATTCAAATCCATTTCTCTTCCGGTTATCCTGGTTGCAGTTATTGAATTTGCAATCTTTGTTAATATGTCTGTTCCATATTATCAGGGAAAGGAAGTTGTATTTGTAGCAAGTATTGTTATCGGATGTATCCAGCTGGGTGCAACTGTTGACTATGCGATCCTGATGACCAGTAGATATCAGAAGGAGAGAGGGCTTGGAAAAGGCAAGAAAGAAGCCATTGCTATTGCACATAAGACTTCCATGAAGTCAATTGTGATCAGTGGATGCAGTTTCTTCGCAGCAACCTTCGGTGTTGGTCTCTATACACAGGTTGACATGATCGGAAGTATCACAAACCTGCTTTCTCGTGGCGCGGTTATCAGTACTTTAGTTGTACTTCTGGTGCTGCCGGCAATGTTTATGATATTTGACCCGCTTATCTGCCATACATCTATTGGATTTGCCAAGAAAAAAAAGGCAGAAGAGAAGACAAAATAAGAGATTGATTTGTTAAGGAAGTTTATTGTAAAGAGATAGAATATAAAGGAGTAATTTATTATGAACAGAAACAGAAAAAAAGCAGCAGCCGCTACTCTGGCAGCAGGAATGGCAGCAGTTTTAAGTGCAGGAACCGTGATGGCAGCAGTGCAGACAGGAAGCAGTGATGTTTCAAAGGAAGAGACAGTTTATGTAAATACAACCGCAGAGGGAGAAGTTACAGATGTAACGGTATCTGACTGGTTGAAAAATTCAGGAAAAAATTCCACTGATGTGAAGGATGCTTCAGATCTGGCAGATATTAAAAATGTGAAGGGCGATGAGACCTTTACTCAGAAAGGTGATAATCTTACCTGGAATACAGACGGCGAGGATATTTATTATCAGGGTAAAACAGATAAGGATTTGCCGGTTTCTGTAAGTATTAAATATTATATGGATGGAACTGAGATTTCTCCGGAGGAGCTGGCAGGCAGAACAGGACATCTGAAGATGGTGGTTACCTATACCAATAATTCTAAAAAGACAACTAAAATTGATGGAAAAAATACAGAGATTTATTCGCCCTTTGTTATGGTTACAGGAATGATCCTGTCCACAGATAATTTCAGCAATATTACAGTGGATAATGGAAAGGTTATTTCCGATGGAAGCAGAAATGTGGTAGTAGGCCTGGGAATGCCGGGATTGAAAGAAAGTCTGGATCTTACTTCTGATATGGCAGATAAGATTGATATTCCAGAAGGATTTACCATGGAGGCAGATGTTACAGACTGTGAAATGAGTTCTACCTTTACTGCTGCATTGACAGATATTTTCAAGGACATGGATCTGGGTGATGTGGATGGACTGGATGATCTGAAGGATTCCATGAATGATCTGAAGGATGCTGCTCTGAAGCTTGTGGATGGTTCTAAAGAACTGTATGACGGAACAGATACCTTAAATGAAAAATATAAGGAATTTGCAGATGGAATCAGCAGTCTTCAGTCTGGAGTAAATGAATTAAGTGATGGTGCCAAGACTCTGGATGACGGAGCAAAGAGTCTGGATGAAGGCGCCCAGAAAGTAGACAGTGGAGCAAAAACCTTAAGTACAGGAGCGAAATCACTGAACAGCGGCGTATCCTCCTATACCTCAGGAGCGGATACTCTTTCAGCAGGAATCACACAATATACAGCAGGTGTAAATACACTGGACAGTAAAATGGAAGAATATCAGGCGGGAATGAAATCCCTGAGCGACGGTGTAAATGCGTATGTTGCAGGAGGCAATCAGCTGGCAGGAGGTGTGCAGAATTACGTTAATGGAACTACCACACTGACAGATGGAATGAAACAGTATATTGCCGGAGCCAGCCAGCTGGCAGGAGGTGTGAGCCAGTATGCAGGAGGAATCAAGAGTCTGGTTGAGGGAATGGGTCAGATGGTTCCCGGGATTGATACAGCAGTAAAGGGAATACAGTCTGCAGCAGAGAAAATGACAGCCCTTTCTTCACAGATTGATCCTGATATGATCAAGAATTTTGGACAGAATGTAACACAGTATACAGATGGTGTATCTGCATATACAGAAAAGGTACAGGAATATATAGACAGTGTGGAACAGCTGGCAGCAGGTTTATCCTCATTGGAAAGCTCATTGAATACGCTGGCATCCTCTCAGACGTCTTCCATTCAGCAGGGAACAAATGCCATGTCCGCACAGCTGGACAACAGTGCGGATACTATGAACAGCCAGGCTGACGAAATCGAATCCTGGATTAGTAATGCTTCTGAGGCTTCAGTGGATGCTTCTTCTGTGGAAGCAGGTATCAGCTCCGTGAATGGAAGTCTGGAGGCAGCAGAAGCTGCACTGAACAATATTGATTACAGTAACATGGATGAGGAAACTGCAGCAGCAGTGGCATCTGCAGTAAACAGTGCACTGGGCTCTGTACAGGCAGCAGAGGCTACTGCCTCAGGAATTGATACTTCTACGATTACAGCATCAGCACCGGATACTTCAGCACTGCAGGCGGCAGCATCAGCACTGAGAAGCTCTGCACAGACAGCATCAGCAACTGCAGAAACCCAGGAAGAAGCTGTTAATTCAAGTGTAGAGACCCTTCAAAAACAGCTGGAGCTTCTGAGCTCCGGAATGCAGAATGTAAAAACAGCGGTAAACACGCTGAATGCAGGAGCACAGACATTGACAGCAAATGATGAAGCATTGAAGAGTAGCGGAGCACAGCTTTCCGGACTTGGAACACAGCTTTCCCAGGGTGTGAATGGAATGAGCACCTTATTTACTCAGATGGAGGAACAGCTTCCGGTTATGCTTGAGGGAGTAAAACAGCTGCAGGCCGGTTCTGATCAGCTGACAACAGCCAACACAAAGCTTCAGAGCGGTTATGAAAGCCTGGCAAAGGCAAGCACTGAACAGATGATCTCAGGAGCAGATACACTTCTGAAGTCAGGTCAGACCCTTACAGATGGTATTACAACTTTGCAGGGCAAAAATAATGCCAATGCCAATGCTTTGCTGAAGGGAGCTAAGACTCTTAAAGGTGCCAGAAGGACTTTGACAAGCGGTATCTCTCAGATCAGTTCTGCTACCGGACAGCTGGTAAGTGGCGTAGGAACACTTGCTTCCAACAGCGGAGCTCTTACCAGTGGAGCTTCCCAGCTTTCTGCAAACAGCTCTTCATTAAACAGCGGAGCCTCCCAGCTTGCAAGCGGGGCAGATACTCTTGCAAATGGAACAGGTACCCTTGCAAGCGGAACCAAGACTTTAAAGAGTGGAACCAGCAGTCTGGTTTCCGGAGTGGGTACACTGAAGGATGGTGCTGATAAGCTGGCTGATGGAAGTGATCAGTTAAAGGATGGAATCAGTGATCTGAAGGACGGAGCAAAAGAACTGTATGATGGCCAGGAGAAATTCTATAAAGAAGGAATTGAAAAACTGGATGAGACAGTCACCGAAGATCTGCAGAAGATTTTGGATCGTTTTGAGGCAATCCAGTCTGATGATGTTATGTATACAACCTTTACAGACAAAGCTTCTGATATGGACGGAAATGTGAAATTTATTTTTGAGACAGATCCGGTGGAAATTTCAGACGAAGATTAAATGTTATTATGGTAATTCATTGCGTCTGCGGAAACTTTCTGCTATAATACGAAAAAGATAAAAGGTTATCATAAGATGAATGGTAACAAGCGATATAATGAAGGTGATTCCATGCAGAAAACAAAAACGCGGAAGCAGAGCAGGATTTCCAGTGCAAAAGCAGGCAGATCTATACAGCATGCCAGGGCAGATTATTACGATTACAGTCTGGTGGCAGTTATAGTGCTTCTGATCTGCTTTGGACTGGTTATGCTGTACAGTACCAGTTCCTATATGGCGGAAGTGAAATATGGAAATGATATGTTTTATTTTAAAAAACAGGCAGCGATCAGTGTAGCGTGTATTGTGATGGCTCTGATCATTTCCAGAATTGATTATCATATTTTATATTATTTTACTACAATTTTATATGTAGCAGCATTTGGACTTATGCTTCTGGTAAAACCCCCTCTGGGAACCGCTGCCAATGGTGCCCAGAGGTGGCTGCAGATCGGACCGATCCAGTTTCAGCCATCAGAGATTGCAAAAGTGGCAGTCATCGTGTGTCTGCCCTACATGATCATCAAAATGGGACGCAGGATCAAAACTCTGAAAGCATGTATGGTTCTGTTGGGCGTAGGTGGTCTGCTTGCGTTTGGGGCTTACCAGTTTACAGATAACCTGAGTACAGCCATGATCATTTTGGGAATAACAGTTGGAATGGTGTTTGTGGCACATCCGGATATGCGTCCGTTTAT
>OMNT01002427.1_pt1 | contig 15018 bp, 8 predicted proteins | sample 1672551 | NCBI WGS metagenome assembly OMNT01 (sample SAMEA3136698, study PRJEB25190) | human gut metagenome
TATAATGAAATAAGTTTAAGAGGTGATCCTGGTCTTCCACTTCCTGCGGAAGCATAAGCTGCGAAGGAATATACGGTGTTCCTGCATAAAATTGTTTGATAAAGCTGGTCAGTGTTTCTTTTTCTGTCTCTCCCGGCGCTGTTTTTAAATAAAAATGATCTCTTCCGATCAGTCTGCCTCCACGGATAAAAAAAACCTGCACGACCGCATCTGCATATTCTGTCGCCATAGCAATAACGTCTCTGTCTTCTCCTGCTGTGTCCGTGATCTTCTGCTTCTGCGCAATCTTCTGCACACTGAACAATAGCTCCCTGTATTCTGCTGCCTTCTCAAATTCCAGTACTTCTGCCGCATCCTGCATCTGTTTTTCCAATCTCTTTAATATAATGTCATAATTCCCATTCAGAAAATGCAGTACCTCCTGCACGGACTTCTGATACGCTTCCTGGCTTATATATCCCTGACAGGGCGCATCGCACTGATGAATGTGATAATTCAGGCATGGGCGTTCTTTTCCCGTATCCCTTGGCAGTTTACGATTGCAGCTCCGGATATGATATAATTTGCGGATCAGTTCGATCGTATCTTTTACTGCACCGGCACTTGTATATGGTCCAAAATATTTCGCTTTGTCTTTTATCATCTTTCGCGCCAGCATTATTCTTGGATATGCTTCATCCGCTGTCACTTTGATAAATGGATACGCCTTATCATCCATAAGCATCGTATTATACTTTGGATGGTGTTCCTTGATCAGATTACATTCCAGAACAAGCGCTTCCAGTTCAGAATCCGTAACGATATACTCAAATCTCCGGATATGCGTTACCATCTGCTCAATCTTTGCGCCTTTATTCCTGCTGCTCTGGAAATACTGACGCACCCGATTTTTAAGGCTGATCGCTTTTCCGACATATATGATCATATCTGTCTCATCATGCATGATATATACTCCCGGTTTTCCCGGAAGTTTTTTTAACTCTTCAGGTATATCAAACATTTGTCTTCCCTTTCTTTTTCTGATTCACATCGTAATTATTGTATCGGAAAAAAGGTCTGTAAGCAAGGTCTTGCAGAAGGCTTTTCATTATAACAGAAATCATATTTTCTCTATGCAAGCAAAAAAGAGTACGCAGATAAGAAAAATGGAGCAGATAAAATCTGCCCCATTTTGTATACTTACAATCTCTTATACTTCTTTCATTGCAATTCGTTCTTCGCCGGATGCCTTCTTCTCTTCCGGATCGGTTCCTTCCACTTCATGTAATATCTGCATAAATTCCTTACCTGTAATGGTCTCTTTCTCGATCAGGAATGCAGCAATCTTATCCAACGTTTCTCTGTGTGCCTGTAATAATGTCTTCGCCTGCTCGTAGGCCTCTTTCAGCATCTTCATGACTTCTTCATCAATCTCGGATGCTGTCTGCTGTCCACAGTTGCTGACCGGACGTCCGTCCAGATAACGGTTCTGAATGGATTCCAGACCGATCAGTCCGAACTTCTCACTCATACCATACTGCGTGATCATCGCTCTTGCTACCTGTGTTGCTTTCTCGATATCGTTTGAAGCACCTGTCGTAACCGTATCAAATACAATCTCTTCTGCAGCACGTCCGGCAAGCATACCAACTAACATTGCTTCCAGTTCTTTCTTCGTATTCAAATACTTCTCTTCCTCCGGAGTCTGCATAACATAACCGAGTGCTCCCATCGTACGTGGTACGATCGTAATCTTCTGTACCGGCTCTGCATCCTTCTGAAGTGCGCTCACCAATGCATGTCCGACTTCGTGGTAGGAAACGATTCTTCGTTCCTCCTGACTCATAATACGGTCTTTCTTCTCCTTGCCGACCAGTACAACTTCTACAGCCTCAAACAGATCTGCCTGCGATACCGCATGTCTGCCATGTTTGACTGCATTAATCGCAGCTTCATTGATCATATTGGCAAGATCTGATCCGACAGCACCGGAAGTTGCCAGTGCGATCTCTTCCAGATCAACCGTCTCATCCATACGGACATCTTTGGAATGAACTTTTAATACTTCCACACGTCCTTTTAAATCAGGTTTTTCAACAATGATACGTCTGTCAAAACGTCCCGGTCTTAACAGCGCCGGATCCAAGATCTCCGGACGGTTCGTTGCCGCCAACAGAACAAGTCCTTTATTGCTCTCAAATCCGTCCATCTCTGCAAGGAGCTGGTTCAGTGTCTGTTCTCTCTCATCGTTACTTCCCATCTGGTTGTCACGGCTCTTACCGATTGCATCGATCTCATCAATGAAAATGATACACGGCGCCATCTGCTGTGCCTGTTTGAACAGATCTCGTACACGGGAAGCTCCAACACCCACATACATCTCAACAAAAGCCGAACCGCTGAGTGAGAAGAACGGTACTTTCGCTTCTCCGGCGACCGCTTTTGCAAGTAATGTCTTACCGGTTCCCGGAGGTCCGACTAACAGTGCACCTTTCGGAAGTTTCGCACCAACACTTGTATATTTTCCCGGATTATGCAGAAAATCTACGACTTCCTGCAGAGATTCTTTTGCTTCATCCTGTCCTGCTACATCCTTAAATGTAACTCCGGTCTGCTTCTCCACATACATCTTGGCATTGCTCTTGCCGATTCCCATCATGCCGCCGCCCTTAGACATCTTCTTCATAAGGAAATTAAACATGAATACAAGAAGTACGATCGGAAGGATCACTGTGATGAAGATATCCATGATCAGTGAACTTGCCGTATCCGGAATCTGGGATTTAAACTCTACCCCTGCCTTATCTAAACGCTTTACAAGTGTGTCATCTGATACATTTCCTGTGTAATAATCCGGTTCCTTGCTCTTGGAGCTACCCTGCATCTGACTGATCTGGCCAAGCAGACTGTCCATAACATTTTCCTGATCTTCGCTTTCCTTAGAATCTGAACTATCACTCTGGTCTGCAGAAGCTTTCTCATTATCCTTTACTTCTGTAAGTTTTCCCTCTGCCTTTTCCTTTCTGGCGTCATCTGTCAAAACGATATTGATCCTTGAATTGGTAAATGTGACAGACTCTACTTTTCCATTATCAACTAATTTCAGAAATTTATCATAGCTGATCTCAGAAGCGCTTCCGCCCTGCATCATAGAATATAGGCCCATAACAACAAAAGTAACCACCAAGGTAGTGAACAAAATAATTCCCCAACCCTGTCGGTTCTTGTTCGGGCCTTTGTTTTTATTGTTATTCTCCATTTTTTTCCTCCAAAACTTAAATAGTGGTTATTTTCCAGCAAATCTTTTACCTTATTTGTAAAAAAACAACTACTTCCTACCATTATAAATAGTGGTTTTCCATAAATCAATAAAAAGATTATGAAAATATTGTAAAAACGTGCCGTTTCATAGTATACTAGAAAAGTAATGCCTGTTTATAACAGATTTATCTGTTAATAATAGTAATAACAGTTCGGCAAAATTTATAGTAAGGAAGATAAAATGATGAAAATTGGATTTGACAATGACAAATATCTGAAAATGCAGTCCGAACATATCCGCGAGCGTATCGGAAAATTCGGTGGCAAACTCTATCTTGAATTCGGTGGAAAGCTTTTTGATGACTATCACGCTTCCCGTGTACTTCCGGGATTTGAACCTGACAGCAAGCTGCGTCTCTTAAAGGAGCTCAGCGACCAGGCTGAGATTGTCTTTGCAATCAGTGCAAAAGACATTGAAAAGAATAAGATTCGTGGGGATCTTGGTATCACTTATGATTCAGACGTGATCCGCCTGATCGGTACTTACCGTGAGCAGGGACTTTTCGTTGGAAGTGTAGTAATCACACAGTTCTCCGGACAGGAAAGTGCACTTCTGTTCAAGAACCGTCTTGAGAACCTTGGAATCTCTGTATACATTCATTACAACATTCCGGGATATCCATCCAACATTCCACTGATTGTCAGTGAGAATGGTTACGGAAAGAACGATTATATCGAGACTTCACATCCGCTTGTTATTGTAACAGCTCCGGGACCTGGAAGTGGAAAGATGGCTGTCTGCCTGTCTCAGTTATATCAGGAGCACCAGCGCGGAATCGAAGCCGGATATGCGAAGTTCGAGACATTCCCTATCTGGAATCTGCCGCTGAAGCACCCGGTAAACCTCGCTTATGAGGCTGCTACAGCTGACCTTAACGATGTAAATATGATCGACCCATATCATCTTGAAGCTTATGGTATAACAACTGTAAACTACAACCGTGACGTAGAGATCTTCCCTGTTTTAAATACAATCTTCGAGAAGATCTACGGTTCCAGCCCATACAAATCACCTACAGACATGGGGGTAAATATGGCCGGAAATTGTATCTGTGATGATGAAGCCTGCCGTGAAGCTTCCCGCCAGGAGATCATCCGACGCTACTATGCAGCACTCAATGCGCTTCTGAAAGGTGATGCTTCTGAGAAGGAAGCTGAGAAGATCGAGCTTCTTATGAATATGGAAGGAATTACTGTTTCTGACCGAAAAGTTGCTGTCAAAGCACTGGAGCGTGCTCAGCAGACAGGCGGACCTGCTGCCGCACTGGAGCTTGAAGATGGACGCATCATCTCCGGAAAAACTTCCAACCTGCTCGGTGCGAGCGCTGCCCTTCTTGTAAACGTACTGAAGGAACTTGCCGGCATCGACCACAATGTCCATATCATCTCTCCGGAAGCAATTGAACCGATTCAGAAATTGAAAGTGGATTACCTGAACAGCAAGAACCCTCGTCTTCACACAGACGAGATCCTGATTGCACTTTCCGCAAGTGCTGCTGTCAATCCGATCGCTGAGCTTGCACTCTCCCAGCTTCCAAAACTGAAAGGATGCCAGGCTCATACTTCCGTAATGCTTTCAAGTGTTGATATCAAGACATTTAAAAAACTTGGTGTACAGCTCACAAGTGAAGCTGTGAACGAACGTCAGATTTTAAGCTAAAGACAAATCCTTACCAATACAGAAAGATATCACAAAAACCTCTCTGCGGTTTCAGGTATAACCACCTGCTGTCTGAGAGGTTTTTTTCTGCATTTCTCCCATTTTACAAAGCTTTTTCGCCTTCCTTCTTTACATTACTTCGTCAAAATCACTTCATCCCATCTTTTTTCTATGTTTTTATCAAAAAAGTATTGTAATTTTTTTCTGAATAGGTGTATACTTGGAAAGTATTTTTTTTGATAACAACTATTCACGGAGGAGGAAAGACACTATGGCAGTAAAATATGTATTTGTTACAGGCGGAGTTGTATCCGGTCTTGGAAAAGGAATTACAGCTGCATCTTTGGGACGACTTTTGAAAGCGCGTGGTTACACTGTAACTATGCAGAAATTCGATCCTTACATCAATATTGACCCTGGTACAATGAACCCAGTACAGCACGGAGAAGTTTTTGTTACAGATGACGGTGCAGAAACTGACCTTGACCTTGGTCATTACGAAAGATTTATCGATGAAAGCCTGACAAAGAATTCCAATGTTACAACAGGAAAGATCTATTGGTCCGTTCTTCAGAAAGAACGCCGCGGAGATTTCGGTGGAGGAACTGTTCAGGTAATCCCTCATATTACAAATGAGATCAAGAGCCGTTTCTACCGTAATCCGGCTGCAACAGATACTGAGATTGCTATCATTGAGGTCGGTGGAACTGTTGGTGATATTGAAAGCCAGCCTTTCCTTGAATCCATCCGTCAGTTTCAGCATGAACGCGGAGCAGAAAATGTTATCCTGATCCATGTTACGCTGATTCCTTATTTAAGAGCATCTCAGGAAATGAAGACAAAACCAACACAGGCAAGTGTAAAAGAACTTCAGGGAATGGGAATCCAGCCGGATATCATTGTCTGCCGTTCCGAATATCCACTGGATGATGCAATGAAAAACAAAATTTCTTTGTTCTGTAATCTCCCGGCTAACCATGTACTTCAGAACCTGGACGTAGAATATCTCTACGAGGCACCACTTGCCATGGAGAAAGAACATCTGGCACAGGTTGTATGCGAGTCTCTGCATCTTGACTGCCCGGAACCGGATCTTACAGACTGGACTGAGATGGTTGAAAACCTTCGTCATCCAACACAGGAAGTGACTGTAGCACTGGTTGGAAAATATATCCAGCTTCATGACGCATACATCAGTGTTGTAGAAGCGTTAAAGCACGGCGGAATTTACACACACACAACAGTAAATATCAAATGGATCGATTCCGAAACTGTAACAGAAGAAAATGCTGAAGAACTCTTCTCTGACGTAAGCGGTATTCTTGTTCCTGGTGGATTTGGCCATCGTGGTGTAGAAGGTAAGATCACAGCGATCAAATACGCCCGTACACACAACGTTCCGTTCCTTGGTCTCTGCCTTGGTATGCAGCTGTCTATCGTTGAATTTGCAAGAAATGTCATCGGTTACAAAGACGCACACAGCATGGAACTCAATCCAGATACAACTCATCCGGTCATCCACATCATGTCCGATCAGATTGGTATTGAAGATATTGGTGGTACTTTAAGACTTGGTTCTTATCCATGTGTACTTAAAGACAACTCCCTTGCTTATAAACTGTATGGAAAGAAAGAGATTGAAGAGCGTCATCGTCATCGTTATGAAGTAAACAATGACTACCGTGAAGTTCTTGAAGAAAACGGAATGTCCCTTTGCGGACTTTCACCGGACAGCCGTATTGTAGAGATGGTTGAGATTCCTTCTCATCCATGGTTTATCGCAACTCAGGCGCATCCGGAGCTGAAATCCAGACCAAACAGACCGCATCCACTGTTCAAGGGATTCGTTGAAGCTGCACTGGAGAATCAGAAAGAGAAAAATAAATAGCAAAATTTTAAAAGTCACACTCTAAAGTGGACTCAAAAAAGGATTTGATCGTATCTGGCAAAACCCAGATGAATCAAATCCTTTTTCTATCTGACGACAGATTCTTAAATTCCTGTCCTTCACTTATTATCAGCAGATTTCTTTTTCTCTGCTCTCTTTTTCATGATCAGCTCTTCAATCTTCCATCCTGCCCAGCCCGAGAATAGTCCGACGATCAATCCGCCGAGAACGTCGGTCGGATAATGTACCCCTACATATAATCTCGATAATGCGATCAAAGTAGCCAATACCATTGCCGCAGTTCTCCATTTCTTCGGAAACACTTCCTTGCACTTGTAGATTGCAAATGCTGATGCAAAAGATGCACATGTATGACCGGAAGGGAAGGAAAAATCCTTCTGTTTCTCAATCATAAGATCTAATTCCTGTATCACTTCATACGGTCTTATTCTGGCAACCACATTCTTTATCGCCACATTTGTGATCAGTGTTCCTATAATAAGTGCAAGCGCTGATGCAAGCCCTGCCTTCCTCGTCTTCTTAGGAATCAGCAGAACGATTGTAAGAAGAATCCAAAAAATTCCAAAGTCTCCAAGATGTGTGATTCCTTTCCAGAACCAGTCCATCCAGTCATGACGGATATATTCCTGAATAAAAAGCAGAATGTTCTGATCTAATTGTAAAATAGCGTCCATTTCTTTTTGTCACCTCTTTCAAATCATTTTCCCAGAACGGTTTCTTTCAAAAACAATTCCTTCACTACAGATTCATATACTACACATTTCTCACATTTCTTAATCTTCTTGAAATACTTCCTTCCATCTGTAAAGATGGGATGAAGATAGAACCACATTTCTTTCATCTTATAAAGAATCGTTCGGTCTCCTGACATTTCTTCACAATATGCCGCATAGAGAACATCATGGAATTTCTTTAGCTCTTCTATCGTTGCGGCACTTCCGCCTTTTAACTTTCTTCCAAGTGCCGGATCGGCCAGCACGCCGCGCCCCATCATCACAGTATCTGTCTGTGGAAATCTTATTTTCAACTGTTCCATGTCCTCCACAGAACAGATATCCCCATTATAGCAAAGCGGATGTTCGCTATGTTCCACTGCCCATGCATATGTATCAAGCTTTGGTGTGTTCTTATAGAACTCCTTCTGCACACGCGGATGAATGATCAGCTCCTTCAGCGGATATTTATTATAGATAGGAAGGATTGTCTCAAACTCCTCCGGATCTTCCATTCCGATTCTTGTTTTGATTGAGATTTCCAGATTACATTTCGCAAAAACCGCATCCAGAAATCGATCCAGCTTCTGTGGCTCATCCAAAAATCCCGCTCCTCTTCCCTTCGTCACAACAGTTCTAGACGGACATCCAAGATTCAGGTTCACTTCTTTATATCCGTAATCTTCAAGTTTCTTTGCTGTGCATAAGAAATCTTCCACGTTATTCGTAAGAATCTGCGGCACTGCATACATTCCCTGATTATGCTCCGGCATCACATCCTTCTTCTCTCTTGTGCTGAAATGTCCTTTCTGATTCGGACTGATAAACGGAATAAAATACTTATCGAATCCGTCAAAGCACTGATGTAATGCATTTCTATAAATATGTCCTGTGATCCCCTCCAATGGGGCAAGATATAAATTCATTGATCGTTCTCCTGACTTTTTCCACTTCTTTGCATTGTTTTTAACAGTAATAACATTTTTATCATACCCCGACTTTCTTGTCAAGAATATTTACTTATGCTAAACTAATGTATATAAGAAAAAATACGAAGGAGGATTTATTTGTTTATGAATACACTAAAAAAATTCATCCACTACTATGGCCCATACAAAACGGTCTTTTTTATTGACCTTCTCTGTGCAGCCATTATCAGTCTTGTGGATCTTGCTTATCCGCAGATTCTACGAAGTGCGACCAAGACACTTTTTACTCAGGATAAAGCAATTATCCTGCAGGCGCTTCCGTGGATTGCGATCGGACTCTTTATGATGTATGTCATCCAAAGCTTCTGCAAATATTATGTCAGCTGTCAGGGACATATCATGGGCGCTAAGATGGAGCGGGATATGCGTCAGGAACTCTTCGAACACTATGAAGAGCTGTCCTTTTCCTATTACAGTCAGAACAACTCCGGTCAGATGATGAGTAAGCTGGTCAGTGACCTGTTCGACATTTCCGAGTTTGCACACCATGGCCCGGAGAACTTATTTATCTCATTAGTTAAGATCGTCGGATCCTTTATTTTCCTTTTCTTAATTAATAAGAAGCTGGCTCTTCCGCTGATCGTACTTGTGATCTTGATGTTCCTCTTCTCTTTCCGACAGAATCAGAAGATGCAGCGCACCTTTATGGAAAACAGAAAAAAAATCGGTGATGTCAATGCGAGCCTTCAAGATACTTTATCCGGGATCCGCGTTGTCCAGTCTTTTACAAATGAAGAGATCGAAAAGGAAAAATTCCAGAAGAGCAATCACGCCTTCCTTGTCTCCAAGAAAGACAATTACAGATGCATGGGCGAATTCATGAGCTCCAATCTCTTTTTCCAGGGAATGATGTATCTAGTCACACTTGTATACGGCGGCTATCTGATTGCCAACAATGAAATGTCAGCTGCTGATCTTGCGATGTATGCTCTTTATATCGGAATCTTTATCAGCCCGATCCAGATTCTCGTAGAGCTGATGGAAATGATGCAGAAAGGGCTTTCCGGTTTCCGCCGTTTCCTTGATGTTATGGAAACCGAACCTGAGATTCAGGATGCACCGGATGCAGTAGAACTCAAAGATGTGAAAGGCCGTGTCTGCTACGAAGATGTCTCCTTCCATTACAGCGACGATGAAACGACTGTTCTCTCTCACGTATCGATCGAGATTCCTGCTGGGAAGTCAGTTGCATTGGTCGGTCCATCCGGCGGTGGAAAGACAACAATCTGTTCCCTGTTGCCTCGCTTCTACGACGTAACTGGCGGACGCGTCACAGTAGACGGACAGGATATCCGCTCTCTTACATTGAAGAGTCTTAGAAGCCAGATTGGTGTCGTTCAGCAGGATGTCTACCTCTTCTCCGGTTCCATCCGCGACAACATTGCCTATGGCAAGCCGGATGCGACAGAAGAAGAAATCATCGAAGCAGCAAAATGTGCAAACATCCATGACTTTATCATGGAACTGCCTGATCAGTACGATACATTCGTCGGCGAGCGCGGCGCAAGACTTTCCGGTGGTCAGAAACAGCGTATCTCGATTGCCCGTGTCTTCTTAAAGAATCCACCGATCCTGATCCTTGATGAAGCAACCAGTGCTCTTGATAACGAGAGTGAACGCTGGATCCAGCACAGTCTGGAAGAACTGTCCAAGAACAGAACGACCATCACAATCGCACACCGTCTGTCCACGATCAAAAATGCAGATGAGATTATTGTTATTACAGAAAATGGTATCGCAGAGCGCGGAACACATGAAACTCTGCTTGAGAAAAATGGTATTTATGCCGGATATTATAATATGACATAACTGTTCAGAGCCAAGCAAAATTTCATAAAACAGGTGTAAAATGCTTGCATTTTTAAGACTGTTTTTGAAATTTTATTTGGCGGATACGCCACACCGACGAAATGCGTAGCATTTTGGAGGTTGGCTCTGAACAGTTACAATATAGCATAAAATAAGAATCTCCCGTAGAAATCAGTATTTTCATACTTGAACTTCTTCGGGAGATTCTTATTTTTGTTGTTTCGGGTAACTATTCTTACTCTTCTACTTCAATCTTACGGATTGTTTTCTTTGCAATCTCATCCTTGATTGCTTCGATGAATTCTCCAAGATCCTTAGAACCTTCATCTCCAAGATATCTGCTTCTTACAGATACTTTCTGCTCTTCCTCTTCCTTCGCTCCAACAATTAAGAGATATGGAACTCTGTTCAGACGAGCCTCACGGATCTTGTATCCCATCTTCTCGGAACGTCCATCTACTGAGCAGCGGATATTAGCTTCTTTAAGCTGTGCTTCCACTTTCGCTGCATAATCATTGTATTTATCAGAAATCGGAATCACACGAACCTGCTCCGGACACAGCCATGTTGGGAACATTCCTGCATATTTCTCGATCAGCCATGCCAGTGTTCTCTCGTAGCATCCCACAGATGTACGGTGGATGATGTACGGACGCTGTTTGTCACCATTCTCATCGATATAGTACATATCAAACTGCTCAGCAAGAAGCGCATCCCACTGGATTGTGATCATTGTGTCTTCCTTACCATATACGTTCTTCGCATTGATATCAACCTTCGGTCCGTAGAATGCCGCTTCTCCGACATCCTCTACGAATGGAATGTTGAGTTCCTGAAGCATTGTACGGATATGACCTTCTGTCTCTTCCCATACCTCCGGTGCTCCAATATATTTCTTAGTATCTGTTGGATCCCATTTAGAAAGGTGATATGTTACATCCTCTTCTACTCCGAGAACCTGCAGACAGTACTGTGCAAGTGCGATACAATCTTTGAACTCTTTTACCATCTGATCTGGTCTTACTACTAAATGTCCCTCAGAGATCGTGAACTGACGAACACGTGTCAGACCATGCATCTCTCCAGAATCCTCGTTACGGAACAGTGTAGATGTCTCGCCGTAGCGAAGTGGCAGATCACGGTAGCTGTGTTGCTCTGCTTTGTATACATAATACTGGAATGGACATGTCATCGGACGAAGCGCTAATACTTCTTTATCATTTTCTTCATCACCAAGTACAAACATTCCATCTTTATAATGATCCCAGTGTCCGGAAATCTTATAAAGGTCACTCTTTGCCATCAATGGTGTCTTTGTTCTTACATAACCCCATTCATTATCCTCTAAATCTTCAATCCATCTCTGTAATGTCTGAACGATTTTGGCTCCCTTTGGAAGAAGAAGTGGCAGTCCTTGTCCAATAACATCCACTGTTGTAAATAATTCCATATCACGTCCAAGACGGTTGTGATCACGCAGCTTGATTTCTTCTAAATATTTAAGACGTTCCTCTAAATCTGCTTTCTTTGTATAAGCTGTACCATAAATACGTGTAAGCATCTTATTATTCTCGTTACCTCTCCAGTAAGCTCCTGAAGAAGCTGTAAGTTTAAATGCTTTAATCGGCTTTACACTCATTAAATGAGGACCCGCACAAAGGTCTGTAAAATCTCCCTGTTTGTAGAAGCTGATCGTCGCATCTTCCGGTAAATCTTCAATAAGTTCTACTTTATAAGGTTCCTCTTTTTCTTTCATGAAAGCGATCGCTTCTTCCCTTGGAAGCTCATATCTTTCAATTGGAGGATTCTCTTTAATCACTTTTTTCATTTCTTTTTCAATGGCATCTAAATCTTCTCTTGTAAGTGGAGCCATATCAAAATCATAATAAAAACCTTCTTCGATTGCCGGTCCAATTGCAAGCTTTGCCTCTGGATACAAACGCTTTACTGCCTGTGCAAGTACATGAGACGCTGTATGTCTAAATGCAAGCTTGCCTTCATCATCATTAAATGTAAGAATATTTAAATCACTATCTTCGGAAACTATAGTACGAAGATCTACTGTCTCCCCGTTCACTTGTCCTGCACATGCATTTCTTGCAAGACCTTCACTAATATCTTTTGCAATATCAAGCACAGACATCGGCTGTGCATATTCTTTTTCAGAACCATCCTTTAAACGAATAATCATTTCTATTCTTTCTCCTTCTATCTATTGTGATGGATTAGTACGCGATAAGCAGCTCCGCTGCCATATAATCCGCATATTAACTTATTATATCATAAACATAATCATTCTACCAAACAAAATTCATGAATGCAAAAATAGCCGCAGCATAGAAGACATTAATTTTTTATGTAAAAAAATTCTTTTTGCTGATCATCTTTTCCAAAGAGATTATTATATTCAAGCAGATTATACTGATGTATCAATTCATAATATGGAGATTTTTTATCATCCACCTCGTAAAACTTTCCATTTTTATCCCAATATCCGATAGCATTAATTGCCGGAATTTCTTCCCTGAGTTTCGTTAAATATTCAAGATAACCTGTTTTTTTAATGCCTGCTACTTCTGCAAGATATGTCGAAAGATAGTTGTTACTGGTACGTTCCACATTTTCTTCTTTAATATCATAGTTCGCCCAAATTAAAAATGGAACTTTATAGAGTTTCTCCAGCTCTTCTCCTTCTAACTTCTGAATATCTGTATGCAAAAGTTTATTATAGAAATCTTCTTCTAAATCCGGCTGATGATCTCCAAAAAATACGATAACAGTCGGCTCATCTACTTTTTCAAAATAATGAACGAGTTCCTTTAATGCATTATCGGACATTTTAATCATGTTGAGATACTGCTCTGCTTTAGAATACGACTGTAGATCACCTTCAATCTGTACATCATCCCCTGTTTCTAAAGTACTTCCATCATAACTTCCATGATTCTGCATCGTTACATTAAATAAATAAAATGGCTTATCTTTATCGGTTCGATTCTCATAAAGGCTAATAAGCTTTTTATAATCTTCTGAATCTGTAATATGGTAATTTACCGTATCTGTAAATACTGAAAAATTATCAGAAGTATAAAATTTATCAAATCCCATTAATGGATATACTTTATACCTGCTGTAACCTGTCTTATAAAATGGATGCAGCGCATAGCATGGACTGTATCCCTGATTTTTTAATGTATGTGTCAATCCTGCCGTCTTACTTCTAAGAAAAAGCTGATATGGAACAGAGTTATCCGGTAAAAATGCAAGTGTATTTCCCGTCATAAACTCAAATTCTGAGTTAGCTGTATTGCCGCCAAATACAGAAGAATATGTATATCCCTTGATTGTATTTTCCTTTAATTTACGGAAAAATGGCATGTAATCCTGTGAAACCTGCAGATCACCTACTTCCTTTAAATCCGCAAAAGATTCATTCATAATTGCAATTATATTTGGTTTCTTAGTTTCTGTAGATTCAGTAGATTCAGTAGAATTACTATCCGTATACTGTTTTGTAATTTTCTTAACTGCACTCACCGAATAATCTTCCGGTTGTGTCACATGAAGATAACCAAATGTCCGCATCGTTGTAAGCAACGTTCCATAATAACGATACTTATACTGCGGGCGGTATACACGAAAATCCACTCCTATATTCTCCAGATAATCACTGTACACATATACTTGTGTAAATCCAGTAAAAATCATACAGGATACTAAAGTATAAATAATCCGTCCCTTCCATTTAAAAAGCTTCTCTTTATCAAGTTTCAACAGAAGTGCAACCAACACAAGTGCCATCATAAAAAATTCCGCTGTGTCAACATCAACCTGTAACTGATAAGTATTTGCTACGGAAACTGCCGTCACAAACGAATAAATATCTGATGCGATAAATGACATGCTTCGGAATAATGTCAGTTCATAGTTAAAAATCCCAAACACTGCTGTCACAATAATCATGCAGATAGAAGCTCCTCGTATGCTATTAAAAAGCAGCAAAAATAAAACATATATTACATAATACACAATGATATCTAATATCAGATATAAAAATGGAATACTGAAAATCGGCACCCAAAACTGTGCATCGTTATAAAATTCCAACCATAAAAAAGCCATAAATGGTGTTGCGATCCCTGCAATATACGTTAAAATCTTATTTACTTCTGCTGAAAAATGAATCTTCTTCACAGTCAGAAAAACCAGAGCAACCCACAGACCGCCACAGATAATGAGAGAATCTGCATAAAAACGGTCAAAAAATTTCAGAGCTTCCGGATTATAATATAGATCCGGCTTTGCAAAAAAGGCAACTGCCAGTAAAACATCTAGCGCCAGCAAGAAATTCCTTCCATGTTTCCCCTTGAAGAAAGTCCTGATTCCTGCCTTTCTTTTTCTTAATTTATTCATCTTAATTCATTCCAACCTTTCGTTTTTCTTCCCTTCATTCTGAAGAAAAAAGCTTTTTCATATGCCTTTTCAATGACAGCCCATATGATAGCACAAATTGCGAATTAAAACAAAAGCTTTTTACTATTTCATTCCTTCTAGAGCCAAAACACAGAAATAAAGAAATAATACCATATCCCAGATGCGGCTTCGGAGCGTGTTTAAGATGCGGATGAGCATCTTAAA
>OMNT01002431.1_pt1 | contig 14976 bp, 13 predicted proteins | sample 1672551 | NCBI WGS metagenome assembly OMNT01 (sample SAMEA3136698, study PRJEB25190) | human gut metagenome
ATCAGATCTCCTGCCAGCCATCTGAACAGACCGACCTCGGTAAAGAGGATCGACCCGGTATTCAGGCAGATATGCAAACCTATCGCTGCCTTCACTGAGCCATACTTTTCATAGACATAACATAGCAGGATCCCCAGCAGAAATGCATAAACGGTCTGGATCATCGTCAGATGCGTCACCGAAAAGAAAACCGATGACCACAGTGCCGCATAATAAAAGCCCTTTGTCTCTCTGTATCTGCGATACAGAACCCCCCGGAACATCATCTCTTCTGCGACTGGGATAATAATCCCCACAACCACAACCTGAACAAAAATCGGTGCGGCATAGGTACTCTGTACACTCTGCTGATAGCTGTTGCTGTTCATCGCAAGCTGTGCCAAAACAGACAGACAGGTTACTCCGATACTTCCTGCTGCTCCCATCAGGATCAGCCAGACATAGTTTCTGGCAGATACTTTTTGCCGCTGCGGTATCCCTGCCTGCTTCTCTTTCTTTCTGTCCAGACGAAATAAAGATACCGTAAGAATCAATGTGAAAAGTGCTGTCACACCGTTAATCTCTGTAGCATATTTCAACACCAGCTCCAGCCCCGGCTGCATCGTCTCCATATAATATTTATTTACCACATCTGTATAATTCATTTCTGAAGCATGGTTCATAACCAGACTCAGATACTTTGCTGCATAAGGAAGCATGACCAGCATCGAAACGATAATCTCTGCAACTAACTGGATCACCCAGTATCCCAGCAGCGGTCCTGCCAGATGCCAGAATGGATTTTGCTTTTTTTTCTGATTCATCTACAGTTCCTCCGCTTTCCTCAGAATCCAGTTCTGCAGTTCCTCTTCCGTTCCTCTGACTGTTCCCTGTACCATCTCCGGTCTTCCTCCACCGCGTCCTTCAAATGCGGCATTCAGCTCTTTCGCCATATTTCTCACATCTACATCCCGGCTTCCAATCACATACCGGTATCCTGCAGCATCATTTCCACTGAACACGGCACAAAGCTTCCGATTTTTCTCAAGGACTGCATTCATCAGTATCCTGAGAGAGTCTCCCTGGATTCCTTCCGGGAAAATACAGACAATCTGCTCTGACTCCGGAATCTGCTCCGCTTTACACCGGATCAGTTCCTGCTCCTTTTCTGCCAGTTCTGTCTTCTTTTCCGCCAGCTCTTTCTGCAGATGTGCCACGGCATCGGTCAGTTCATTTTCTTTTGCACACAGCATCGCTGAAATTTCTTTTGCCTGCTTCTGCTTTAAAGCATAATCAGCCATTGCCCTGCCTCCGCAAAGCATCGTTACACGCACACCGCCTTTATACCGCTGCATGCCAACCAGCTTGATCAGTCCGATCTCTCCCGTAAAATCTACATGCGGTGCACAGCAGGCACAGGCATCATATCCGGGAACGATAACCACTCTCACCTGTCCGGTGATCTCGATCTTGCTCCGGTAAGTCATCTCTTTTTCCTCTTCTTTGGAAGGATAAAGGATCTGTATTTTGAGATTTTCCCAGACTGCCTGATTTGCACGAAACTCTATTTCCTGCAGATCTTCCACCGGGATCTCTCCGCTAAAATCCATCGTACAGTCTTCATTTCCCAGATGAAAACCAACATTTTCATAACCATAGCGTTCATGCACGATTCCGGAGACGATATGCTCACCTGTATGTTGCTGCATCTTCATAAACCGCAGTTCCCAGTCAAGCTGTCCTGTCACCTTTTCTCCGACCGGCAGTTCCTGGTCCGTTCTGTGGAGGATCTGTCCCTCCTGCTCCTGCACATCCAGTACCTTTGCATCCCCCAGATATCCGGTATCTGCATACTGACCGCCCCCTTCCGGGAAGAAAGCGGTCTGATCCAGTACGATTTCATAATAGTTTTCCTTTTTCTGACAGGAGAGGACCGTCGCCTCAAATGACTTCTGATGACTGTTATTATAAAATAATTTTTCTGTCTGCGAGCTTTCCATCAATCCATTTTCCGTCATGAAGTCTTACATCCTTTCCGGTGCAGTGAATCCAAGCAGATCAATACAGGTCTCCAGAACTTTTTTCGCCAGATTCAGGAGTGCGATATAACCGCTCTTCTTTGCCTCATCCTCTTCAGACAAGATCTTTGTCTCATGATAGAACTTATTAAATTCATTGGCGAGATCATAAATATAAGCACAAAGCTTATGCGGTGCTGTCTCGGCATATACGGTATCGATCACTTCATTAAATTTCAGAACCTGCAGCATCAGTGCCTTTTCTGCTGCCTTTTCTGCTGCAAGAATCTTCGCTCCCTCTGCATTTCCGCCATTCTCCGCATATTTCTTGAGGATGGACTTGATACGCACGATCGTATAAAGGATATACGGTCCTGTATTTCCCTCAAAAGATGTAAAGCGGTCCACATCAAAGATATAATCCTTGGATGCCTGATTGGAAAGATCTCCATACTTAATGGCAGCAAGACCGACTTCCGCCGCTGTCTTTCTTGCATCCGCCTCCTCTACTGTACGGTTGTCCATAATCTTCTTATACATCTCTTCGTCAATCTCACGGATCAGATTCTCAAGACGCATCACACCGCCTTCTCTTGTCTTGAACGGCTTGCCGTCCTTTCCATTCATCGTACCAAATCCGAGGAATTTCAGCTCGGTCTCCGGTCTTACAATTCCTGTCTTCTTTGCACAGCGGAATACCTGGATAAAATGAAGTTCCTGACGTTTATCCACAACATAGATCACTTCATCCGGCTGATATAACTCTTCACGCTCTACCAGCGTTGCAAGATCCGTCGTGTCATACAATGCCGCACCGTCTGACTTCAGGATCATACACGGAGGTACTTCCTTATTATCTGTCTCTTCTGCCACATCCACAACCAAAGCTCCCTGGTCATAATGTGCAAAGCCTTTCTCTTTAAGCATCTCTACCATGCCCGGAATATATTTCTGTGCATCTGCCTCACCTTTCCACAGATCAAACTCCACATTCAGACGCTCATAATTCTTCTTTAAGTCTGTCACAGACACATTCATAATGTGCTTCCAGATCGCACGATATCCCTTATAACCATTCTGCAGCAGATAAGTCGCATGCAATGCTTCTTCTCTGTAATCCTCATGCTCTTTGGCATAGGCACTGGCAGTCGGATAGATTTCTTCCAGTTCACTGATCGTAAACGGAGCTTCCTCCGGGTATTCTCCTCCAAAAGACTCATCAAAATATGGCAGATCCGGCTGACGCTTTTTCAGCTCCGTAATGATCAGCCCCATCTGATATCCCCAGTCACCTAAATGAATATCTCCGGTCACTTTATTTCCTTTATAGCGGATGATCCGCTTGATGCTCTCTCCGATAATCGCTGAACGAAGATGACCTACATGAAGCGGCTTCGCCACGTTGGGTCCGCCATAATCAATCATGACAGTCTTTGGCTCTGCTTCTTTCTCCACGCCTAAATTCTCATCTGCAGCCATCTCATTCAGATATTCTGCCACAAACTCCGGCTTCAGCTTCAGATTAATAAAGCCCGGCTTCACCGCCTCTGCCTGTGCAAAGCACTGACTCTCTGCCAGATTTGCCACAACGTCCTCTGCGATCATGATCGGGGCTTTTTTATACTTCTTTGCTCCTGCCATAGCACCATTACACTGGTACTCGCACAGATCCGGGCGGTTAGAAAGAGTCACTCTTGCAAGCTCTTCACCGTAACCGGCCTTTACAAATGCCTCTTTCATCTCTATTGTAATTAACTCCAGTAATGTTCTCACTTTCCACACTCCTTTTGAATCTCTCGTATCTAAGATCTGTCTCTGGATCTTCAGTCTTTTCAGACTCGAACAACAGTAATCTTTATTTTATCATGAATATTCCCAGACGGCAAGTCACTAGCTATTTTAACTTGTATAGGTGTGTAGCTATCTTTACTGACATTTCTGCTATTTATCTTTCATGATGCCAGGGTCAAAAGGTCTAAGCCCACATGAGCTTGCTCATAGGTAGGTGAGCAACTGACAGCAAATATTTTAGTCGAAAGTAAAACCGAAGATTTTCTTGCTCCTTCTTTCAGATTCCTTTATAATGAAGTAATACTTTCAGAAAGGACGGATTTATCTATGAAATTAGGTTCTCACGTAAGCATGAGTGGAAAAGAGATGCACCTTGGTTCTGCGAAAGAAGCGGTCTCCTATGGAGCTGATACATTTATGTTCTATACCGGTGCTCCGCAGAATACCCGCCGAAAAGACATCAGCGAACTTCAGATTGATCCTGCCTGGGAATACATGAAAGCCCATGGCATCCGGGAGATTGTTGTCCACGCTCCCTACATCATCAATCTCGGAAACACTGTCAGACCAGAAACTTTCTCCCTTGCTGTTGAATTTCTCGCCAAAGAGCTTGAACGTACCATTGCCTGTAAAAGCCACACCCTGATCCTTCATCCCGGTTCCCATGTAGGCGAAGGAATTGAGGCCGGAACCGCACAGATTATTAAAGGGCTGAACGAAGTCCTCTCTTCTGACACAGACTGCTGCATTGCACTGGAGACCATGGCCGGAAAAGGCTCGGAAATTGGTCGTACATTTGAAGAACTGGCTGCCATTTACGATGGTGTAATGCATAACGACAAACTGCGGGTCTGCTTTGATACCTGTCACACCAGTGACAGCGGATATGATATCATCCATCATTTCGATGCTGTCATGGATTCTTTTGACCGTATCCTCGGAAAAGAACAGATTGCTGTCTTCCATATCAACGACAGCAAGAATCTCCCCGGTGCAGCAAAAGACCGGCATGAAAATCTCGGATTCGGACAGATTGGATTTGATGCCCTGAACTATATTGTTCATCATCCCGACTTTGAAAATGTCCCTAAAATCCTCGAAACTCCCTATATTCCTTCTGCAACAAAAGCGAAAAAATCTTATGCTCCTTATAAATATGAGATACAGATGCTGAGAGAACAGGTTTTTAATCCACATATGAAAGAACAGATTCTTGCCGATGCAGAAAACTAGCAGAAAGTCTCCGGATTCTGGTCACCGGTCTTATGAACAGTAAAATTTTTTCTGCTCATGATGAAATCCATCAACAAGATTCACCCTTTACTTTTCTTTTATTTTATGGTAGGATAAATAAGGTTGTTGATGAATTTCATCATACAATCGGAATGCGTCTGTAGCTCAGTGGATAGAGCGATGCCCTCCGGAGGCATGTGCGGCGGTTCGACTCCGCTCAGACGCTTTTTTTGTACCCTTTTTTCCTTTTTCGAGTTAAGGTCAGAAGCATCAGAATCAATACCACACTTTCTGCTGATACGATCATCATCCACTTTTTCATTTGCGATGGATCCCCGGTTTTTACTGACTGGGGTTCTGATTTTTTCTTCTCTTTTTCCACAATGATCTTCTCTTTTTGATTCGTTATCCTCATTTTCCTGACAAATTCTTTCTGTTCGTCATCTTCTGCATCCTTAGTCAGTTCCACGATCCATTCTTTTTCTGCCCGGATATATCCTTCCGGTGCCTGGATTTCTCTGACCCGGTATGTTCCCTGACAGAGCAGTCCGCTTTCTGCCTTTCCTTTTTCATCCGTCTTCAATACTGCGGCTGTCTCTCCGGCTTTTATCTGAATGGTTCCGTCCCCGGTTATGATATCTTTTTCTGCTATAACTTCAAACTCTGCACCTTCCAGTACGTCTCCTGTATCAGCATCTGTCTTTATTATTTCCAGTTTTCCCATCAAAGGTTCATCGTAAAATTCTACCGTAACCGGTTCTGCCCAGTTATGTCCTTCCCGGATCTCAAATGCCACATCTTCTCCCAGCAGATAACCATAAGGTGCTTCTATCTCCCTGAAATAATAGGTACCAGGCTTCAGTTTCTCCGGCAGAAGAAACATTCCGTCTTCACCGGTCTCAAAATAAGTATGCTCTGTCTCTTCCGGATAATAACTTTTCATGGTGATCACTTTTTTCTCATCGTCCAGCAGCTCAAATTTTGCTCCTTTTACCCGGATCGTCTTCCCCGTTACTGCATCTTTTTTCACCAGTCTGACGGGTGAAACGATCTGCTTATCCTCCAGCAGATAATAAAATGTCTGTCCCTCCTCAGAGATCGTCACTTCAAAATCCTGTACCGGTTTCATTCCCTGCGGAGGATTTATTTCATGGACAGTATAAGTATCATAGACAAGATTTCCCCTTGCATTTTCTCCTGATTGCTTTGTCGTTGCATAACCTTTTTCATCTGTCACGATTTTAAAAACTTCTCCGGTACTTTTTGCTGTCAGGGAAAACTCAATCCCTTCCAGCGGAGTCTTGTGTTCTGTTTCAGGATCTGTGTCCTCTCTGAATTTAATCAGTTCGATATCACCCCGGATCACCTGTTCTGCGACCTCCACCGGTTCATAAGTGCAGACAGCCTCGGCTGTTCCCTCCGGAAGAATCTTCCTCACAACTACCTCATCTTCTGTCAGATATCCATCCGGTGCTTTCGTTTCCCTGATCGTCACTGTCCCAAGTGGAAACGCTGCTTCCCCATCTGACAGTTCAAAAAATGCATCGCCACTGACCTTATGCTCCGAATCAAAAGTGATCTTTCCTGAAGCATCTGTCCGCATGAGCCAGATTCTTTCGGCTTTCATTCCTTTTTTTGCAGGATCTTCCTCATACAGTCCTTTATAGTATCTGATTTCAAATTCTGCTCCTTCCAGTGTCGCATGACCTGAAGCTTCACATTTCCCTGTATCGGCATCCTTTTTTTGCAGAATAAGACTGACTGGATTTTTCTGCGGTATATCACTGACTTCTATCATCGCCGTCTGACCGGATAAAACGCAGATCGGATAAACTGTATCATCCAGTGCATAACCTGTCGGACAACTTTTCTCTTTTATATAATATTGTCCCGGACTGACCGTCAGTTCTTGCGTCATTCCATTTTCATCGGTTGTAAGCGTTCCTGTCAGATTTTTACACCCGGCATCAGTATAGACTCCGTAAACCGCTCCGTTTAAACGATATGCCGGATTCTGCTCTGTCACCTGCGGCTCTTTTGAACTTTTCTTCAGTTTTGCTTTTCCATGCGGAACATAAGTCCAGCCACCCATGACCTGCTTTCCGTTTCCTCCGTTGATGACGTATGCACAAAATCCCTGATCCGGTACAGCCAATGCCCTGATCTCTTCCAGTTTCTTTTGAAATGCTTTCTTCAGATCTTCGTAGTATTCCTGCCTTTTCAGATTCGTTCCATAAAAAGCGACATCAAAGTCAAACGCATTATAGACCCATGACAAGAACATATGGCTGTAGCAATATCTCTCATCAAAACCTGCCACTGCTGCCCCCTGCTTTACATCCCCGATCTGCCAGTACCCTTCACTTCCGTACCATTGATACAGTGCCGCTTCACCGGGAGCAGCAACAGAATAATATAATGCCCTTGCAAGATCAGAAGTATTTTCCAGTTTTACTGCTGTATAATTTCCACTCTGCGGAGTACCTCTTGCCGGTTCTAAACACCATGCACTGTTCCCTTCCGCCTCAAAATAATTGGTAGAATAGCCTGAATAATAGATAACTCTGCCACATTCTACATAAACCGTCTTCGCTTCTTCCGCCGACTGAACATCCACATCCTCTTTCGCTGACCGGTCTGCTACATCCGCTTCAGGAAAATAAGCATTCCTGATCCGGTTCCTTTTTTCTTCAATCTGCTCCTTCACCTCTTCTTTTTCTGAAGTTTCCGCTTTTGCCGAAATGCCTTTCTCTCCCAGTGCCGTAAACAGAATCACCAGGATCATCACCGCCGAGAGAAGACTTCCATGAAATTTCCCCTTTTTTCTCATTTCGTCTCCTCCTTTACCTGATATGCTTTTCCACCCATGCTGATGGTCTTATTTTTTCTGCTGTACCGGTATACATGACTTCCCAGGATTTCTTCTTCCGGTACCTGCGTCTCATTGATCTCGCAGACCATTTTTTCCATCTCCGCCACACTGATCCCTGCTGAAGCCGGAACCAGGATCACCTCATGGATGCTGCTTGGAAGTATATAAAAATCTTCCTCTAAAATATCACCCATCATTCTTAACACATAAGGATAGATCATGCAGGCTGCTCCGTTGCTTCTTGCACGGTTCGACAGGACATACATTTTATCTTCTCCCTTCTCTTCACTTTCCAGGAGATTCTGCTCTCTGCGTGCCTCTTTTCCGGCAGCCCCCAACAGTTCACTCATGGCATACTGCATTGTAAAGCACTCTGCCATAAGCAGCCGCCTTGTATTCCTGTCCGCTTCACTCCAGAGTATTTTCTCTGTCGTCTTCCACTGATCCATATGCCTGTCGCTGATCAGCATAGCCGTAGTCCCCTTTTCACTTGCATCCAGCAGAACATAATAGATCAATGACAGATCCAGTATTTCCCTGTGCGGAACATCCTGAAGCATCTGTTCATTTTTTTCAGTATTGACAAGCCTGTATACAATTCTTTCTCTGACCTTTTGAAAATCAAAAATCTTTTCATAATCCCAGGATTCATCTTTTTTAATTTTTTCATAAGTCTCCAACAGCTCGTCCACGATCTCATTGATCGTCTTTCCTCCGAGATAACTTTCATAAAATTCTTCTAAATAAATCGTCGGTGAAAGATTGATTCCCGGAGTTTCAAGGATCACACCTGTCCTCCGTGTATCGTTATTCTTCACTGCTGTATAAACTGTCGCTTTCAGACCTCCTTCTTTTCTCTGGTTTATCATAGTTTCAACCGCATGTACAAATTCTGTATAATTCACCTTTCTCCTTTCCGACTGCGGTCCACTGATTTTTGAATGAAATTCGGTACGATCCGTACCTGACTGATTCGATTTATGAATTGAAACAATATTATGTGCTATTTATTATATGCGACCGTCCACCTGACCGCAACATAAAAATTATTAAAACTTTCCAAACTAATTAAAAATATATAAAAAAAGAGCCGCAGACATGAACATCTCATGTATACGACTCTGACTAATTATGAATATCCGGATTATACTCTTGAGAGATACTCTCCAGTACGTGTATCGATTTTCAGAACATCTCCTGTCTCAACGAACAGCGGAACCATAACGGTAGCACCTGTCTCTACGATTGCAGGCTTTGTAGCACCCTGTGCTGTATCACCCTTGAATCCAGGCTCTGTCTCTGTAATCGCCAACTCTACGAACAGCGGTGGCTCTACAGAAAATACATTTCCATTGTGGGAACAGATCTTAACTGTCTCATTCTCTTTTACGAACTTCAGTGCGTCACCAACAACATCTGAGTTCAGTGCGATCTGATCATATGTCTCCATATCCATGAAGTTATAGAGATCTCCATCCTGATACAGATACTGCATATCTTTTCTCTCGATATGAGCATTCTCAAATTTCTCTGTAGGACGGAATGTCTTCTCAACAACTCCTCCACTGATGATATTCTTTAATTTTGTTCTTACGAAAGCAGCACCCTTTCCAGGCTTTACGTGCTGGAACTCCATAATCTGATAAATATTTCCTTCAATCTCGATTGTAATACCGTTCTTAAAATCTCCTGCTGAAACCATGTATAATCCTCCTTCAATAACTTATCATTCAGGCATTCGCTCATACCATTTTATACTAATTTTCTACTTTTTTCAATCCTTTTTTGCAGGTTGCCCTGTCTTAAATGCATTTATCTGCATTCTTTTTCATAAAAATGCAATACAATCTTCTCCAGATACCGTTTTAACACAATCTGGATCTCTTCTTTCGGATTCATAGGCTGCACAAGAATATTATGAATCCCGGCTCTTTTTGCTCCCCACACATCCGTAAAAAGCTGATCTCCGACAAATATTGTACTGGACAGATCTGTCCCCATCAGTTCCATCGCACGCTTATAATTACCTGTAGCCGGCTTATGTGCATTAAAAATATAATGCGTCCCTACATCCTGATTGAACATCTCAACCCGCTTCTTCTGGTTATTCGACAAAAGACAAGACTCAAACCCGATCTCTTTCAAACGTCTGAACAACTGCTTTGCCCGTTCATCTGCCGGAGCACCATGCGGAACCAGTGTATTGTCAATATCGAAAATTACACCTCTGTACCCTTCCTGATACAGCTTTTCAAATGGAATACTGTATGTTGATTCCATATATTCATCCGGGAAAAATTGATCAAACATTCTCTTCATCTAACTCCGTAAGCTTTGAGATAAGCTCTTCACTGATCTCAAGAATCGACTTATTATCTGTCTGGATCACAACATCCGCTGCCGCTTCATATTTCTCACGACGCTTCTCCATCATATCTGTAATAAACGGAACATTTTTATTTCCATTCAGGATCGGTCTGTCGTTGCTGTCCTTGACACGTTCATAAATTGTCTCAGGACTTGCCGTAAGCAGAACAACTCTTCCGTTCTTCTTCATCTCGACTACATTCTGCTCACGCATGGCAACACCACCACCACAGGAAATAATGCAGTTCTCACCCTCCTGCAGTTCTTTGAGAAGATTTGTCTCAAGATTACGGAAATATTCTTCTCCGTAAGTAGCAAAAATATCCGGGATACTCATCTCTTCACGTTCTACGATCTCCTGATCCATCTCCACCAGTTTCATGTCGAACATGGTGCTTAAGTAATCGGAAATCGTGGATTTTCCTGCTCCCATAAATCCAATCAGAACAATATTATATGAGAAGAGCTTTCTTGCCTGGATTCTCTTACTATTCCTTAAGATCCGCTTAAATACATCATGGATCTCATCCTGATATTTATTATCTTTCAGCTTCTCGTTCAGTCTGCGTTCCTGCTTGGCTTCCTGAGCCGGCTGGAGAATCGGCATACCATAAGTTTCTTTATAAGCCATGATCTTCTCGATAATGGCATTTCTCTCCACGAGTGCATCAATGATCTTATCATCACATAATGCAAGCTGCTCGCGGTACATTTCCAGATCGTTCATCCTAAAACCTCCACACTTCTTTATGCTTCTTACAGATTTTCCGCTAAAATCTTTTTTCGTCGCACAATCCATCTCATTATAGCAATTCAAAAGTGGGATAGCAAGGTTTTTCGATTATTCTTCAAGTGCCTTCCTTATATTATTTTTAAACTGTTCCCACGCAGCTTCATCTTCCACAAAATATTTCGGACAGATTTTCCCGGTCACATCATAATGACGGATGACCTGATCCTCATTCAGATTATATTTTTTACACAGCCATGCTGTAAGCTGAACCATCGACTGATAAGTTTCTTTTGTAAACTTTCCTGTTTCATCCGGGTGGCAGCACTCAATGGATACCGTATCCGCATTCCGTTCATTTGATGCATAAGCCATCTCCCATGTTGGCACACACTGGATGATCTCCCCTTCCAGTCCGACCACAAAATTGCTACTGGCCTCTGTCTCATGGCTGTCCTTCAACCCATTAAAATAATCCCTGTTCTCCTGTGCCGTACTTCCTGGATTTGCTGTATAATGGATCACAATCCCATGAATCTCATCAATCGTTGTGCCGGGTCTTGAATATGGATTTACATCCAGAAGCTGCACATCAATCACCGGCTCTGACGCATCCACGTTGACCGTTCCGTAATCGAATGACATACTGTCTGTTCCTCTGACTTTTCTGATACACGAACGAAGCAGAAGAACCACTGTCAACAAAAACAGCAGCAACACTCCGCTACGGATCAAGCGGTATTTTTTCACCGCTCTTCTTTCTCTCCCCGAAGGTCTGCTCCTTCTGTTCTTTTTTCTTTTATCTGTATTTCCAAAACCCGTTCTTTTCCTGTCCCATTCTCCTCTGTCCGATCTCATTTTTTCATCTCTTCTGTTTCCCTGTGCCATATTCCGTACCTCATATATAAAAATCTTTTGTCTTCACACAACTTCTTTACATATTGTTCATTATAGCATAGCTTTTCTAAAGGATTCTGAATAAAATCTTAGGACTTTCTTTTTAAAACTAAACAACTAAAAAAATAACCCCTTTCATTAGACTTTTTTGTCTAACAAAAGGGGGGCACTTTTATTCATCTACGCTGTAGTTCGGAGCTTCCTTCGTAATATGGATATCATGCGGATGACTCTCTTTCAGAGAAGCGGCTGAAATCTTTACAAAACGTCCGTTCTCTTTCAGTTCTTCAAGCAATTCTCTTATTCCGTCATACGCATCTGTATCATAAAGATAATCATTTTCATAATTTTCGTCATACACATCACGCACTTTTTCAAACATTTCCGCATTATCCTTGCCGTAAACTCCGAGCATTCTGTGAATAAGTTTATCTCTGCCGTCACCGACATATATTTTATAATCCTCTACCGGAATTTCAGGCAAATCGAATGCCGCAAGTGCAATATTGCCAAAATGTGCAATAGCATTTATCGTATTTGTAAGCGTACCGTCAAGGTCAAATATACACGCTTTAATATTACTCATAAAATCACCTCATTAGGTTAATTATATATCTTGAAAACTATTATGTCAATGTGAATAGATTATGAATTTTTCTTGATATGCTTGATTTTTAAAAAACACTGTGATAGTATATCATTAAAGCTTCTACAAAATTGTTTTTTGAAGAAAGGATATGTAAATATGAAAAAAAGTTTAATCGTTATTGCCGCATTAATTCTTGCAATGTCAGTTGCGGGCTGCGGTAAAAAGACAGAAAATACAAATACGACACCTCAGCAGACTGCGCAGGCAGATGCGTCGGGTGCATATGAAAACGGCAGTGCAACAGAAACTCTTGACGGTCAGGACTATTCAAAAAATGTCGATATGGCGGCAGTTGAAGGTACAGAGGCAAAATCAGATACAAAAGCGGACAGCTATTCGGGCGAAGTAAGCAACAACGATATTTCTATCGAGGAAGCAAAACTTATCAATTATGATGACAGCGACGTTGTTGTTGTGTCATTTGAATTTACAAACAAAACCGATTCAGACCAATCATTCAGCGGAGTATATGACGTCATCGCCGAACAAAACGGTTCTTCATTAGCTCCTGCAACAGTAATCGGCGTGGACGGTGTGGAACTTCTTACACTTTCACAAAATATCGCTCCGGGTGAAACAATTACTGTTCAAAAAGCGTACAAGCTTGACAGTAAGTCGTCACCGCTTGAAATAACAGTTCAGCCGTTTTCTTCAGACGACGAATCATTCGTTACAAAGACATTTAATTTCTAAAACAAATAAAAATATCTCTGCACAATGCAGAGATATTTTTTTATTATGCTTTAACAACCACATTTTTACCGTTAATTTTGCCTCTGTACAGCAATTTATCGGCACTTTTAAGAAGAACATCATCGACTTTACCGCTATCACGTTCGATAATTCCGAACGTCATCGTAACGGAAATATTGTCATTTTCATAAACAAATTTTTTATTTTCGATAGTTTTTCTTAAGTTTTCAACTTTTACAAATGCACTGTCAATATCATCATTACAGAACATAAACACAAATTCTTCACCGCCCCACCTACATATATCAACATTCTCCAAGCCGAGCGATTTTCTCATAATCTCCGAAATATTCTGCAGTACATAGTCACCGCATAAATGACCGTATATATCGTTTATTTTTTTGAAATCATCAATATCACCGATACAAATGACCACAGATTTATTGTCCTCGCTGTCCTTAATTCGTTCCATAAACATTCTTCGGCTTTGCAAGCCTGTAAGTTGGTCGTAATTTGCAAGATTGTTAAGAGTCTTGTTTTCATCAACGAGCTTTCTATGGGTTACAGTTGCCGATACGTCCGATATGTACGCACCTATCAATATAATTCCGACTGCCAAAACGGTATTGTATATAGTAACAGAAACAATCTGCACTTCCGCCTCCGAATAAACATGACGGCAATGCAACGTCAAACCTATATACAACATTACCTCACATATCGAAAATATATATGTTACACTCCGATGTTTAAACGGATTAAAATACACAAATGTTGCCATAGAAATCAAATACAAGGCAAAATCCGACGAATATCCGCCATTTAGCACCGTCACCGTAACAAACGCCGATACTTCCAAATGCACCAGTACAATACAAACGCGATAATATCCTTTCAGCACAACAAACAGCATTAATATATAAAATATCACACTGCCGATATTATACATAAACGGTATCTGCATTGAAAAATGCTTAAATATAAATAGAAACGAAATATGGAATATTTCACATAAGACAATAATCTGTGTGTAGACACTTTTAACATTGTCTTTAATTCTCATAATATATCTCCCTATTCTTTATGAGTATATTATACACGTTTCTTTCGACAAAAACAAGATTAATTTAGAGTTATTTTTCATTTTTTACATAAAAAAAAGTGACAGACTGAAAATCTGTCACAATGTACTCTAAATTAAAGAGCAGCCTTAGCTGTTTCAACAAGCTTTGCGAATGCAACGCTGTCAGCGATAGCGATTTCAGAAAGCATCTTTCTGTTCATTTCGATACCTGACTTCTTAAGACCGTTCATAAATGTTGAATAGTTCATACCGTTTTGCTTACAAGCAGCAGAGATTCTTGTAATCCAAAGACGACGGAAATCTCTCTTTCTTCTTTTTCTGCCTACATAAGCATTTTGCATTGAACGCATAACAGCTTGGTTAGCAATTCTGAATTGCTTGCTTTCAGCACCTCTGAAGCCCTTAGCAAGCTTTAATATCTTCTTATGTCTTTTTCTTGTATTTAATGCACCTTTTACTCTTGCCATTAGTTTCTACCTCTCTTTCGAATTATTTGTAAGGAATAAGCTTTTTAATAACTGCTGCGTTAGCCTTTGAGCAGTAAGCTTGCTTTCTTAGATGTCTTTTTCTCTTAGTTGTCTTTTTGTTCAAAATGTGTCTTCTGAACGCCTTGTTCATCTTAACCTTACCATTCTTAGTTACGTTGAATCTCTTAGCGGCGCC
>OMNT01002474.1_pt1 | contig 14757 bp, 10 predicted proteins | sample 1672551 | NCBI WGS metagenome assembly OMNT01 (sample SAMEA3136698, study PRJEB25190) | human gut metagenome
ACGGCCGCCCGTCAGCGGATAAGATAAAGTGTATATGAGGATAGGAACTGTCCTTTTTATTTGGTGCCGAACAGCCTGTCGCCCGCGTCGCCAAGGCCGGGCACTATGTAGCCGTGGTCGTTAAGGTAGTCGTCCACATGCGCAACGTAGATGTCCACGTCGTCATGCGCCGCCTGCACAGCTTTTATGCCCTCAGGCGCTGCTATCAGGTTCACCAGCTTTATGTTCTTGCAGCCCGCGCGCTTTATAACGTCTATCGCCGCAACGGCGCTGCCGCCGGTGGCCAGCATCGGGTCAACGATTATTATGTCGCGCTCCTCTATGTCGGAAGGCAGCTTGCAGTAATAGTCAACAGGCTTTAGCGTTTCCGGGTCGCGGTAAAGGCCGACGTGGCCCACCTTCGCCGCGGGGATAAGGCTCAGCATGCCGTCCACCATGCCAAGACCGGCGCGGAGTATGGGCACTATGCCAAGCTTTTTGCCGGCAAGCACCTCAGTGGTCGCCATGGCAACGGGGGTCTCCGTCTGCACTTTTTCAAGGGGAAGATCGCGGGTAGCTTCGTATGTAAGCAGCATTGCCAGCTCCTCCACCAGCGCGCGAAATTCCTTTGAACCGGTGTTCTTGTCCCTGAGGAAGGTCAGCTTGTGCTGCACAAGGGGATGATCGATAACGTGTACTATACTCATTTGCGTCTCCTTATATAAATTTATTTGTTCTCGTATTGGGTTATTTTGGCTATGCGGTTAATGTGCCGCTGCCCGTTTGAAAATTCCGTTTCAAGCCAGGTTTTTACTATGCCCTTGGCAAGCTCCGTGCCTACTATCCTGCCGCCCAGCGCCAGCATGTTCGTGTCGTTATGTTCGCGCGTAAGGCGGGCCATAGTTTCGTCCGTGCAAAGCGCGCAGCGCACTCCGCGCACCTTGTTGGCGCATATGCTAACGCCTATGCCCGTGCCGCACACTATTATTCCCCGGGAAATTTCACCTGAGCCGACTTTTTCGGCTAAAGAAAAGGCTACGTCCGGATAGTCAACGCTGTTTTCATCATAGCAGCCGATGTCTATCGTTTCGTAGCCAAGAGAGTCAATAAACGGGATTAACTCCTTTTTAAGAGCAAATCCGCCGTGGTCGCAGCCTATGGCAATTCTTCGATCCATCCTATACCAACCTTCCTTGTTTTGATCAAATTATAAAATTAAACCGTTCGATACACTTTGCGTGCGTTTTGCGGTTCATTTTGTATTAAATTATGTTGAATCCGGCCGAACGCAGCAGCCTGTTCATATATGCAAGGCCCATGTCGTCGTTGGGCAAAGCTTCGGCAAATATAACGTCCGCCCTGTCGCCGTATTCCCTAAGGCTGTAAAACAGCGATGCGCACAGCGTTGCCGGTTCAGTCCTGTCCCCTATTATAACACAGTTGCGCCCCCTATAAAAGGGCTGTGTCTGCTTTGTTGCAAAAATAATGCAATCCTCGCCCGCGGCCTCGCGTGCGTCGTACTCGCGGCATATCTTTGCCGCTATCTCCCTTTCCCTGCCTTCGGCGACCACCACCTCCGCATCCGGCGCATAGTGGCGGTATTTCATGCCCGGGCTTGCCGCCGTTTCGCCCTCCCTCAGCGGGGAAAGCACGGCGTGCGCCACATCAACGGGGCCTATGACCGCTTCAAGCATCTCCTTCGTAACTGCGCCGGGGCGCAGTATTGTAGGCCGGCCTATCAGGCTGACCACCGTGGATTCAAGGCCGTATTTGCACGGCCCGCCGTCTATTATCAAATCCACCCTGCCGTCCATGTCCTGCCGAACATGCTCTGCCGTGGTGGGGCTGGGCTTGCCGCTCAGGTTCGCGCTCGGCGCGGCTATGGGCACGCCCGCCGCGTTTATCAGCGCGCGCGCGGTTTTGTTCAGCGGCATGCGCACCGCAACCGTGTCAAGCCCCGCCGTCACCTCGTCCGGCACGATGGAGCTTCTGTTGAATATCATGGTCAGCGGCCCTGGCCAGAATGTGTCCGCCAGTATCCGCGCGTTATCCGGAACGTGGCTCCACAGCGGCTTTAATTCGCTCTTTTTTGCAATGTGCAGTATCAGCGGATTGTCCGCGGGCCTGCCCTTGGCAGCGAATATCTTCAGCACCGCTTCGCTGTTAAGCCCGTTCGCGCCAAGGCCGTATACCGTCTCCGTCGGGAAAACGACCAGCCCGCCTTCTTTTATTATACGTCCGCCCAAGCTCGTCCCGTTTTCGTATTGCGTTACGGCGTTTGCATACTGCGTTTTCATTGCCTGCCTCCTGTTTTGTCGCGCGGCCTTATTCCTCCGCGGAGGATAGCTGCCGCGTGCGCTCCGCCAAAATGAGCGCGTCTATTATTTCGTCCATGTCCCCGTCAAGAAATGCTTCCAGCTTGTATAGCGTAAGCCCTATGCGGTGGTCCGTAACCCTGCTCTGCGGGAAGTTATATGTGCGTATGCGCTCGCTGCGGTCGCCCGAACCTACCTGGCTCTTGCGCTCGTCCGCCTCGGCCTCCGCCGCCTTGCTCTGGTAAAGCTCAAGCAGCCTGCTTTTGAGCACGCGCATGGCCTTGTCGCGGTTCTTATGCTGGCTGCGCTCGTCCTGGCACTGCACCACAAGCCCCGTCGGTATATGCGTAATCCTTATTGCGCTTTCGGTTTTGTTAACGTGCTGTCCGCCCGCGCCGCCGCTTCGGTATGTGTCTATCTGCAAATCGTTGGGGTTTATGTCAACCTCCACGTCCTCCGCCTCCGGCAGTACCGCGACCGTTGCCGCGCTCGTATGTATGCGCCCCTGCGATTCCGTCTCCGGCACGCGCTGCACCCTGTGCACTCCGCTTTCAAACTTCATGCGGCTGTATGCGCCCTTTCCCTGAAGCGAGAGCACAACTTCCTTCACGCCGCCCTTTTCCGTGTAGTTTTCGTTCATAAGCTCGGCCTTGTAGCCGTGCCGCTCGGCGTAGCGGGTGTACATGCGCAGAAGATCCGCCCCGAACAGCGCCGCTTCCTCGCCGCCCGTGCCCGCGCGCACTTCTATTATAACGTCCTTGTCGTCGTTGGGATCCTTGGGCAGCAGCATAACCTTAAGCTGCTCGCTCAGTTCATGCTCCTTCGCGCTCAGCTCGTTAAGCTCCTCGTGTATCATTTCGCGCATTGCTGCGTCGTCCGCTTCCTCCAGCATGGCCTTGCAGCTTTCTATTTCCGCATCCGCCGCCATGTATTCGTCGTATGCGTTCACTATGTCCGTCAGCCCCGCCTGCTCCTTGCTCAGCTCGCGGTAGCGGTTCTGGTCGCCTATAACCGCGGGGTCGCTCAAAAGCGCCGTAAGCTGCTCGTATCTTTCCTTTATTCCCTTAAGCTTCTCCAGCATAAATCTCGCTCCGTTCAATCATGTGTATATCTTCCCTTTCGCCTATACATACCGCCGCAACGTGGTCGTATGCCTTCTGCATCGCCCTCAGCACGCTTTCGTCCATGCCCGCGTCGTTTGCCATGGCTCCGTTTTCAATAAAGCATGGCAGCGTCCTGTGAATTTCCCTGCCGCCGTCCGCCGGCACTGCCCTGCAGCAATACAGCGGCAGGCACGCAAGCTCTTCGCACCTTACCCCGTTTTCGTCCCTGGTTATCCTTATCCGCGCGAATACACCTATTTTGGCATGCTCCTGCGACATATTGGATATGAAGTTCCCAAGCGAATACACAACCGGCACCCTTATCGCCCTGCCGTCTCGTTCCGCGTCTATCCATTCCATGGGCTGCGGGCAATGCGAATGCGCGCCTATTATTGCATCCGCGCCCCAGTCTATCAGCTTCGCCGCAAACCGGCGCTGGGATTCGTCCTCCGTACTTTGATGCTCATAGCCCCAATGCACCATTATGATTATAAACTCCGCACCCGCCCCCGTGCAAGCCGATATTTGACTTTTTACCATTTCTTCGGTAAGCCGCGTAAGCGCAAAGTCCCTGTTTTCGGCGTCTATCTTGGGCGCGGTGCCGTTGAGTATCTGCGTTGCGCCCACCAGGCCTATTTTTATGCCGTTTTTTATAATTATGCACGGCGTAAGGAAGTCCTCCATGCTAAGCGCCGTGCCCGCGGTTTTTATTCCAGCCGCCCTAAGCACGTTTATCGTGCGGAAAAGGCCCGCGTCGTCGCGGTCCATGGCATGGTTGTTGGCGGTGGTAACGGCGTCTATCCCCGCATCGAAAAGGTTTTTCGCCAGCTCGTCCGGCGCACTGAAGCTTTGCATTGGCGGATTGGTGGGGTTCGGGTTTTCCTCCGTCGCGGGCGTAATCGTTTCGCGCGGCTGCGTATAGCCCGCCTCCTCCCCGCCGAACGTGCCTTCAAAGTCCGCGCACATTATGTCCACCGATTCAAACACGCTCTTCATCGGCAAAAAGCTTTCCGTAAAATCGTAGCCCGTTTCGGTTTTCGCATCGGCTATCTGCCGCGTCATCATCAGTATGTCCCCAACGAAGCCGACAGTAGCCTCCTGCACGGCCGGCGTAGGCTCTGGCGTTGGCTCGCTCGTGGGTTCGGCCGTGGGCGTGGACATAGGAGTTGATTCGACCGGCGCGGCTGTTTCGTTTGCCTGCGCTGCCGCGGGAGCGGGTACGGTAACGTATTCCTGCGGCCCGGCCGCGCAGCCCGCCGTTGCCGCCGCCAAAACAAGCGCCGCAATTATAATGAAGCTTCGCTTTACCATTCCTTTATCACCGCCCGCTCAATGCCGCAAACATCCTTAACTATCCGCGCCCCGCCAAGCATTTTTGCCACTTCCTCCGCCTGATGTATTCCAACCTCCAGCGCAAGCGCACCGCCATCGTTAAGCCTTTGTGCATAATCCCGCGCGATGCGGCGATAGAAATCCAGCCCATCCACCCCGCCGTAAAGCGCGTTTGCCGGTTCAAACGTAAGCTCTCGCTGAAGCGATGCCATATCGTTCGCCGTAAGGTAGGGCGGGTTGCATACAATTATGTCGTACTTATCCGTAATTTCGTCAAACATATCGGTTTTTATCGTGCGTATGCTTACGCCGTTTGCCTCCGCGTTTTCGCGGCAAAGGCTCAGCGCGGCTTCGCTTATGTCCGCAAGGGTAACTTCTGTGCCGCAGATATTCGCTATGCTTATGCCTATGCAGCCCGATCCCGCGCATAAATCAAGGCAGGTTTTGTATCCGCGCCGCTTTATCAGCGCGATCGCTTCCTCGCAAAGCGTCTCCGTATCCTGCCGCGGTATCAGCGCACGCGCATCCGTTTTGAACCTAAGTCCCATGAATTCCCAAAAGCCAAGTATGTATTGCAGCGGCTCGCCTGTTTTTCGGCGTAAAATATATTCCTGCAATTCAGCGTACTGTTCGCTGTTCATTTTTTTATTTACATTTGCCGCAAGCTCCGCGCGGCTTTCAACGCCCAATGAATGCATAACAAGCTCGCGCGCTTCGATTTCCGTCTCCTCGTGGGCCACGGGGCGCAGTTCGTCCTCCGTCTGACGCAATACTCGATTTACCGTATACCGGTATTCCATGCTAAAAATCCTCGCTGTATTCTACTGCTTTGCCTATGCTGAACAGATATATGTAGCTTTGGCGCACTTTTCGCCCCGTGAGCCGCTCCAGCGCCGTTTTATACAGCCTAAGCTGTGCAAAATGTTTCTTTGCAACGTCGTATGCGCTGTAATTTTGTGCAACTCTATCCGTTTTGTAGTCTATCAGCACCCATTCGCCGTTTTCCGCAAAGCAGCAATCTATAACGCCCTGCAGCAGCACCGTCTCGTCCGTGTCCGCGCCCAGCAGTTCCCTCGCCCCTATGCGCAGATTGAACTCCACCTCCCGCCGCACGGTTTCCGCGCGCAGCAGTCTCTGCCCAAGTTCTCCGCTAAAGAACGCCGCAATGCTCCGCGCGGGCACAGCACCGGCAGCGGTCCCGTCCATAAGTCCGGCTTTGACCAAGCCTTGCGCAAACTCCGCAACGCTGCGCTCCGTAATGGGCTTATCCAGCGGCAGCCGCCGCATTATTTCGTGCACAGCCGTGCCGAACTGCGCCGGGGCAACGTTTTCCTCCCGCGCAAAGCTTGGCGCATCGGTCAGCTCCATCTGCTCCCCGCCGCTCAACGACGTTACGGACAGCTTCGTCGGCAGCTCCACGTCCGCCGCGTGCGCATATGTCCGCGTGAAGAATCCGCCCGGCTTTTTATCGGCATGCGCCAGTGCGTCCCGCACAAATTCGTTATACTTGCCCTCGTCCATCCGTCCGCCGCCCGGCATCGCCAGCGGAGCGGGTTCGCAGCGCGCATAAATATGCACATCCGGCTCAAACACGGGCTTCAGCCCGTATTTTGCCCGTATTTCGTTGCCGCTTTTGGAGTTTAGTATATGCCCGAGCAGCCATGCGGCGAAGCTTTTTTGCATAATTATGCTGCTTTGCGTCTGCGGCGCAAGCGCGCTGTTCACAAGCTTTGCCCCGTTCTTCGCCGCGCAAAGCATTATCAGCCGCTCCCTCGCGCGCGTCATGGCAACGTAAAGCACGCGCATTTCCTCCGCCGTGGCCTTTGCCGAAAGGGCTGCCGTTATGGCCTCGTGCAGAAAGGATTTTCGCTTTATCTCGCCCGATATAAGCCGCGCGCCTATGCCAAGCTCCTTTTCGCAGACCAAATTGTCCATGCCCTCCCGCACGAAGCCCGAATTAAGCCCGCCTATTATGACATACGGAAATTCAAGGCCCTTGCTTGCGTGTATGCTCATTATGCTGACCACGTTTGCCCCGCCCGTCTGCGGCGCGCCGTAAACATTGGCCGCGGATACCTTTTCCATGTAGCTCAGGAACCCGCCAAGGCTCCTTACCCCCGCCGCGGCGCAGCCCCGCGCACGTTCGCACAGCGCCTCCAAATTTGCCTGCCGCTGCCTGCCGCCCGGCATCGCCGCGCAGTATTCGCCGTATCCCGTTTCGTCCAGCAGCATGCCTATCAGCGCCTCCGCGCCCAGCAGCTTGGCCTCCTGCCTGTAATATTCCAGCTTATCCATAAACCGCTTTGCCTTTTGCCCAAGTTCGCCGCCCGCTACCGCCGCGGCGTTCACGCGGTCTATCCATGCCCAGTCGTCCTCCCGCTCCGGCGGGGCGGGGAAGTCCGTTTTAAGCGCAATAAGCTCCCTTTCGTCAAAGCCGCCTATCGGGGAGCGCAGCACCGCCGCCAGCGGAATATCCTGCCTGCGGTTATCTATAATGCGCAATAGATCCATGAAAACGCGCACCTCTATCGCATCGAAGTACCCGTCCGACAGCAGCGCATACGCCGGCACGCCGTTGGCCGCAAGGGTACGCATCCATGTTTCCGCGCTGCCCTTATAGGAGCGCAGCAGCACGGCAAAGTCGCTGTATTTAAGCGGCCTTTCTTCCCCCGTGGCAGCGTCGGTAATGCGCTCTGTGTCCATCAGCTCGTGTATCCTTCGCGCCGCTGCCGCCGCTTCAACCGCCGCGGTATCCGTCTCCGTTTCTTCCGCGTCCGCCTGAGCGTCCATCATGTCCAGCAATATGAACTCCGCGCGGGTTTCGTCCTCCCCGCCGTCGTTGCGGCCGAACTTCAGCGCCGCTTCGTCGTCGTATTCTATCTCCCCCGCTTCGCGGTGCATAATGCGGAAAAACAGGCTGTTCACCGCGTTTATCACTCCGCACGCGCTGCGGAAATTGTGGTTTAGGCATATAAGCTCCCCGCCGTTTCCGCGTTGGTAATCCGCATACCGCTGCATGAACAGCGCCGGTTCAGCCAGGCGGAAGCGGTATATGGACTGCTTCACGTCCCCGACAAGGAACGTTGAGCTGCCCGACGCTATGCTTTTCAGTATGCTTTCCTGCACGGGGTTGCAGTCCTGATATTCGTCCATAAAAACGTGCTTAAAGCGGCGGCTGTATTCCTCCCGCGCTTCGGGTATTTTCAGCACGGCAAGGCATTTATGCTCCATGTCGCCGTAATCTATGCAGCCCGCTTCAAGCTTTTTTTGCGCATAGCGCTCGTCCAGCTCTTTTATAAAGCCGCAAAGCTCGGCTATAAGCGGCCTGTGCAGCCGCATTGTTTCAATATAGTCCCCTGCGCACCAGAATTTCCGCGCATCCGCTATCTCTTTCTTCATATCTGTGCGCGCAGTATCCGCCGCGTCGCGCAGCGGCCCTTCAAGCCCGTCCCAATTTATGCGCCCTTTGCCGAACGCGAATGCTTCAAGCGCGGCGGCAAGCTCCGCCGCGTTTGTGCATAGCAGAAGCGAGCGCGCGGTAAGCAGCTCCCCGTCTATAAACGCCGCGGGCTTTTCCGCGCCGTCCTGCATCAAATCATTACGGGCTGATTGCAGCGCGTCGCACCGGGCGGAAATTTTGGCAAGGCTTCTTTTCATAAGCTCCGCCGCCGCATCGGAGCGTAGCAAGGCTTCCCCGCTGTCCGCATCGTATTGCGAAAGCGCGCCGTCGAGCCATGCATAAGGGTCTATCTGCGAACGGGCAAAATCATAAACGGAGTATATCGCGTCCTCCGCGGCCTCGTCCCCGCCAAGCCCTTCCATAAGCAGATTGAAGCTGCCGCCGCCCAAGGCGTAGCGGTCCTCCACCAGCTCGTCGTATGCATTCTGCCGCAGTATTGCCGTTTCCCCCGCATCCGCCACGCGGAACGCAGGGTCAAGCCCGGCAAGGTTGAAATGCCTTCTTAATACCTGCGTGCAGAATGAATGCAGCGTGGATATGCTTGCCGCGCTCACTCCGCGCGCCGCCCGGTAAAGCTTTTCCGCTTCTTCGCCGTTCGCCTCCGCCGCCGCACGGGCAAGGCTTTTTTCTATTCGCTTTTTCATCTCCGCCGCCGCCGCATTTGTAAACGTTACGCACAGCACGGAATTTATGCTTTCCCCGCCGCGTATAAGGCGCACTATGCGCGCGGTCAAAACGGCGGTTTTGCCGCTGCCCGCGCCCGCGCTTACGAGCAGGTTGCCGTTTGCGTCTATTGCGCGCTGCTGTTCAGCGGTCCAGTTGGGCATGGCTGACCTCCTCCAAAAAATCGTCCTTTTTTATAATGCTTGCCCGCCTGTATTTGCAGCAGGGCAGCGTTGCATCGAACCCGCACACGCTGTTATAATCGCACCATTCACATTCCGTTTTGTTCTCCTTGCTCATAAGCGGATACGCCTCCGCATGGCCCTTGGCTATTTTACAGGCCGTCTGCCTTGCCTTATCCACGGCAAAGCTCACCGTGCCTTTAAGCTGCTCCTCGCTCAGCCTCCAGCCGCTCCGCGCCGTGGGCTGCACGTCCTCCCCGCCGCCGAGTTCAATAAGCTTAGCGTCATTTAGGCATGCCCCGCGCAGCCTGAATTCCTTCAGTATGCGCGTGGCGAAGTCGTCCTCCTTGCCGGAGGGCTTTATTATGCCTTCGTGTACAGGCAGATAATACATGCCCGCCGCGCGCTCGGCGGCGCCCGCGGCCTCTATTGCGGCAATATACAGCGGAAGCTGGAGCCGCTTGCCGTCCGCAATGTCCGCGCAGTCGAACGCGGAGCCGGATTCGCTTTTATAATCTATAACGCGGACGAACTTTTCGCCCGAATCGGAGGTATAGCTGTCTATGCGGTCTATCCTGCCGCTGAGTATATATCTTCCGCCGCCGGGCAGTTCCAATATAAGTTCCGGATAGCGCTTGCCTATGCCGAATTCCGTCTCCGTACCGCTTATGCTGAATTCCCCGCGCCTTAGCTGCTCCACTACCGCATACGCCGTGGCCTTCACCCGCCGTATAAGCCGCGCTGCAGCGGCGCGGCTGCGCGCCGTGTCCATAAGCACGCCGTTGTTATGCTGCGCTATAAGCTTTGGCAATACTGAATCGAGCAATGTTTCAAGCTGATCGTTCGTTATGCTGCCGTCCCCCTTGCCCATGGCAATAAGCTCCTTTGTGAGCAAAGACATGGCCTCGTGGCAGAAAAGCCCTTCGTCCGCCTTGCGTTCGCGGTATTCCTTACGCGGGGTCAGCTTCAGCCCCACCGATGCAAAATGCTTAAACGGGCAGCCGTTGAACTTTTCTATTGATGTTATGCCCCCGCTGAGCCGCGCGCCGTAAAGCCTGTGCGCCGCGTCCTCCCCAAGCGGCTCCGCCGATACGCTTGGGAACAATGCAGAAGACAGCGAAGCAAGCTTTCGGGCATACTCGCTGTCTTTATGCAGCGCGGCGTAAAGCTCGCCCGCGCGCGCATCAATATGCCCGTTTTCAACGCCCGTGCGCAGGTGCTTTATAAGCGCGCTGTATGCGCTCGGCGCGGTGGAAGCGGATTCTTCCTCTATATCGGTTTTTATCGAAACATCGCCGAACATGTCCGCAATGCGGTCCATCAGCTCGCACGGGGTGGCCGTGTCGCTCCCGCTGCCCATTGTGTATGAAAGCCAAAGCTTATCCGTGGGCTTTGTAACGGCGCCGTAAGCATCGCCGAATTCCTTATCGTTAAGCTGAGCCGTGCTTGGCATTTCGCCTAAGCCCATTTGGGCAAGGGAGGCGCGCTCCTCGTCGTCTATCATGCCGTCGTCCCCGTAAACGGCGGGAAAATGCCCGTTTGCCGCGCCCAGTATTATAAGCGCGCGTATGCTGCGCGCCTTGCTGCGGCCAAGGCTGCCCAGCAGCAGCTGATCCGCCGCCGATGGTATAACGCCCACCTCGTATGCGTCAATGCCTTCTTTATATACGGAGGTGAATTTGCGGTTGGATATTTTTGCGTCCCCCAAAATGGCGTGCATCTGCTCCATAACGGTTATAAGCAAATTATATACCTGCGCCGTTTCGTCCGCGCGTTCCAGCCTGCCCTGCGCTTTCAGCCGCTCCGCCTCCGCAGTGAGCTGCTCCCGCAGCGATATATCCACAGTATACTGATAAAGCGCGCGCACCTTTTCCGCCGCAGTAGGCGCATCCTTCAGGGCCTCGCTCAGCTTTTCAAGCGGACCCATAACAATGCCCCTGGCTTCCTCTGCCGCTGCGGGTGCGCCTTCGCCAAAGGGGGATTTGAACGCGCTGCCGCGTATTCCGCGCGCAAGGGCATAGTTTTCAAAAATCTCCGCCTGCTCTGCATTAACGCCGCACAGCCCCGTTTTAACAAGGGCAAGCATATCCTCCCTTAAATAGCTGCCGCCCGCCGCACGCAGGGCAAACAGCGTGGCCTCGCTCGCGGCGTAGCTTGCAAGCTTGCGCTTTGCATCGGTAAAAAACGGTATGTGCCGCTCTCTCAGCGCGCGCATCATGGGTTCAAGATATTTGTCCGTATCTGATGCTATTATTGCAATGTCGCGGTATCGATATCCTTCGTCAATAAGACGCTGCGCCTTTTCCGCCGCGGCGATAACCTCCGCCTTAACATCGGTCGCGGCAAAAAGCTCAATCGCGCCGTTTGCCTCCCCGTCAAACTTATTATACGGGAATGCGAACCCCTCGCGTTCAAGGTGCCTCAGCGCCGCCGATGCATGGCGCGGCTGCTCATCGTCGGGCGTGATAAAGTCCGGCGTTATGCCGCGTTCGTCGCAGATGGAAAGTATTTTATTGAGTATTCGCCTGTCTGCCGAAAAAACGGCCTTATCGCGGCATTCCGGCGAAAGATCAATTCTGAGCGCAACGGTAACGTGCGGCGCGGCGTCTATAAGCGCGGCTATCGCGCCGTAAAGCCGCCTTGATATCATATCGAACCCGTCTATTATAACGTGGCGCGAGCCAAGCTCGCTTTTGGGCAAAAGCTCCGAGAGCAGCCGCAGCGATTCCTCCGCATCCAGCGATGTACGCGCCATATATGCTTCGCTTGCGCCGTAAAGCAGCGCCAAGTCGTGCAGCTTTGCGCCAAGCGGCGTTTCCGTGCCCTTCTCGTTCGCCGCGTCCATAAGCGCGTCCGCCTCTATGCCCGCGCGTTTTGCCTCTATAAAAAAGCGGGCGCACTCGCCCGTGAAGCCGCCCCTGTGGTACACGCGCCCGAAGGAGATAAGCTTGGGCGCAAGCTCGTCCGCGCATTTGCGTATTACCATAAGGCGGCCCTGCTCGCTCATAAGCGTGCGCCGTTCGCCGAATTCATTCAGCACCCTGCGAGCAAGGGACGTGAACGAGAACACGTCCGCATCCCAAAGGCCGCAGCCCATTGCTTCCGCCAATGCCCGCTCCGTTTCAAACGTGAACTGCTCCGGCACTATATACAGCACCCGCTCGCCCTTTTTTATAAGCTCCGCAGCTATGCTCCTTAAATACCGGCTTTTTCCGCTGCCGGAGCGGCCGGTAAGTATGCTCACCCGTCCCATGCGCATAACCCCTTTCCGCTAAAATATAAGCCTTAGAACCTTTCCGTATGCAGCGGGAAATAGACCACCTTGCCGTCCTCGCGCCGGCTTTCAAACAGGGTGAAGCCCATAACGGTCATGCTGGCGTTGGGCGAAAGGTTTTTAAGCTCCATCGTGGCAATTTCATCATGCTCCACGTTTCGGCCCAATGTTATATGCGGCGTGAAGCGCTTGCGTTCGCGGGAAAAGCCGTTATCATACAGCGCGCTTTGCAGCGATTCATAAAGCGCGTTGAGCTCGTCAAGCTGCCCCTTCACCTCCAGGAAGGAGGTTTTCTTCCCGCCCTTGTCAAAGCAATCGTATTTGCCAAGATGCAGCGTAAACGGCCGTATGCCGCGCCCGGCCTCGTGCATCGCGGCGACCGCTCCCTGAAGATCGCGGCTCTCGCCTATGAAATGCAGCGTTATATGAAAATTGTTCGCCGGCACGAACCTGCCGCCGCAGCTTAGCTGCTTCAGCTCCTTCTGTATTCTTGTGACCTCCGCCTTAAAGGAGCGGGGCAGATCTATTGCGATAAACAGCCTCATCAGCCTATCCTCCCTGAATTTTATGCTGAATTATATTATCCCATGAAACCGCCCCGCGCGCAAGGGAAAAGGGGTTAAAACATACCATAATAGGGCGCGGCATAGTCACATCCCGCTACCGCTACCGCTACAGTAAAGATGCGTCAGAGTACAGCCCTCGCCAATTAACCTTATAAAAAGAAGCTGCGGAAGAACCTTATGTTCCTTCACAGCCTCTAACTCGGTTCCTGCTCACAGAGAGGAATGCCGTTGATAATTATCTTGCAAATTCTTGTTAGTATTAGCCGCCGTTATTATTTATATTCAACTCAGAATCGGTCAGCGTGCTGCGAGTCAAGACAGCATTCACAACAATAACACCGGGGTCGATTCCCAGCAAAACTTGGTCACTACTATAAGACTCCAGTCGAAGAGTTCTTACATTAGTAATATCCAAAGAGATTTCTTGCGGCTCGGTCAATCTTTTCAAAGCCTCCGACGAATACAGCAGTACTCCGTCGCCATAAATCTTAAATTTTATTGAAACCGAGTCTAATGTTTTACTCCGAACAAAGTAACCCAAATCCAGAGCATTAAACTTTCCGTCTAAAAACAGTTCAATATAGCATTCTTTTCCATTATAGCTACAGAGGTCTAGGTATGGCCCGTCATACTGGTTACCATAGGCGTCTTCGACCGAAGATTTTTTAAATGCCGCTGTATAGCTATAAGAATATCTCAATACTGTGATATCAAACAGCTTTACCGGTATGCATGTTTTATACAGTTCCTCATATGCGAGCAATGTTGCATCATCACCTAACACCAGCAGTCCTTCGCTTATGACAGGAATTGCCGCAGCATAACCGCCTACCTTATATGCTTCTATAGAGCGATCGATAACATCCTGACGGTATGCAGAAATCGTATCCGTCACGAATTTTGTGATATCGGCAGACACCGTAATCCGTTCCTCATCTACCGCCATATCATAAATCATCAGCATGCCTGCATAGTCTTTGGATTCAGCGAATTTCTTTATTCTTTCTTCGAACAATCCCGTCTCAGCCCTAGCTAAAATTGTCTCAAACTCCACGTAATTTTGTGCTACATTATACTCAGCCCTTCCTACTAGTTCGATGGCACTTTCAAAATCGCCCGAGGCGATTCTCTTCTCACACTCAGTCACAATCGTCTTAACATAAAGCCGCTCTGCGTTTTCATACTGTTCCAAAGAATCCTCGTAATTCTTCTCATCAATTGGGTACACTTGGGAAAAAGAAGCCATTGCGGCCTCATAATCACCGTTGTTAAGCTGTTCCATGCCGTTCTGATAGCTTTCCTTGGACTGCTCCGCCATCACATAAGACTCAAATACATTATCTAACTCCCAGCCGAGCAAGCCAAGCTTACTCTCTATTTTACCCAAGGTTTTAAGTACGGAATCAAATTCTTCTTTCGAAATGTTTTCTTCCACATAGTTCTCCCAAGCGCTTTCAAGATATTCGCTAAGGAAATCTTCCACCTCGACCTCAAGAGAAGCATCGCTTTCTACATCTGACTTGTAGATTTCTATTGCATCAGCATACTTCCCATTCTTAACACAATCCTCAAATTTCGACACGGGATTACCGGCGCATCCGCTGAGCGTAAACATCAGCGCAAGAAATATACCGCAGCTTAACATACACCTGTGCCATACCCACTTTCCAATATGCAAGTTCTTCCTACAATGCGATACCATAAAACACCCTCCTTCGCTTTGGTACTATCAATATAGCCCATTTGCGACATAATTACAATACTTTTAACGACTATTTTCTTCTCAGTTGAAACATATAATATTATTAAGAGGTGAATTTGGTGGACGTAAAACAGCGCATAACAGAATTGATGCAATGCCATGGATGGAGCGAATACCGTCT
>OMNT01002483.1_pt1 | contig 14732 bp, 13 predicted proteins | sample 1672551 | NCBI WGS metagenome assembly OMNT01 (sample SAMEA3136698, study PRJEB25190) | human gut metagenome
GCAGAAGGACCAAAAGAAACCGGATTAATTCACTTATTATGCAATGGAGATGAGACTCAAAAATCGTGGAAGCCTTTGCTGAACACGATTTTCGCCTTAAGAGGCTCATCGGAATGGTTTGCATAATGGAATTAGTCCGGTTTCTTTTGGCCTTTCTGCCAGCACAGCGCAAAGTATGGCAGCCGTCCCTTTGTTAATTATAGTAGAAAAGAGAATGAACTTACGAATAAATTCGAACTTTCAACGGAATCCCCATCTCGTCTGCGAGTTTCTGGGACGCATCGATTTCTTCCTGTGAAATGATGCTTACCACACTGAACTGCACAGATGAGAACAGTTTCTTCGCTTTCTCGGCAAATGCAAGCATATCTGGGAACGCATTTTCAAAACAAGGCTGTGTAACTTCCTGGTAACGTTCGGCAGTTGGCGCATTCAGGCTGATCGATACGGCATCGATATATTTTGCCATTTCTTCTGCGATCGGCTTTTTATTGAAGAGTTCGCCAAGTCCGTTGGTATTGACGCGAAGGAGAACTTCCGGATGTTTTTCTTTCATGTATTTTGCAGCAGCAATCAGATTATCGTAGGCACAGGTCGGTTCCCCGTAGCCGCAGAAGACGGCTTCCGGATAATTTGTAAAATCAAAAGCATCAATAGCTGCCTTGATCTCTTCGAAAGAAGGATTGTGGTCGTGCCAAAGTTCTGTTGCCTCTCCGATGGCTTCATGCTCGTTACGGATGCAGAAAATACATTTGCAAGTGCAGCGGTTGGTGATGTTAAAATATGCATTGTTTTTAAATGTGTAAATAATATCTGACATTATAATAAAATCTCCTCTTTGAAAGTCAGGCGGATATTCAAGAACCACCTGTCATTTGCGTATAATTAAATATTTGGCTAAATTCCAAATTTGTTTTTCATTGTACTTTTGAAACCGGCTTTGTCAAGAGTGGAACCAAGAATGATAAAGATCACAGCACTTCCGCCTGACTGGGCAAGGGTTCCTACAATCGAAGGAATCAGTGCACCCCAGGTTCCGAACAGGATTACATCTGTGATATAATATCCAATAAAGGAAATTACAGCGGCAACAATAACGCCGACACAGTTGTGTACATTCACGATCTTGTCCTTTTTACATGTGATCGGAAGGGAGATCAGCATCTTGATGATGAAGGTTGCAGGTGCATATACCGGGGCAGTCAGGATATCTGCCATGGCACCACCGATTGCACCAGCAAACATGGCATATGGTGTTGGTAGGAATGCAGCGGCAAGATAGATCAGAGAATCTCCGATGTGTACATATCCGCCATTTACACCAAATGGAATATGGAAAATATAAGCAGTTGTCACACAGATCAGTGCTGCAAAAGTCTGGAGACTTTCTGATGAGAAAGTGTATTTGCAGATGGTTCCGGATTGTTAATGGTTGTAGATGACATGATAGTTACCTCCCTGGGTTTTATTTATTTTGTAAATGTCAGTCAAGCAGCATAGAAAGATGGGATTCAAAATTGATTCCATCGTTGCGCGGAATCTGGTCGGCAACAGTGTCAATCAGAGATCTTTCGATAAACCGGCATGCTTTTTCCACGCCTGCAGCTGCACTTTTTCCCTGTACCATCGAGGCACATACGACAGCGGAAAGCAGGTCACCGGTGCCAGAATAGCTTCCACCGTGAATTCCAGAGGAAATGACGCTTATCTGGTCGTTCTCGAGAACCAGATTGTAATATTTTACGGTATCATCAGAAGGAGCCTGATAAAGAATACCGGTGACGATGATCGTCTGGATCTGCGTTTCTTTCGTTTCTTTCAAAGGAGCGGCAATCCGGGCAATCCGGTCCAGATAATCCGGTTCGTCCTTATACTTGGTAAGCCCTGCAAAATCAGAGTGTGTTAAAAGACACAGCTCGGTAAGATTTGGCGTGATCACATCGGCATGGGATACAAGCTTCTGCATCTGCTGTTGGAGTCTGGGAGTGAAAATGTCATATTTGACACCGGAATCTCCCATGACCGGATCGACAAAGAGCAGAGTGGAAGGGGTTCTGAACTTCTCACAGAAATTCAGGATTTTTTCCGCCTGCTCTGCGCTGCCGAGATATCCGGTACTGATCGCATCCAGGGTAAGACCACGTTTTTGCCATTCTTCTGTGTAATGATCGATCTTGTCGGTAAAGTCCGTACAGTAATAGCTGTCGTAGCCGGTCTGATTGGTTAAAACTGCCGTTGGCAGAGGACAGGCCTGCACACCCATGACGGAAAGAACCGGGATCGCAGCTGTCAGAGAGCATTTACCAAGACCGGACAGATCATTGATAACAGCGACTCGTTTTATCATTGAAGTATCCTTTCCGAAATACAAAGTGAAAAATTCTTGCATTTCTTATGTGTTTTATATAGAATAAAATAAAAGTGTCATTTGTAAAATATACAAAAAGAAATATTTTTTAGAGGTCAGTTATGAGAGTGGAATTACAGAATGAGGAACACTGCCGGTATCTGAGAGTGTATCATTATTACAGGAATCTGATTCTATCCGGGCAGATGAAGTCAGAGACAAAGCTTCCATCGATCCGTAAAGGTGCAAGCGAGCTGCAGATGAGCCGGACGACGATGGAGAATGCGTATATGCTTCTGGCAGCAGAAGGTTATATTGTGTCCAGACCGCAGAGTGGATATTATGTGACGGATATTGCCGAGAAGCAGGAAGAGGGCAGAAAGATTGCAAGCCGGCATGTAAGGAAGCAGGAGAATCCGGTTGTCTATGATTTTGCAACATCAAATGTAGATAAAGAGAGTTTCCGGTTTGAATTATGGCGGAGATATATGAAGAGCGCAATGCGTCAGGATGAGAGACTGCTTTCTTATGGAGAACCGCAGGGGGAACAGGAATTCAGGGAAGTACTGTCTGAATATATTCAGAAGACCAGAAGTGTGATCTGTAGCCCGGATCAGATCGTGATCGGTGCCGGTATACAGAGTCTTCTGCATATTCTGTGCCCACTGAATCATAAAAAGAGAACCGTATTTTTCAGGGACAGTGAGTTTGTACAGGGAATGACGGTTTTTGAAGATCATAACTACCGGATTGCAGGAAGTGCGGAAGAAGAGATTGGAATGTATTACGTGTCACCATCACAGATGACAAGATTTGGTGGGGTGATGCCGATCCAGGAAAGACTGGAACTGGTCGGACGCGCTGAGAAAGAGCATTTTCTGATCATTGAAGATGACTATAACAGTGAGTTCAAATATTTTCAGAAACCGGTTCCGTCTCTGCAGGGACTTTCGGGAGGAAGAAATGTCATTTATCTGGGAACATTTTCCAAAATGCTGCTTCCGTCTATCAGGATTAGTTATATGATACTGCCGCCGGAACTGATGGAAACTTACGAAAAAAGAAAAAATAATTACAATCAGACTGCATCCAAGGCCGAGCAGATCGCACTGACACAGTTTATCCGTGACGGACATCTGGCGAGTCAGGTCCGTAAATCCAGGAAGATCCATCTGGCAAAGGCAGAAAAGCTTGCGGACAGTGCAAAAAAGATTTTAGGAAAAGATGTGGATGTACAGGTTGGTGCTGCAGGATTTATGGTACAGTTGACCTTTGCGGAGGACTGCGTTGCAGAAAAGATTGCAGAAAAAGCAAAAAAGAAAGGAATGACATTTCTTGAAGTGGAGAAGAACAGGATGTTACTCACCTGTGCAGGTGTTTCTGCTGAAAAGTATGAGGATGCTATGAAACTGCTCAGAGAATGTACAGAGAAGGGGATGAATTAGATGGAATTTTCACATGAACTGGTTCTGCCGAATGAAGATCTGCCATTCCGGATGTTTTTATTTGAAGGAAAAGACGGAAATTATGTCAGGGAAAAGCACTGGCACCGGTCGATCGAGATGTTTGTTGTACTGGAAGGAAAGCTGGATTTTTATATCAATGAAGAAGATATCCATTTAGATGAAAAATCATTTGTGATCGTGAATTCTAATGAGCTGCATTCGATTTCGGCACCGTTTCCGAATAAGACGATCGTACTGCAGATGCCACTTCAGACATTTGAACGGTATTATACGGATGAGCAGTTTATCTGTTTTACCCACAGCGAACGCGTACAGGATGAACAACTGGTTGAACTGGTTGAAAAGATGTATGTGACGTATCAGAAGAAGAAAACAGGGTATGAATTAAAGGTACAGAGTTATTTTTATATGCTGGTCTATCTGATGGTGACAAAATACAGGAAGGTTGATGTCAGTGCGGAGATCGTGCGGGATCACAAGAACAGGAACCGACTTTCTACGATCACGAATTATATCAAGGATAATTATCAGAAAGATCTCTCGCTGGAAGGGCTGGCACAGGTTTTCGGGTATTCGCCGACCTATCTTTCACGGATGTTTCGCAAATATGCAGAAATCAACTATAAAGAATATATTCAGGGAATCCGTCTGGAATATGCCTACCGGGAACTGATAAGCAGTGATACGATGGTTGAGGAAATTGCAGAACATAGTGGATTTGCGGACGGAAGAGCATTTGCCAAAGCATTCCGGAAAAAATATGGAGTAAGACCAAGTGATTTCCGTAAAATGAGAAAGCAGGAATCGGAAGATGAAAAGTTATAAAGAAAACTGGAAGAAACTGATAGGGATAGGAGTTGTGGCTCTTGCCGCACTTCTGGTCCTGATCGGTATTGGGATGATATATCATGAAAAAGTAAAAAAAGATGCCAGAGTGGAAAAAAAGGACCGGACGGATTATCAGTATCATGTTGCGATTATCAGTGAAAATCCCACAGACAGCTTCTGGAAGAAGATATACCAGGGAGCCAAAGATGCCGGGAAAGGAGACCAGATCCTGATCGAGAATTTTGGTGAGACACTGTCGGGTGAATATTCGACAGAAGAATTGATGGAAATGGCATTTGCGGCCAAGGTAGATGGGATTATTGTACAGGTGAGCGATGAAGAAGCGGTTTCCGCACAGATTGACAAGGCAGAAGAACAGAATATTCCGGTGATCACGATCCGCAGTGATGCGCCGGCCAGTAAAAGGGTATCATTTGTAAGCGGAAATGATTATGCGATTGGTGAAATGTATGGAAACCAGATCAATAATATTGCACAGAAGAAGGCAGAAGAGGAAGACCGGAAGATCCGGGTCACTGTTCTTCTGAATTCAGAAGAGAGGAATGCAGCGCCGAATGTTATTTTTACGGCAATATCAGAGACGACAGCTTCTATTGCATCCAAGATCGAGCTGACCAGTAAGGTGATCGATAATACAGGGATGTTTGAATCGGAAGAGAATGTCCGCGACCTGATTCTGGATACTTCTTATCCGGATATTATCGTATGTATGAGTGCGGTGGATACCAGCAGTGCGATCCAGTGTGTGGTTGATTACAATAAGGTTGGACAGACATCGATTATCGGATATTATGCGCAGAAGGATACACTGGAGGGGATCCAGAAAGGAATCGTCGAATCCAGTGTCCTGATCAATCCGACCGAGTGGGGAAAAACTGCAGAACAGGGAATGAATGAGTATTTAAAGAAACGGCATATCAGCGAATATCTGACAGTATCCCCGGAGCTTATCACTGCTGATAATATTAAAAAGTATACAGAATAGAAAGTAGTAAAAAGACATGAAAAAAAGAAAATCAATCCGGATCCGGCTGCTGGAAGTCTATGTAGTGATCATGTTACTGGTATTTGCGATCAACATGTATATAGTGCATAGTCAGAGCCAGGCGATCCGGCAGATTGACGGGGTATATAATTCGAATATTCAGTTAAATGATATCTCGACAACGCTGGAGAAAATGCAGACATCGCTTTATCAGTATCTGAATACAAAAAGTTCGGATGAACTGGAAAATTATTATTTATATGAGCAGGATTATAGAAATCTGATCAGTGAACTGAATGAAGAGACGGTAAATGACCAGAATCTTCTGATGGAAAAAAATATCCGCAATATGTCGGATACATATCTGGAAAAAACAGCCGGTGCGATCGAGGCAAAGCGGGGAAGAAATGTAAGCTGTTATAACGAAGAATACAGTAAGGCGAAGAAGCTTTATGATTATCTGCAGTCCTGTGTCCGAAGCCTGAATACGTCGGTGTTTCTTGAAAACTCGCAGAATTATTCAGTTTTGAGATCCACACTGAATTACGTTGTCGGATTCAGTATGTTTCTTCTGACCGTATCCATGCTTGTAGCACTCGCATGGATCGTTATGATGACCAGAACGATTACAAGACCGCTTATTAAACTTGCGGAGGCGGCAAATACGATCGCCAAAGGTGGACTGGAGGTAGATTTTCCGATCATTGATACCGGAGATGAGATCAGTACGGTGGCGAAAGCCTGCAACAAAATGATGAACAGTATCCGTGATTATATCAGGCAGACAAAAGAGAACTATGAGCGGGAAAGCAGGCTGATCGAGAATGAACTGATTATGAAAAATGACCTTAAGGAAGCACAGCTTAAATATCTGCAGGCGCAGATCAACCCGCATTTTCTGTTTAACAGTCTGAATGCAGCAGCACAGCTTGCCATGATGGAGGGTGCAGAAAATACCTGTTTGTTTGTACAGAACATGGCGGATTTCTTTCGCTATAATGTAAGGAAGATGGAGAAAGATACTACGCTTAAGGAAGAGCTGGAACTGGTAGACAACTACATTTATATTTTGAATGTACGATTTGCAGGAGAAATCCATTATACAAAACAGATCGATGAGCGCGTGACTGGTACAATGATGCCAAGTATGATCCTGCAGCCCCTGATCGAAAACGCGGTAAATCATGGAATACGCGAACTGCAGGGAGAAGGAAAGATCCATCTGTCTGTTTACAGTGATGATGGTATGGTCTGCGTGAAAGTAGAAGACAATGGTGTGGGAATTGAACCGGAAGTGATCGAAAAGATCATGCGTGGAGAGAGTGCACACAGCCACAGTCAGCGGGATTCCGCCGGAATCGGTATGGATAATGTGATCAACCGTCTGAAACGGTATTATAATATGGAGCATGTGATTGAGATCCGTCGGCGGGAAGAGAGAGGAACAGAAGTGTTGATCTATTTGAAAAGGGAGGACATAAGATGAGGATATTGATCTGTGATGATGAAGAAATTGTACAGCAGGCAATTAGATTTATGATCCAGAAAAGCTTTGGAGATGAATTTGAAATTGAATCTGCAAAAAATGGGCGTATGGCGATCGAACTTGCAGAGTCATTTCGCCCGGATATTATCCTGATGGATATCCAGATGCCGGGGATCAACGGAATCGAAGCAATGGAAGAGATTAAAAGAGAACATAAAAATATCATTTTCATTGTTCTTACGGCCTATGATAAATTTGAATATTCACAGAAGGCTATTGATATCGGCGTTATGTCTTATCTGACAAAGCCGATCAATAAGGACGTGCTGACGGATACTCTGCGAAAGGCGATGAAGCTTGTAAATGACAGAAGGGAAAAAGTAAGTAAGGATCTGAAGGTGAAAGAAAAACTTGAGGTTGTGGTTCCGATGATCGAAAGTGGTTTTGTGTACAGCGTTCTTCTTGGAGAGAGCAATGATACCTCCAATCTTACATACCGTGAGCTGCTTGGAATCAATACGGAGTATGTCTATGCAATAGTGATCGAATGCGGAGAAGAATTGCGAAAAGGAGAACTGACCAACACAGTAGGTGCAGGAATCCGGCTGCAAAAGCACAGCATGATTTTCCGTGAAATGCTTAAGGAGACGATGAATGGAATTGTAGGATCTCTGATGGGAAACAAAGTAATCGTCCTTGTCCCGTGCAGGGAAAAGGAAGAATCTTATAATGAGCGGGAAGTAAAGATTGAAAATATCCGCAGTATGCTTCGTAAAATGGAGCAGCAGATGGAAATGAAATTCAAAGCGGGCATCGGGTCTGTCGTATCCTGGGAGGAAGTTTCCAAGTCCTACAGAGAAGCACTCGATACGGCAAGGCAGGGAGTAGGAAAGGTGAACCATGCAAAGGATCTTCCAGTCAGCTGTGTATATGAAGAGGGATATCCGTATGATATGGAATCCGGTCTTTTTGATGCAGTTCACGCAGGGGATGCAGAACTGACAGAAAAAAGAAGTACAGAGTTTGTGATGTGGATGGAGAAGCAGTTTCCGGAGGTTACGAACAATGTACGCCTGAAAGTAATGGAATTTGTCCTGCTTGCTGAAAAATCTGTCTACGAGCAGGGGGCAATGACTTATCATTTTGATGTAAGGGCAAATTATCTGGATCAGTTGATGAGCTTTCAGACATATGAAGGGCTGGAACGATGGTTTGTGCATAAAATGACAGAAGCAGCAGGACACATCTCAATGAAACAACAGGAGAAGACGGTTAATGTAGTAGAAAAAGCAAAAGTTTATATAGCAGAGCATTTTTCAGGGGAAATTTCTCTGGAAGAGACGGCAAAAGAACTTGGAATCAGTTCCTACTATTTAAGTAAGCTGTTTAAAGAATCAGAGAATGTCAATTACATAGATTATGTGAACAATCTGCGGATCGAATATGCGAAAAAGCAGCTTATGGAAACGGAGAAGAGTATCAAAGAGATCTGTATGGAATCCGGGTACGGAGATCCCAATTATTTCAGTCGTATTTTTAAAAAATGGACAGGTGTGACACCGACGGAATACCGTGAGGAGGGACGATATGAATAAACCTATAAGACGATGGATGGTATTTTTGGTGTGTATTGCTTTTGCAGGACAGCTACTTGTGGGATGTTCAGCAAAATCGCAGGGCGTAAAGACCGATAGAAGTGATAAAAAGCAACTGAAGATTGGATTTACGATCGATACTCTGGTTCTGGAAAGGTGGACCAGAGACCGGGATGTATTTACCGCAGTAGCACAGGAACTGGGAGCGCAGGTAGATGTGCAGAATGCGAATAATAATCTGGAAAAGCAAAAAAAGCAGATTGAGGATTTTATTGCACAGAAGATGGACGTAATCGTGATCGTTGCAGTGGATTCTTATGGACTGACGGAAGAGGTGGATAAAGCAAAATCAGAGGGAATCCGGGTAATTTCCTATGACCGTCTGATCCAGGGAACAAAAACAGATCTCTATATCACAGTTGATAATGAGAGTGTTGGGGAAGAGATGGGAAAGACCATGCTGGAGAAACTCCCGGATGGAGGCAATATTGTTATGATCTGCGGACCAGAATCGGATGCCAATTCACAGGATGTGGCAAAAGGATTTGAAAAGATGATCAAGGACAGTAATCTGAATGTTGTGAAGAAGACAAGCGTTAGTTCGTGGAAACCGGAGACCGGTTTTCAGGCAGTCAATGAGGCACTGGCTGAGCTGGAGGAAGTAGATGGTGTTATGTGCGGCAATGATGCGATCGCCGGGTATGTGATCAAAGCACTCAGTGAAAAGCAGATGGCCGGGAAAGTGGTTGTGACCGGGCAGGATGCCGATCTGGAAGCCTGTCAGAGAATCGTGGAAGGTACACAAGCGATGACTGTGTATAAACCGATTGAACGGCTTGCAAAAGTGGCGGCAAAGTGTGCGGTAAAACTGGCAAACGGAGAACAGATTGTCGGAAAAGATATTGGAGAAAACAGTGTAAAAACAACGGATGATGGGAAAGATGTTCCTTATTGGGGACTTCCGCCGATTGCAGTGACAAAAGAAAATATGGATTCAGTGATCATTGATCTTGGATTCCATTTACATGATGAAGTATATCTGAATGTTTCGGAAGAGAGCCGGGACTAGGACATTTTTGACAGAAAGGCAGTACAAATTTGTGCTACCTTTCTTTTTTTACACAATAATATCATAAATATGTACGGTTTTTTACAATCTTGTCCAGTTTGTGAACTGCTATAGTATAAGCATCAAGAAAAACAAATTTTCTTAAAGGAGGAAACGAATTATGGGAAACAGAACAAGAAAGCTTCTTACAGTGGGCGTCATTGCAGCTATGACATTATCCATGGCAGCATGTACAAGCGGAAATGATACTTCATCATCATCTGGCTCATCAGATAAGAAAGAGACAAAAGCCGGAACAGGTAAGATTGGTGTTGCAATGCCGACAAAAGACTTACAGAGATGGAATCAGGACGGCGAGAACATGAAGAAACAGCTGGAGGATGCCGGATACGAAGTTGACCTTCAGTTTGCAAGTAATGATGTTGCTACACAGGTTTCACAGGTTGAGAACATGGTATCTGGAGGATGTGACGCAATCGTAATCGGATCCATTGATGGTGAATCACTTGGAACTCCGTTAAAACAGGCAGAAGAACAGGGAATCCCGGTTATCTCTTATGACCGTCTGATCATGAACTCATCTGCAGTTACATATTACGCAACATTTGATAACTACCTGGTAGGTCAGAAACAGGGCGAATACATTGTAGATGCATTAGACCTTGATAATACAGATGGTCCTTACAATCTGGAAATCTTCACAGGTGATCCAGGAGACAACAATGTAAACTTCTTCTACGGTGGAGCAATGGAAGTTCTTCAGCCATACATTGATTCAGGAAAACTGGTTGTCCAGTCAGGACAGGTTAAGAAAGAAGAAGTTGCTACAGCAGACTGGTCTACAGAAAAAGCCCAGTCAAGAATGGAAGCAATTCTTGCATCCAACTATAACGGAAAAGACCTTGACGTAGTTCTTTGCTCAAATGACTCTACAGCACTTGGTGTTGAAAATGCTCTGGAAGCAAACTACACAGGAAAATGGCCGGTCATCACAGGTCAGGATTGTGACAAACCAAATGTTAAGAACATCGTAAATGGAAAACAGTCTATGTCAGTATTCAAAGATACACGTAAACTTGCTGAACAGACAGTTAAGATGGTAGATGCGATCATGGATGGCAAAGAAGCTGAGACAAATGATAATGAGTCATATGATAACGGAACAGGCATCATTCCTTCTTACCTTTGCGAACCAACAGTTGTTACAATTGACAATTACGAAGGAATGCTACTTGATTCTGGATATTATACAGAAGCAGATATTAAGTAATACGATACATATTTAAATGAGTACAGGCGGGATTTTAATCCCGCTTGTGCCGCTAAAAGAGAAGGAGGGATTCAGGTTGGGTAAGGTTTTATTGGAAATGAAAAATATTACCAAAACTTTCCCGGGCGTTAAAGCGCTGGACAATGTAAACCTTAAAGTTGAAGAAGGTGAGATTCACGCCCTTGTAGGTGAAAACGGAGCGGGAAAGTCAACACTTATGAATGTACTCAGTGGTGTATATACATATGGTACTTATGAGGGAGATATTATTTACGATGGCGAGGTCTGTAAATTTAATAAAATTAAAGACAGTGAAGAAAAAGGTATCGTAATTATTCACCAGGAACTGGCACTGGTTCCGGAAATGACGATTGGCGAGAATATGTATCTCGGTAATGAACAGGGAAAGAAATTCTCAATTGACTGGAGTAAAACTTATGGAGAAGCAGATGAATATCTTGCGAAAGTAGGACTTCATGAGTCATCACGTACACTGATCAAAGATATCGGTGTCGGCAAGCAGCAGCTTGTTGAAATTGCAAAAGCACTTGCAAAACATGCAAAATTACTGATTCTTGATGAGCCGACCTCATCACTGAATGAATCGGATTCAAAGGCCCTGCTGGATCTGATGCTTGAGTTCAAAAAACAGGGAATGACGATGATCATTATTACTCATAAATTGAATGAAGTTTCCTATGTGGCAGATAAAATTACGATTATAAGAGATGGTTCAACAATAGAAACCCTGGATAAAAAGACGGACAATATTACAGAAGAAAGAATCATCAAAGGTATGGTTGGACGTGAACTTACCAGTCGTTTTCCTAAGAGGGAACCGCATATCGGGGATGTGGAACTTGAGGTCAAAGATTGGACTGTTTATCATAATGTCTATGCGGAACGTAAAGTTGTTGATAATGTATCAATACATGTATGTAAGGGAGAAGTGGTTGGAATTTCCGGACTTATGGGAGCAGGGCGTACAGAACTGGCTATGAGTATTTTCGGAAAGAGTTATGGAAAGAACATATCAGGAAAATTGTTTATTGAAGGAAAAGAAGTAAAAAATGATTCTGTACAGGAAGCAATAGAGCATAAGATTGCTTATGTAACCGAGGACAGAAAAGGAAATGGTCTGATCCTTTCCAAATCTATTAAGATGAATACTTCCCTTGCAAATATGAGGGGAATCACTAACGGAAAGGTTATTGACGCAGATAAAGAGTATGCGGTAGCAGAGGAATACAGAAAGAAACTGAAAACGAAATGTCCGTCTGTGGAGCAGAATGTAGGCAACTTAAGCGGTGGTAACCAGCAGAAGGTCCTTCTTGCAAAATGGATGTTTGCAGAACCGGATATTCTGATCCTGGATGAGCCTACCCGAGGTATTGACGTAGGTGCGAAATACGAAATTTACTGTATTATTAACGATCTGGTGGCAGCAGGAAAATCTGTTATCATGATTTCTTCTGAACTTCCGGAAGTACTTGGAATGTCAGACAGAATCTATATTATGAATGAGGGCAGGTTCGTAGGCGAAGTCAGCAAAGAAGAGGCTACCTCTGAGCTGATCATGTCCAAGATCGTAAAATCAGGAAAAGGAGCGTAAAGAAGATGGAAAAAAAGATTAGTTTTTCAGAGATATTAAAGAAATATACCATGGTGATCGTTCTTGTTCTGGTAGTCATCATGTTTGCAGTAAACACAAAGGGTGTTATGCTTCTTCCGCAGAATGTGAATAACCTTGTGGCTCAGAATGCATATGTATTTATCCTTGCAACAGGTATGCTGTTCTGTATTCTGACAGGTGGTAACATTGACCTTTCTGTTGGTTCTGTTGTATGCTTTGTGGCAGCTGTTGGTGGTAAGATGATGGTTCTTAACAGCATGAACCCATATCTTACAATGCTGGTTATGTTAATTACAGGTATTGCCATCGGTGCATGGCAGGGATTCTGGATCGCTTACAGACGTATCCCACCATTTATCGTAACACTGGCTGGTATGCTGATCTTCCGTGGTCTTTCTAATATCATTCTGAACGGTTTTACGATTGCTCCAATGCCGGACGCATACCTGGCACTGTTTAACAATTACATTGTAGATGTGTTCCACGGAAACGGAATCAATATTACCTGTATCCTTGCAGGAATCATCATTGCAGCAGTTTTTGTACTTATGACTTTCAAAGGAAGAATGTCAAAGATCAAAAAAGGATATAAAGTCGGACCAGCGGTTAATGATATTGTTAAATGCGCAGTGATCAGTATTGTAATCATCGCATTTATGTGGAGACTGGCACAGTACAAAGGTATTCCGATGATCTTAATCTGGGTAGCATTGATCGTTCTGATCTACGGATATCTGACATCAAAGACAACCGTAGGACGTCATTTATACGCAATCGGTGGAAATGAGAAAGCAGCACAGCTTTCTGGTATCAATACTAATAAAGTGTACTTTATCGCTTATGCAAACATGGGACTTCTTGCAGCAGTTGCAGCAATGGCAGTTATCGCCCGTCTGAACTCAGCAAACCCGACAGCCGGTGATGGATACGAAATGGATGCCATTGGATCCTGCTTCATCGGTGGCGCTTCCGCTTACGGTGGAAGTGGTACAATCCCTGGAGTTATCATAGGTGCAACTCTGATGGGTGTTATCAACCTCGGTATGTCTATCATGGGTGTAGATGCCAACTGGCAGAAAGTTGTAAAAGGTATTGTTCTTCTTGCAGCCGTTATCTTTGATGTAGAATCTAAGAAACGTTCTAAATAATAAAAAATAGCATAAGGACAAGAAAGTGCAGTTAACAGGCTAAGTTTTCGGTAGCGGATACCGACTTAGCCTGTTAGAATATAAGACAGAAAGAAGGTGGAAGAAATGAAAATCAAAAAAGTAACAGATCCAGAATTCAGCAGATACGGACGTGTGATCGATGGGTATGATTTTTCAAAGCTGATCAAGGCAATGGAACACACCCCTCTTCCGGAGGATGTCATCTACGAACCATCTATTGAAGAACTGGAAGCAACGGATGTTGCAATCGATCTGAAGATGAGAGTTTACGGAGAACTTCCGATCCAGATCGGATACTGCAACGGACATAACAGCAAACTGAACGCACTGGAATATCACAGAAGTTCAGAAGTGAATGTCGCAGTGACAGATATCATTCTGCTTCTGGGAGCAGAGCAGGATATCGAACCGGATTTTACATATGACACAGCGAATATTGAGGCATATCTGGTACCGGCAGGCACAGGCATTGAGGTTTATGCTACTACACTTCATTACGCACCATGTCATGTAAATGATACAGGCTTTCAGTGTGTGGTAGTTCTTCCAAGAGGAACAAATACAGATCTGACTTTCCAGACAGAGACCGATGGGGAAGACAGACTTCAGACTGCTAAGAATAAATGGCTGATCGCACATGAGGATGCAAAGATCCAGGGTGCATTTAACGGATTAAAAGGTAAAAACATTTCATTGGATGAGGAATAAGGAGGATAATATCATGATGAATAATATGCCACAGATCAAGATTGGAATTGTTGCAGTAAGCAGAGATTGTTTTCCGGAGTCTCTTTCTGTTACAAGAAGAGAAGCACTGGTGAAAGCTTACACAGAGAAATATGATGCTTCTGAAATTTATGAAT
>OMNT01002495.1_pt1 | contig 14706 bp, 10 predicted proteins | sample 1672551 | NCBI WGS metagenome assembly OMNT01 (sample SAMEA3136698, study PRJEB25190) | human gut metagenome
CTACACCTGCCACAATCATCAGAATCCGCATGATCTTCTTTGTATCAGGATTTACATCCTTCTTTTTTCCTCTTCCTGAAGAACGGCGGTCACGTTCATCCTCGTCATCTTCATCGTCATAGTCATCATCATACTCGTCGTCTTCATCGTCGTAGTCATCATCATACTCGTCGTCTTCATCATCATAGTCTTCATCATACTCGTCGTCCTCGTCATAACCACGCTCCCGCTGAAGACGTTCTACTTCTTCCGGTGACATAACAACAGTCCGGTCACTTCTCCGTCTGCCCCCAAGGACAACAAAATCGCCTTCCGGGTCAACCAGCGAGTGCTTCAGATCCTGTAACAGCTCATCGCAGCTCTGATATCGCATCGCCGGATTTTTCTGCGTACATTTCATAATGATACATTCCAGACTGTACGGGATATCCGGTACTTCTTCCGCCGGAGACTTGATTTCCTCCTGCAGGTGCTTCAACGCCACTGTCACAGTAGAATCCCCATCAAACGGAACATGACCGGTGATCATCTCATACATGGTAATGCCGGCAGAATAAAGATCACTCTTCTCATCGACAATTCCGCCTCTTGCCTGCTCCGGTGATGTATAGTGAACGGATCCCATTACACTGGTGCTGATCGTTTGCGTAGACGTAGTCGCCCGTGCAATACCGAAATCTGTTACCTTTACTTTTCCTTCTTTCGAAATAATAATATTCTGAGGCTTGATATCCCTGTGAATAATATGACAGTTATGTGCCGCCTGAATCCCCGTCACCATCTGAATTGCAATGCTGATGGTCTCCTTGGCTGAAAGCTTTCCTTTTTTCTCGATATAATCTTTCAGCGTAATTCCTTCAACCAGTTCCATGACCATATAATATAAGCCACGATCCTGTCCTACATCATAAACGTTCACCACATTCGGATGCATCAGTCCTGCAGCCGCCTGTGCTTCGCTCAAAAACTTCTTAATAAATGTCTCGTCCGAACGGTAATCGCTCTTGAGAACCTTAATCGCAACAAAACGGTTCAGCTTATGGTCTTTTCCTTTATATACATCTGCCATACCTCCGGAACCGATACGGCCGAGTATCTCGTACCGCTTTCCTAAGAAAACTCCTTCTTTAATCATATACTCACCTCATCTGCAAATGGTTCGATCAGAACGATTCCAATATTATCTGTACCGCCGTTCTCTTTGGCAGCATTCACAAGGTTCTGCCCTGCTTCTACAATGTCTCTTGCTCCCTGTACAATATGGAAAAGTTCTTCATCTTCCACCATATTGCTCAGACCGTCTGTACACATCAGTATAATATCTCCCCTTTTCAGACGATGCTCGTAAAAATCTACATCGACATCTGCTTTTGCCCCGATCGCCCTGGTAATAATATTCTTATCCGGGTGATGCTTTGCTTCTTCCGGTTTGATACCGCCCAGACGTACCATCTCTTCTACCAGTGAATGGTCTTTCGTCAACTGCTGTATTCCGTGATTGATCAGATAGAGACGACTGTCTCCCACATTCGCAAAATACATCATCTGATTCATGATCGTAGCTGCTACGACCGTTGTTCCCATCCCCTTGAGATGTTCGTCCTTCGATGCCTCCCGGATGATCTCCCGGTTTGCCGTCTTAATAGCATTTACAAGGACTCTCTCGATATCTTCGCCCTGGCTTTTCTCCAGCTCACGCTGCAATACTTCCACGGTATACTTGGAAGCATAGTCGCCTGCCTGATGTCCGCCCATTCCGTCTGCCACCACAAACAGATTCCGAAGGATACCAAGTGGTCTTCCTCCTTCAAAAACGTAATCCTGATTCACCTGTCGTACCATTCCGACATCCGTTATTGAAAATGTCCTCATACTTCTTCTCCTTCTGCCACATCCGCCTTTACATAGCTGCGTCTGAGCTGACCGCAGGCCCCATCAATATCAGAGCCCATTTCCCTTCTTATAGTAACATTTATTCCGCTTTTTTCAAGTTTATTTTTGAAATTCAGGGCATTTTTGCGGCTTGGGCGTACAAAATCACGCTCTCTTACCGGATTCACCGGGATCAGATTCAAATGACAGTTTCTCGGCTTTAAAAGTGCCGTCAGTTCCCTTGCATCTTCCTCTGTATCATTGACTCCATGTACCAGACTGTATTCAAAGGTCACTCTGCGTCCTGTCTCACGGAAATAGGTATCGCAGGCATCCAGCACTTCCGGGAGATGATATTTATTTGCTACCGGCATCAGCCTTTTTCTCTTTTCCTGCGTAGAACCATGCAGGGATAATGCAAGCGTGATCTGTAAATGTTCTTTTGCCAGTTCCAGGATTTTCGGAACGATCCCGCAGGTAGATACTGTCACATTTCTCTGACTGATATTCAAACCGTGTTCATCCGTAAGCAGATGTACAAAATTCAGGAAATTTTCGTAATTATCCAGTGGCTCTCCCGTTCCCATGACTACCACATTGGATACTCTTTCCTGCGTGATCTTCTGAATCTGATAGATCTGCCCCAGCATCTCCGAAGAAGACAGGTTTCTCTGCAGACCTCCGATCGTAGAAGCACAGAATGCACATCCCATCCGGCAGCCTGCCTGTGAAGAAATGCAGACGGAATTACCATGCTTATAACGCATCAGGACACTTTCGACTACATTTCCGTCATATAACTGGAATAAGAATTTATTCGTCCCGTCAATCTGCGAGATCTGACGCTCCAGCATTTTCACCGGAAGGATCACATACTCCTCTTTCAGCTTTTCCCGTAACGCTTTTGACAGATTCGTCATCTCATCAAAATCATCTGCCAGCTTTACATGAAGCCATTCATAAACCTGCTTTGCACGGAATGGTTTTTCCCCCAGTGCCTCCATCTCTTCTTTTAATCTGTCGTATCCATAAGCCCGGATATCCTTCTTCATATCAGTTCTCCCCGTTCTTTTTTAACCTTGCTATAAAAAATCCATCACTGCAATGTATACCCGGAAGTAACTGGATGCATCCTTCCTCTTCTACCGACTCTGCCAGTTGCGGGCAAAGCTTCTCTCTGATACTGTTCAGAGAAAACTGCGGGTACTTTTTCAAAAACCAGTGTACATTCTCCTCATTTTCCATGGGGTCGATGGTACAGGTACTATATAATAATGTACCTCCTTTTTTTACCATTGCCTGTGCATTTTCAAGAATCTTTCTCTGCAGTCCAGCCAGTTCTTTCAGGTCTTCCTCTTTCACCCGGTATTTCAGATCCGGTTTCTTTCCAAAGACTCCCAGCCCGGAACAGGGCAGATCTGCAAGGACAATATCTGCTTTTTCTTTCCATGCTTCATCCGGTACGGTTGCATCCCTGCAGACCGCATGAATATTTTCAAGTTCCATCCTGGCAATATTTTCTTCAATGAGTCCTACTTTATATTCCGTCAGATCCCTGGCTTCTACTTCGCCTTTTTTCGCTTCATTTCGGTCAGTTATCCACAGTTTCTCCGCAATATGTAAGGATTTTCCACCCGGAGCAGCACAGATATCCACAATTTTATTCCCTGCTTCCGGGGCTGCCAGCTCTGCCACCAGCATAGAACTTACATCCTGCACAGTAAACCAGCCTTTCCAGAAGCAGTCCAGGCTTTCAAGATAATCATATCCGCTGATGAAAAAGGCGTACGGCAGATAAGGATGCTCCTGCACAGTTACCCCTTCCTGTTCCAGTTCCTTTTTCAGTTGCTCCGGAGTTACTTTATTCTGACAGCACCGGATCGTGACCGGCCTTTCTTTCAGGAAATCGGCTACCATGGTACGGGTGACTTCCTCCCCATAACTTTTTTCCCACAGCCTGAGAATCCATGTCGGAATAGAATATTGGATTGAAAGTGCCTCAATTCCTTCCTGCGGATAGTCCAATGTATCCAGTCCTCTTGCCACACTCCGCAGCACTCCGTTCACATACCCCTTTAATCCTGAAAAGCCTTTTCTTACTGCCAGTTTGACTGCCTCGCTGCACACCGCATGATCCGGTACGCTGTCCATATATTTTAACTGGTAAACTCCGCTTCTTAAGATATTGCGGATCACCGGTTTCATCTTCTTCACTTTTACTTTCGAGAACTGATCCAGAATATAATCGATCTCAATCAGATGCTCCAGCGTTCCCTCGGTCACCCTGGTAATAAACGCACGCTCTTTCTTCTCAAGGTATTGATATTTCGACAGTACCTCTCCGAGAATTTTATGGCTGTATGCTCCATTTTCTGTTATTTCCATCAATACTGCGAGAACGATTTCCCGCTCATTGACCTGTCTGCCCATCTTTTTCCTCCAGCATTTCTGTTCTGCACTTTAATCGTCTCTGCGTCCTCTTGTAAGGATCAGAAGACGTAATAACTGTAAAATCTGTGCCGCTGCACTTGCCACATACGTCAGTGCCGCTGCTCCCAGTACTTTCTTCACACCGCTGATCTCTTCAGGATGCAACATTCCTGCCGTCTCCAGAACATTTACTGCCCGGTGTGACGCATTGAACTCTACCGGTAAAGTCACAATCTGAAAAAGGACTGCCAGTGAGAACAACAGGATTCCCAGATTGATCAGCATTGCGGACATCTGCCCGTTGAACATCAGTCCAATAATGATCAATGGCCACGAGATCATAGAACCAAAATTTGCCGCCGGCACTAAAGCAGAACGGACAGAAAGCGGTGCATACCCTACCTGATGCTGCACTGCATGACCACATTCATGTGCTGCGACACCGATTGCTGCAACGGAAGTCGAATGATAAACCGGATCTGATAATGCCAGTGTCTTGTTCGTTGGATTATAATGATCTGTCAGATTTCCTGAAATATGGATGATCTGTACATCATAAATGCCGTTCCGATGCAAAATCTTTTCTGCCGCATCCCTTCCCGTCATGCCTGAATAACTGCGTACATTAGAATATCTTGCAAACGTGCTTTTTACTTTTGCCGATGCCAAAAGGCTTAATACCACACCGATCAGTACTAATATATAAGTCCAGTCATAATAATAGTAGAACATCTTCTCTGCCTCCTGAATTTAAATTCTGTCCATTTTCCTGCTCTATGCTTCTGTTGTAAATACAGTTCCCGGCTTCAGGCTATATCCTCTTAAAAATGCATCCGCATCCATCCGCTTTTTCCCCGGAATCTGAAGCTGCAGCACCTTCAGTCGTCCTTCACCTGTCTGTACTGTAAAGCTGTCTTTTTCCACTGCAACGACAGTTCCTGCCACTGTCTGTGATTCTCCCTGAAACTTTTCTGTCTCTGTTCCGCCTGCCTGCACACCCGCTCCCGGCTCTGCTTTCGCTTTCCAGATCTTCATCACCTTTCCGTCCCAGTGAGTATAGGCACTTGGCCAGGAATTTAAACCACGAACCAGCCGTTCGATCTCAACGGCAGATCTGCTCCAGTCGATATTTCCAAGCTTTTTATCCAACATCCGTGCATAAGCGGTGGGACTTTCTCCCTGCTTTTCAAAGGTTGCTGTATGTGTTTCCACTGCTTTCAGCGTCTCCACGCATAATGCCGCACCTGCAGCTGCCAGTTTATCATGCAGTGACTCACCGGTCTCGTCCGGTGTGATCTCAACTTCCGTCTTCTGGATCATATCTCCTGTATCCAGTCCTTCATCCATCTGCATGGTCGTTACTCCGGTCACACTTTCTCCGTTGATGATCGCCCACTGGATCGGTGCTGCACCACGGTACTTTGGAAGAAGTGAGGCATGCACATTGATGCACCCATATGGTGTCATTTCCAGAATTGACTTTGGAAGGATCTGTCCAAATGCAATCACAACCATAACATCTGCCTGATATTTTCTTAATTCTTCCACACACTCAGGATCCCTGATCTTCTTCGGCTGATACACCGGGATTCCATGCTTCATTGCCGCTGCTTTCACCGGTGTGGGCTGCATTTCTTTGCCTCTCCCCTTCGGCTTGTCCGGCTGCGTTACCACCAGACACACTTCATGTCCTGCTTCGATCAGTGCCTCCAGCGTTCCCACTGAAAAATCCGGCGTTCCCATAAAGATAATCTTCATCATGATCCTCCCTTTTTTTATTCTTCTCTGCAATGTCTGTATTTCAGAGATTTTCAGTCTTCCGGTTCCTCCACCGGTTCTACATCATGCAGTCCGTCTTCCACCTTATCCACATAAAGATGCCCTGAAAGATGATCGATCTCATGGCAGAATGCTCTTGCAAGAAGTCCTTCTCCCTCGATTTCAAATTCTTCCATCTCTTCATTCAATGCCCGCACTTTCACATAATTCGGACGTGTCACAATGCCCCATTTTCCCGGAACACTCAGGCATCCTTCTTCTCCGGTCTGCTCACCGGAAGTCTCGATGATCTCCGGATTGATCAGTACGATCGGTCCCTCGCCTACATCGATCACCACGATCCGCTTGAGGATTCCTACCTGTGGTGCTGCCAGACCGACTCCCATCTTTTCATACATCGTATCCAGCATATCACCAATCAGAATCTTTGTCCTGATGGTCATTTTTTTTACTTCTTTACACTGCTTTCCGAGAATTTCATCCCCGATTTTTCTTACTTCTCTGATTGCCATAACCTTCTCCTTCTTAATCTTACCTTAATTTCTCTTTTATTCTCACAGGTTCATCGGATTAAAATCAAACTGGATCCTCAGCTTTGCAAAGCCTGAATTGATCTCAATATACTGCTCCATCAGATCTTTTACCCGGATCAGCGTTCTGTATTCCGGTGCTTTAATATAGATTACCCGGCGGTAAATATCTTTAATCTTATCTACTCCCGGACTTGCCGGACCGATCACTTCCAGTGGTGCTTTTCCTTTGATCCTTAAGACATATTCTTTCAAATATTTACACCCAGTCTCCAGAAGCCGTTCATCTTCTCCTGCTGCCAGCACAGCCATCAGTTCTTCTGCCGGAGGATACCCCAGCAGCTCCCTGTACCGGATCTCCTGCTCATAAAAAGCTTTATAATCCTGTGCCGCAGCAGCTTTGATTGCATAATGCTCCGGGGAATAAGTCTGAATGACCACTTCTCCCTCCCGCATCCCTCTTCCGGCACGTCCTGCTGCCTGCGTCAGCAACTGAAAGGTTCGTTCCCCTGAACGGTAATCATCGGTATACAATGACATATCTGCTGCCAGCACCCCCACCAGCGTCACATTCGGGAAATCATGTCCCTTTACGATCATCTGCGTTCCTACCAGCACATCCGCCTCTTCATTGGCAAATGCTGAAAGAATTTTTGTATGTGCATCTTTCTTTTTCGTCGTATCCATATCCATCCGCAGGACTTTTGCCTGTGGGAAACGTCGTCTCACCATCTCCTCGATCTGCTGCGTTCCGGCTTTAAATTCTCCGATAAAACCGGACCCGCACTCCGGGCAGACCCGAATCTTCGGCTGCTCATATCCACAGTAATGGCAGACCATTTTCCCTCCTTTATGAACGGAAAGGGATACATTGCAGTGTGGACACTGGATCACATGTCCACACTCCCTGCAGGACACAAATCCCGAATATCCACGCCGGTTCAAAAACAGTATGATCTGCTCTCCCCGCTCCAGCCGCTCTTCCATCAGACTTTGCAGCTTCCCGCTCAGGATCGTATGATTCCCGTTCTTCAGTTCTTCCCGCATATCTACAGTATACACCTTTGCCATCTGCTGCATTCTGGAACGATGCCGCATTTCATACAGAACATACTCACCCTTCCTCGCCCGGTACATCGCCTCCATCGAGGGCGTCGCACTTCCAAGGACAACGCTTGCATCCTCTTCTTTTGCTCTCTGGATCGCAGTTTCCCGTGCATGATACCTGGGAATCTGCTCACTTTTGTAAGTCGGCTCATGTTCCTCGTCGATCACCACCAGTCCAAGATTCGGAAATGGTGTAAACAGGGCAGAGCGGGGACCGATCATCACATCGATCTCTCCCCGCTTTGCACGCATCATCTGATCATAACGTTCCCCCGCAGAAAGCCTGGAATTCATAATTGAAACCCGGTCTCCGAACTTCCTGTAAAACCGCATGACAGTCTGATACGTCAGTGCGATCTCCGGGATCAGAACGATCGCCTGTCTGCCATGTTCCACAACCGTATGGATCATTTCCATATAAACTTCCGTCTTGCCGCTCCCTGTCACTCCATGGATGAGATAGGTCTTTCGCTTTCCCGCCAGATAATCCTCACGGAATCCCCGGATTACCTGCTCCTGTTCTGAAGTAAAGGTGATGGTTCGCTCCTGCTGCGTTCCCTGCTGCACCGGATTACGGTAGATCTGCTCGGATTCGAGCTTCAGTACTCCCTGCTCTTCTAACGCACGGATCACCGGCAGGGTAATATTCAGCTTTCCGGTCACCAGTTCATAATCTAAAAGCCGGTCTGCAAGCAATGCTTCCAGCAGTCTTGCCCGTGCCTTCTGGTTCTTTTTTCTATAAAATGCAAGCTTTTCTTCTCCTTCTTTTTCCGAAAGGAGAAGCCGTAAATGCTTCTTTACCTTTGCATTCTCTTTCTGCCTGATCGGCAGAACGGTCTTGAGCGACTGGATCATTGTCCCGCCATAATGCTCTTTCATCCATGCCGCAAGAGCAATCAGCCTGGTCTCAATCTCCATTCCCTTTTCAGAAATAGACAGGATGGATTTCACTTTGGAAAGGTCGTATTCGCATTTTTCCGAAAAACCTGTCACGTATCCTTTGATCTGCCGGTTTCCTTTTCCGAATGGCACAACCACTTCCATTCCCGGTTGAAGTCTTGACTCCAGTTCTTCCGGGATGCGGTACTGAAAGATCTTATCCAGTTTTTCATGTTGAATATCTACTATTACATCTGCAAACACGCTTTTCCTGCCACACTTCCTGCTTATTTTCGGTTCTGACTTTTTATCCCGATTTTACTGCCCTGCTTTTATTCAGGACCTACTTATTCTGATCCTTCTCCTGCTTTTCTTCTTTCAGTTCCTCAAGAACTTCTGCAATCAGGACTCTCTCATCCATCGGATATTTCACACCCTTGATTTCCTGATAGTCCTCATGACCTTTTCCAGCAAGCACGATCACGTCCCCCACTTCACCGTGGCTGATGGCATACTTGATGGCCTCCTTACGGTCACAGATCTCCACGTATTTTCCATTGGTTCTTCCAATACCGGTCTTGATATCGTCAATGATCGCCTGCGGCTCTTCAAATCTTGGGTTATCCGAAGTAATGATCGTCAGGTCTGCCAGTCTTCCTGAAACTTCTCCCATTTCAAATCTTCTGTCTCTGGAACGGTTTCCCCCGCATCCAAATAAGCATACCAGACGCTTCGGATGATATTCCTTCAATGTGGTCAAAAGACTCTCCAGACTCATCGCATTATGAGCATAATCAATCATCAGCGTAAAATCATCCGACACCTTGACCATCTCAATTCTTCCCTTTACCTTTGCCTTTTTCAGGGCATCTTTGATCAGTTCTGCCGGCACTTCAAAATGTCTGCATACTGAGATCGCAGTCAGAGAATTGTAGACGCTGAACGTTCCCGGAGTGTCGATCTCAACATCAAACTCCATCACTCCGGCTACATGATATGCCACTCCCAGATATCCCGGTCTGGATACCAGCCGCACATTTTCTGCACGCAGATCTGCCTTTTCTGAAAATCCAAAGGTCTCCACTTTACAGGTTGCACCTGAGAAAACATCCTCAAAATATTTATCATCCACATTCGCAATTCCCAGTCTGCACTGCTTGAACAGAAGTCCCTTACATCTCTTATAATCTTCAAAATCTTTATGTTCATTCGGTCCGATATGATCTCTTCCCAGATTCGTAAAAATACCGATCTCAAACGGAATCCCTGCTGTCCTGTGGAGCATCAGTCCCTGCGAAGACACCTCCATGACCACACAGTCACATCCTTCTTTTACCATCTCTGCAAAATACTGATGGATCGTATAGGACTCCGGTGTCGTATTGGCCGCAGGGATCTTTTTCTCTCCGATGATCGCCTCGATCGTTCCGATCAGCCCGACCTTATGTCCTGTCTCCTCCAGAATAGACTTGATCATATAAGTGGTCGTCGTCTTTCCTTTTGTACCGGTAATTCCCACAATCTTCAGCTTCTCTGCCGGATACCCAAAATACGCTGCTGACATCAGTGCCAGTGCATATCTCGTATCTTCGACTTTAATGACCGTCACATCTGCCGGCACTTCCACATCTTTCTCCACAACTAATGCAGCCGCTCCTTTTTCTGCAACTTCTGCCGCATACTTATGACCGTCTGACACTGCACCGCTGATGCAGACAAAAACAGACCCGTTCTCTACTTTTCTTGAATCATTGATCAGGGTTGTCACTTCCGTTTCTGCACTTCCCTGAACCACTTTATATTCCAATCGCTCCAATAATGTATCTAATCTCACAACGCTTCCCTCCTTGCATAGACTTTCACTGCTATAGCATAACATAATTTTTCTGTATGTGCCACTCTTTCTCCTGCCCCTGCTGTCCACACCGCCTATACCAGACAATGCATTCTTCCGCCCTTACTTTTTCTTCGGACGGTACAGAGTTCCTTTTATAACAGTATCTTTCCCAAAACGGCTGTTCAATTCCTCCAGTGCCGCTTTCAGTTTCTTATGCTTTTCATCCGGTTCTTCCGGTGGCTTCAGGTCAAACAGGGTCAACTGCTCCGGTGCGGACTCTTCCACCAGCTTAGAAGTCCTGATCCCTAACAGTCTTACCGGCTCTCCGCTCCATAACTCCTGAAATAATTTCCCCGCCTTTTCAAGCAGTACCTCCGGCTGTGCGGACGGCTTTTCCAGCTGCATCTGATGCGATGCATTCCGAAAATCAAAATACCGGATCTCCACACTGAGCATTCCGGCTTTTTTCCCTGCTTTCCTCAATCTTGTACCAACACTCTCTGCCAGATTCCTCAGCACTTTTTCTGCTTCTTCATAGGTGACTGCATCTTCCGCCAGTGTCGTTGAATTTCCGATTCCTTTTGCCTCATCCGGTACAGACCGGACTTTATCATCTCCGATCCCGTTGGCGAACTCCCACAACATACGTCCATGACTTTTCAGATGAAGCTCGATCAGTGCCTCCTCTGACCTTGCCAAATCACCGATCGTATTGATCTCCAGCTTTTTCAGTATTTCCACACTGGATCTTCCTGCCATATACAGCTCACTGATCGGAAGTGGCCACATCTTCTGCCGGATCTCATCCGGGAAAAGGGTGTGCGTCTTATCCGGTTTTTCAAAATCTGAAGCCATCTTTGCCAGCAGCTTATTCTCTGAAATACCAATATTCACCGTAAAACCGAACTGCTTCTTCACGCCCTTCCTGATACATTCAGCTCCCTCCTGCGGAGATGGAAATCTGTCCGCGATCTCCGTAAAATCCATATAACACTCATCCACACTGACCTGCTCAATCTCTTCAGTAAATGTACGCAGATACTCCATCAGTCTCCGGCTCTTCTCACGATACATTTTATGATCCGGTGCTTTCATGATAAGATTCGGACATTTCCGGAATGCATTTACAACCGGTTCCCCCGTCCTGATCCCGTACTTTTTTGCTAATGGAGATTTTGCAAGGACAACTCCGTGGCGGGACTTCTGATCCCCACCAATGATCGCAGGAATCTGCCGGAGATCTACTTTTGCTCCTTTTTTCAATTCCTCTACTGCTGTCCAGCTTAAGTATGCAGAGTTGACATCAATATGAAAAATTATTTTCCGCATAAGATGCTCCCCTTCTTATATTCTAGTCAGATACCTTTCATTTCTTGTATACATTAAAAAATCCCCGTGATACAGTACTTTTATTGTACCATACCACGGGGAGCTTTTCATCTCTTTCTTCTTTGCTCTCTTCCGGCTATCAATTTATGCCGTCCAGCTTATCCCTGCTTTACCACAGCCTCCAGTTTTCCATCTCTGACATCGATCAGAATTGTATCACCCCGACCGACATTTCCTGCAAGGATCAGTCTTGCTGCAAGCGTCTCCACATTTTTCTGCAGATACCGCTTCAGTGGTCTTGCACCATACATCGGATCGTATCCGCCTTCCACTACAAAATCTTTTGCAGCTTCTGTCAGTTCGATCTGAAGTTCTTTTTCTTCCAGCCGACGGTTTACATCTTTGACCAGCAGATCAATAATCGAGCGGATATTGGTCTTCGTCAGTGGCTTGAACATAATGATCTCATCCAACCGGTTCAGAAATTCCGGTCTGAAATGAGCTTTCAGGTCATTCATTGTCATTTTCTGACACTGTTCGTCAATAGATCCGTCTTCTTTGATGCCCTCCAACAGATAATTTGCTCCGATATTGGAGGTCATGATCAGGATCGTATTCTTGAAATCGACCGTGCGTCCCTGAGAATCTGTGATTCGTCCGTCATCAAGTACCTGTAACAGCACATTAAAGACATCCGGGTGGGCTTTCTCGATCTCATCAAAAAGAACAACCGAATACGGTTTTCTTCTGACTGCTTCTGTCAGCTGTCCGCCTTCATCATATCCGACATATCCCGGAGGAGCTCCGATCAGTCTGGACACGGAATATTTCTCCATATACTCACTCATGTCAATACGGACCATATTATTCTCATCGTCGAACAGACTCTGAGCAAGTGCTTTTGCAAGTTCCGTCTTACCGACTCCGGTCGGACCAAGGAACAGGAATGAACCGATTGGCTTACTCGGATCTTTGATTCCGGCTTTGGAACGGATGATTGCCTCCGTTACAAGTTCTACGCCTTCGTCCTGACCAACCACACGCTTATGCAGTTCATCTGCAAGATGGAGCGTCTTATTTCTCTCACTTTCATTTAATTTTGCTACCGGAATCCCCGTCCATCTTGAAACGATTCGTCCGATTTCTTCATCTGTCACCGCTTCATGCACCAGGGAAAGATCTTTGGCTTTCACCCGTTCTTCCTCTTCTTCCAACTGCTTCTGCAATTGTGGGAGTTTTCCATATTGCAGTTCTGCTGCCTTATTCAGATCATATTCTCTCTGTGCTTTCTGAATTTCCTTATTGACCTGCTCGATCTCCTCACGGATCTTCTGAACATGCTCAACCGATTTCTTTTCATTCTCCCACTGGACTTTCTTACCTGCATACTGCTCTTTCAGTTCTGCCAGCTCTTCCTGCAGATGCTCCAGCCGTTCTTTACTCAGACGGTCTTCTTCTTTTTTCAATGCAGACTCTTCAATTTCCATCTGCATTACACGCCGACGCAGTTCATCCAATTCTGTCGGCATGGAATCAAGTTCTGTCTTGATCAATGCACACGCTTCATCCACAAGATCGATTGCCTTATCCGGCAGGAAACGGTCTGAAATATAACGGTTGGATAGTGTAACTGCAGCTACCAGTGCACTGTCGGTAATCTTTACTCCATGGAAAACTTCATACCTTTCTTTCAATCCTCTTAAGATTGAAATGGCATCTTCCACGGTCGGCTCATCTACGAGAACCGGCTGAAAACGACGTTCCAGTGCCGCATCCTTTTCAATATATTTCCGATATTCATCCAGTGTCGTTGCTCCGATACAGTGCAGCTCTCCTCTTGCCAGCATCGGCTTTAACATATTTCCTGCATCCATAGCACCATCTGTCTTACCGGCACCAACAATCGTATGCAGCTCGTCAATGAAAAGGATAATCTTTCCATCACTATTTTTTACTTCCTCAAGAACGGCTTTCAGACGCTCTTCAAATTCTCCCCGGTACTTTGCACCTGCGACCAATGCTCCCATATCCAATGAGAAGATTGTCTTGTCCTTCAGTCCTTCCGGTACATCTCCGCTGACGATCCGCTGGGCAAGTCCTTCTACAACTGCGGTCTTACCTACACCAGGCTCACCGATCAACACCGGATTATTTTTTGTCTTTCTTGAAAGAATCCGGATCACATTCCGGATCTCTTCGTCACGTCCGATCACCGGATCCAGCTTCTGCTCTCTGGCTCTGTCCACCAGATCCTGACCATATTTATTTAAAGTATCATAGGTTGCCTCGGGATTATCACTTGTGACTCTCTGATTTCCCCGGACAGTAGAAAGTGCGTGCAGGAATCCTTCCCGGCTGATACCAAATTCCCGGAATAATTCTTTCATCTCACGACTTGCATATTTCATCATGGCAAGGAACAGATGCTCAACGGAAATATATTCATCCCCCATCTGCTTTGCCTCATCTTCAGCATGAATCAGAACATTATTCAGATCCTGGCCGACATAAGCCTTGCCTCCCTGAACCTTTGGTCTTTTCCCAATCGCCTGCTCTACACGATTTACGAAGAGCTGACTCTGGATACTCATTTTTTCAAGTAATTTTAAAATCAGGCTGTCATCCTGCGTAAGCAATGCATACAGCAGATGCTCCTGTGCCAGTTCCTGATTGCCATTATCTGCGGCAATCTTCTCACAGTTCTGAACAGCCTGCAAAGAATTCTGCGTAAATTTATTAATATTCATAGTCTTTCCCTCCTTTGAACCACAAGCTTTCTCCACGAAACTCTTCTTTCAGATGATCTGCGGAGTCTTTCTTTCGTGTTCTAGTAGAAATATAGCACGTATTGTTAGCACTGTAAAGAGTTGAGTGCTAATTTTTTAAAAATTTTTGATGTCAGGGTCAAAAGGTCTGAAACCACGTGTGCTTGCACACTGGTGG
>OMNT01002497.1_pt1 | contig 14695 bp, 11 predicted proteins | sample 1672551 | NCBI WGS metagenome assembly OMNT01 (sample SAMEA3136698, study PRJEB25190) | human gut metagenome
CATGGCAAACCGCATCAAAGGCATCACCGTAGAAATCGGCGGCGATACCACCAAGCTTTCCAAGGCTCTGGAGAGCGTCAACAAGAACATCAAAAATACACAGACACAGCTGAAAGATGTGGAAAAGCTGCTGAAGCTGGACCCGACCAATACAGAACTGCTCTCCCAAAAGCATAAGCTCCTTGCCGATGCGGTTTCCGCCACAAAAGACAAACTGTCTACCCTGAAGATTGCTGCAGAACAGGCAAACACTGCTCTTGCAAACGGTGAGATTTCGCAGCAGCAATATGATGCACTTCAGCGTGAAATTGTCGAAACAGAACAGGAACTCCGCCGTTTACAAACCGAGGCAGATAAAACAAATACTGCATTTGCGAAAATTGGTGCTGCCGGTGAAGTAATGCAGAATGTCGGAAACAAAATCTCCGGTGCAGGCGAAAAACTGATGCCCATAACAGCCGGAGTGACTGCCTTGGGAACGCTTGCAGTAAAGACAGGTGCCGATTTCGATTCTGCCATGAGTAAGGTCGCCGCTGTTTCCGGTGCAACCGGTGAAGAATTGGATGCACTGCGAGACAAAGCACGAGACATGGGCAGCAAAACAAAGTTTTCCGCAAGTGAAGCCGCTGAAGCCATGAACTACATGGCGATGGCAGGCTGGAAAACAGAAGATATGCTGTCCGGTATTGAGGGCATTATGAATCTTGCCGCTGCATCCGGTGAGGATTTGGCGACGACATCCGATATTGTTACAGATGCATTGACCGCTTTCGGCTTAACTGCTGCCGACAGCGGTCATTTTGCTGATGTGTTGGCGGCTGCAAGCTCCAATGCCAATACCAATGTGTCCATGATGGGCGAAACTTTCAAGTATGCCGCACCTGTTGCGGGTGCGCTGGGGTTCTCTGTAGAAGATACCGCACAGGCAATCGGCTTAATGGCAAATGCGGGCATCAAGTCCACACAGGCAGGCACTTCCCTTCGTTCCATTCTGACCGCTTTGTCGGGCGAAGTGAAATTCTGCGGTGATGCAATTGGGGAAGTAACGGTACAGACCACCAATGCTGACGGTTCCATGCGTGACCTGAATGATATTTTAGACGACTGCCGAACTGCTTTTTCCGGTTTATCTGAATCGGAACAGGCATCTGCTGCACAGGCACTTGTGGGAAAGAATGCCATGTCCGGTTTCCTTGCACTCATGAATGCCGCACCTGCGGATATCAGCAAACTTGAGGGGGCAATTTCTGCCTGTGACGGCACATCCCTTTCCATGGCAGAAACCATGCAGGACAACCTTGCCGGACAGCTGACCATTCTAAAATCTCAGCTGGAGGAACTGGCGATTTCCTTTTCGGATGTTCTGATGCCTGCAATCCGTTCCATTGTAACATGGGTGCAGGGATTGGTGGATTGGCTGAATCAGCTTGACCCACAGACAAAAGAAACCATTGTCAAAATTGCACTGGCTGCAGCGGCTCTCGGTCCTCTGCTGATTGTATTGGGAAAAACAGTATCCGGTGTGGGAACGGTCTTTTCCGCAGTGTCCAAACTGCCCGCCCTTTTCTCTGCTGTGCAGAGTGGCATCGGAGCCATTACCGGAGCGTTAGGCGTGTCCTTAGGTCCGCTGCTCGCCATTATCGCAGCTATTGCTGCTTTGGTGGCTGCCTTTGTGCATCTCTGGAAAACCAATGACGAATTCAAAAGCAACATCATCGCCATCTGGGAGCAAATCAAAAGCACCTTTGCCGGATTGACACAGGGCATCACCGACCGACTAAATGATCTGGGATTCGACTTTGAGAGTTTCACCGATGTGCTGAAAGCAGCGTGGGATGGGTTGTGCAATCTGCTGGCTCCTATTTTTGAAGGTGTCTTTCAAAATATCTCCAACATCTTTTCAGAGTTTACTGGTGTTCTTCTGGGGCTGCTGGACGTGCTGATTGGTCTGTTTACGGGCAACTGGGAGCAATGCTGGAACGGCATCAAGGGAATTTTCACTTCCATATGGGATTTTATCGTCAATACATTTTCCAATATTCTGAACACACTGAAAGGCATTGCAGATGTGGTTCTCGGTTGGTTTGGTACATCGTGGAACGAGGTCTGGACATCTGTGAAGGATTTCTTTGTGAACATTTGGAACAGCATATCCGCATTTTTCACCGGAATCATTACAGGAATACGGGATTTTTTTGTAAATACCTGGACAACAATCTCCACCACATTTACCGGTATCGTAACGAATATTCAGAACGTTGCGACAACTGTTTTCACAACAATTAAGGATTTTATCACAGGTATTTTTACTGCAATCTATGACTTCCTCTCGCCGTTGTTAGAGGCTTTTCGCTATCTGTTTGAAACAATATTTCAGGCAATTCAGATACTCATCGGCATGGCGATGGATTGGATTTCAGAGAAAATTTCTGCCATCTGGAACGGCATCGTTTCTTTCCTTACGCCGATTTTAGAGGGTATCCGCTCCACATTTGAAATCATATGGAACGCCGTCAAATCTGTCATTGATACCGTCATGTCGGCAATTTCAAGCGTGATCAGCACGGTGTGGAACGCCATCTCCGGTGTGATTTCTTCCGTTCTGAATTCTATAAAATCTGTTGTTTCCGGTGCATGGAATACCATATCCTCTACCATTTCCAATGTGATGAACACTATAAAATCCACGGTTTCCGGTATCTGGGACAGCATCAAATCTGCCATTTCCGATAAGGTGGGCGGCATTGTGGACACGGTGAAAAGCGGTTTCAACAACGCTGTGGATTTTGTGAAAGGACTGGCGTCCGATGCGTGGAACTGGGGCTCCGACATTATCAGCGGCATCATTGACGGCATCAGAAGCATGATTGGCAATCTTGCCGATTGTGTCACCGGTGTGGCGGATACGATTCGGGAATTTCTGCACTTTTCCGTACCGGATAAAGGACCGCTGACCGACTATGAAAGCTGGATGCCGGACTTTATGAAAGGGCTGGCTGACGGCATCCACAAAAGCAAGAAATATGTGGGAAAGGCTGTAGGCAGTGTGGCACAGGCAATGAAGCTGACCATGGATTCTGATTTGCAGTATCAGCTTGACGGCATTTCCGGTGCGGTTTTGAGCCGTGATGCAAACGGCTCGGTGGTAAATAACTACTATAATGACAACAGCCGCACAGTGCATCAGACCAACAATAGTCCGAAAGCACTATCACGGCTGAAGATTTATAGACTTACAAGGAATGCGGTGAAGCAGTAATGGGGCGGAGTTTCTGCCCTGCAAACTGGAATTGTTGTTCTACCTCTTCTTTTTGGGCTTCGGATTTGGCAATTCGTCATACATGGCATCAAACAATCCGGTCAAGTAATCCTTATTGTCAACATCATCTACAAGCAACATCTCTTTTGCCCCATCGTACGGCAATTCATACTCAGCATTTGGCATATAAGAAATTGCTGCTTTTACTGGTTTCACCAGTAGCCTGTCATCATAAATTCCACCAACAATCTTGCCCTTATAATAGAGTATAAATTCTCCCATCATTGCTCTATATGATATATCGTTTAACTCGCATAACTGTCCTAAAATAAATTCTAAATAATCTTTACTCGATGCCATATTTCCTCTCTATACTTCCGATTTTTCTCTTTTAAGGTAAGTTAGACCTTTAATTCCTATACTGATTACAAAATGCTGACATCTCATCCTCCAGCAGCTTAAATACCTTTGCAACCAGATACCCGTCAGCAATTGCATGATTCAGTCTCACACTGACCGGCATTAAAAACTGTCCGTTTTCTTCATGATACCTTCCCCAGTTGATAATCGGTGCAAAAAACAGATGCCCGTCTGGAAGTTCAATATTCAATGAGTCATAAGACAACCATGAAATGTAAGAAGCATCAAACCAGTTTGGATGATTTGCCATATCAAGAAGATATTCTCTTGTCTCCTTCGCTTTTCTGATATCCTCTGCACAATCCTTATAGAAAACGTGATAGTCTGCATTATAAACGGTATAAACCGGTGTACAGGTCTCCGTATCCTCGTGAAAAATATACTGTGCGGGATTAATCTGGTCATAGCAAATCAGTTCTTCGGTCTGCCAAATATACCCCATTCTGTAATCCTCTCTGGAATTAAGTACCTTTGCGAGTATATACAGAAAATTAATATAAAACTTCGTACCAGAATCTTCTGAAAACTTTTTCAGTGCTGTCACATTGATTCTTGCCGTCATAGAAGTGGAACATTTACAATCTTCCGAAAAATGCCGGAACACTCCGCTCCTGTAATAAGTCTGCTTATCTATTATTTTATAATTCATGTTTTTATCCGATATAGTCATTTTATCCTCCAAATATTTTATTATGATTTATAGACTATACCGGTCAATGCAATGCAAAGCCTCATGTCAATCATCACCGTCCTCTCGTTGCCATCATCAAGTCAACTATAATCAAAAGCATATTATATTCCTTACACTTTCATACCTTCCAGCACTACAAATGGGAAGCTGTGTTTCTGATTATTCAGAATCCACCGTAATGTTTTAAGGTTTCTGCTGCAATTTCAGAACCGACATTCATAGCCTTTTCAATATTATTTTCGAGCATATATGAGCAGACAAATCCGGCGTGATAGCTGTCACCACAACCGGTCGTGTCAATTATGCTTTCAACTTTCACAGCTTGCACTTTGAATTCCTGTCCATTAAGGTATGTAACGCTTCCACGTTCTGCAAGTGACACGTTGAACAGGGAACGGTATTTATTCGATAATTCTTTGAACCTCGGCAGGAGTTCTTCCGAGCCGCTTATCATAAAGAAATCAACATGCGGAGCAAATCGTTCCATATCTGCAAAATCTCTATATACATCAAAATCTACCGCAAGCTTAAAGCCAAGAGTTTCCTTCAGTTCAACTACTTGCGAAAAACACGAAGCCCAGAAATGAACAAAGACTACATCGGACCTTGATAAGATTTTGATTTCATTATCATTCAGTACGATGTTATCGAGAATTTCTCCGTTCCATGAATCATCTTTATAATACCTATCGCCCGATTCTGTAAGGTAAGTCATATTATTTGCAGTCTGATACCTTTCATCAATGCGTATATGGTTTTTATCAATATCAAGCTTTGATATTGAATCCATTATCGCTTCTGCATATTTATCTTTTCCGACAACACCAAGAAGCGTAACATCTATATCCTTAAAGTGCGAGGCATGAACAGCAAAATTCAATGCTTCTCCTCCCGGTCTGATTATTTCAGTACCGTAAAAAACATCTGCACATATACAAGGAAGTGCAGTCAGCTTAATTTTATTCATTATACCACCTCACAAATTCCGATTTATAGGGCTGTCACGCCCTACAGCATATAACCCAATTATATCACATTCCACTCTCAAAAGTCAATGAAAGGAGCTGAAACTTTGGTTTTCTCTCTCATCCTCGAAAACGCCGCCGGCGAACAAATCGACCTAACCACCACAGCCAACCGCTATATGGTCTCCGAAATCGACGGTCTGTATCCCCCTGCCGGCACAGTCAGCACCTCCACCTATGCCGGCATGAACGGCAGCTATCTGAACAACGCATTCATCGAAAAGCGGAACATCGTCATTACCTTTCAGATGCGTGGAGTGAACATCGAAAAACGCCGTCACGCCTTGTACCGTGTGGTGAAACCCTCCCGCTATCTCAAGCTCTATTACAAAACGGCAGGCATTGACGTGTGCACCGAAGGCTATGTGGAAACCTGCCCTGTGGAACACTTCAGTGATAAGGTCAGCGGTCAGATTTCAATGATTTGTCCCGACCCGTACTTTTACAGCACCTTTGCAATTCACGCCTACTACAGCCAGATTGCAGGGGCATTTGTATTTCCCTTTCCGCAAAGTGACGAGCCGTTTCCCCTTGGAATTTACAGCACCACGGATAATATCCCCATACAAAATGACGGTGATGAAACAGGCTTTACCATTCGCATAGAAGCATGGGCAAATGAAACAGTGCCGGAAATCGCCGCAGTAACACCAACGATATACAATGCCGACACCGGCGAATATCTTCAAATCAAAGGCGAAATTCTCAAAGGAGATGTCATTACAATCACCACCAAAACAGGCAGCAAAACGGTGACGCTCACCCGAAACGGCGTGGATTTCAACATCATCAATCGACTGGTGGCAGGTTCCACATGGCTGACGCTCCGTGAGGGACAAAACACGTTTCATGTAACCGCCGTTCGCAATGTGAAAAATATCCGTGTGACCTTGATGCACACAAATGCGTATTTAGGAGTGTAAAAGATGCAGATTGAAATTTATTGTTTTACGGCAAAAGAACGCAGTATCTCAGCAGAGCTTATGGCAATCTGCGACAGTTTTTCTTCGCTGCTCTGGGACGTGGAATATTACAAATGCGGCTGCTTTGAAGTGTACATTGCCGCCAATGCCAAAAATGTGGAGATTTTCCGGACAGGAAGAATCATCGGGCGTAATGATGACAAGGAACACTTCGGCATCATCGAGTCGGTACAAATTGATACCGATGCAGAAAATGGTGATTATCTGACCGTTTCAGGCAGATTCCTGACATCACTGCTTTCCCGCAGAATCATTTACCCGTCATTTTCCGCAGGCAATACCTTTGAAAATATTGTGCGGAGTGTGCTTTCCGACAATGCCATATCCGCTGGCACCCGCACCATTTCCGGACTTTCTATGGGAACAGTCAGCGGCGAATGCTGGCAAAGCAGAACAAGACTGCAAGTCAGCTATGATAATCTGATGGAATGGCTGTATACCATTTGCGAAACCATTGGCGGTTCGGTAAATATCCGCATGGAAGGCAATGCACTGAAATGTGATCTTCTGCAAGGCACAGACCGCAGTATTTTACAGAACGACAATCCCCATATCGTCCATTGCTGCATTTTCCACGCAGTATCAGTACAACAAAGACTATTTTGTCGGCGATTATGTCACTGTGAAGCATGTGCGTTTCGGACTCATACAGCCGAAAATTCAGCTTGTGGGCATGATTGAAAGCTTTGATCAGAACGGCAGAAGTCTGACACCAACATTCAAAATATAGGAGGTACTTATGGCATTTTCATATGGATTTTTCAATGCAAAAAATCTGGACAGAGTTTACACAGCAGAAGATTTCACAGGATATTTGTCAAGCATGATCTGCAATGGTGTATTGGATACTTACGGGAACAATTTTTCGGTTACTGCCGGAGAAAAGCTCTCGGTTCTCATCGGCACGGGAAAAGCATGGCTGAACGGTCACTATTTCATCAATGACACTGTATATACCCTCGATTTGCGGAAATATGCAGATGAATCCCTTTCACGCTATGTGACCATCGGCATCAGCTGTGATGTCAGTGATTCCGTCCGTGCCTGCAAACTGGAAGTAAAGTCCGGAACAGCGGCAACTGCGCCAACGATTCCTGTTTTTGAAAATACGGATACGAAAACATATCTGACCCTTGCGTCGGTTCGTCTGAACGGCGGTGTAACGAAAATTACGGATGCCAATATCAAAGATTATCGTGCAGATGAGAAGAAATGCGGCTATGTGAAGTGTATTCTGGGAAAATGCAGGGTGTCTGAAATGCTTGTTGCTATGACGGTTTTAACAGACAGAGTTCAAGAAATGACTGGTAAACTCGACACGCTGCAAAGCACTGTGGATATGCTTCAGCTAAAGGTGGATGACCTTACAGGCGATGTAATTGCTGTCGGTTCTCTTGGCAAGGAGATTTACTATGTTCTCTACAGCAACGGCAATCTGCTGGTGCGTGGCACGGGAGAAATGTATGATTATGATTTGGACACCAACTTATCTCCCTTGCGCGGCAATAGCGACATTCAAGCTGTTGTAATTGATGAGGGAATCGTTTCTGTAGGTGATTATGTTTTTGAAAATTGCAAAAACATGAAAAATATCACACTCCCGCCCTCGCTGACAAGTATCGGACAAGCAGCTTTCATGCAGGGAGATAATTATATCGGTGAGGTGTGTGGTTTAACGAATATTGCAATTCCGTCAAAAGTTACAAGCATTTCGGGCAGTGCATTCTGGGGTACTGCAATTGAAAGCCTTGTTATTCTTGATTCAGTTACGGAAATTGGAAAATATGCCTTCCGTGACTGTACGGCATTAAAGAAAGTAACCATCAATGGAACTGTTATCGGTGAGTTTATGTTCGTCAGCTGTACAAAGCTGTCGAACTTTACCATAGGCTCAAAGCTGAAGAAAATCGGCTCGAACGTGTTCAATTACTGCTCCGCCCTCAAGCTGATTACCTATGATGGTACGCTTGCACAGTGGCAGACGATTGAAAAAGGCAATAACTGGGACGGCAAATCTGCTATGGACATTGCAAAATCCGGACTTACAAAAATTCAGTGTACTGACGGGTATCTGGAATACGCTGACGGCACATGGAACGAGGTGAAGGAATGATGCTGAAATTTCTTGTAAAGGGACAGAAAATTGAGCTTCTAGAACGCGAAGTGATTGCCTCCGACCAGATTGCATTTGTAACACTGAAATTTGTATTTGACGGCGATTGGAAAAAGTTTCACAAGGTGGTGCAGTTTACCCAGTGTGATGAAACATACAACCGTGTGCTCGGCACTGACGGACTGTCCTGTTTGCTGCCTGCGGAGCTTCATGCAGGTGCGGTAAAGCTATCCGTATTCGGATATGACGCTGACAATACATCCGGACTGCGTGCCACAACGGTTCCGGTGACACTACATATTCGTGCATCCGGATTTGTAGGAGAGGATGCCGATTCCCCCATTCCGCCGACGCCCGATTTGTATACGCAGCTTTTACAGAAAATCGGTGAAGTGCAGCATGGGAAAGATGGTGCAGACGGCAAGGATGGAAAAGACGGCTTATCCGCATATGAACTTGCCGTGCAGAACGGATTCACAGGGACACTTGCAGAATGGCTTGCTTTTCTCAAAGGGAAAGACGGCGAAAATGGCGTGGATGGGAAAAACGGTGTGAATGGCTCTGACGGTAAATCCGCTTACATCATTGCAATGGAACACGGCTTTGTTGGCACTGAAACAGAATGGCTGGAAAGCCTCAGAGGGGCTGACGGTAAAGATGGCTTGCCTGGAAAAGACGGTAAAAATGGTGTAGATGGCAAAGACGGAATAACACCTGATATGTCAAGCTATGCAACAAAAACAGATATTGCAGAGCTGCAAAAACAAATTGAAAGCATTTCCGGAATCAGTTATATTTCTGTATTTGAAAGCGGTTCTGATACTTTGCAGAAATACGGTGACAGCATTTACACCTATTACAACGATGGTTATCGTTCTCTTGCAGGTTTTGCGGAGAGTTATCCGCATTTCTGCTCTGCTGAAAATGATTATGCCCTGTATTTCAATCAGAACGATTTCAGTTGGGCAGGAAATGTTTTTGTGATGTTTCTGACACCTGTCGCAATTACTTCAAAAATGAAGCTGCTTTTAAGCTATATGGTCGGTGCATCACAGGACGCTGAATTTTATCTTATTCCGAAGACAGATAAAACAGGGTCGGAATTGGCTCAGTATATCTATGAAGAAATCAAAGCAGAAAATGCTTTGAAATTATCATTTAAATGGCTTTATTCCGATACTTTCATTTCTGTGATGCAGTCACTGAAAAATGTGTCGGATGGAGAATATTATCTCGCTTTCAAAGGCACATCGGATAATTCACATCCGATGGTGAAGTCTATTAAATTTATGAAGGAGTGATCTTATGAAAGATACCATTTGCCTGATTGCAGGCATTGTCGGCGGATTTATCGCAACACTGCTCGGCGGCTGGGATTCCGCATTGGCAACACTCGTAGTTTTTATGGGCATTGACCTTGTGACAGGTGTCGTAACAGCTGTCATGGGCAAATCCAAGCACAGCAGCAGCGGTTCTCTCAGCAGTAAGGCAGGCTGGGTCGGACTTGCAAAGAAGTTTTGTATTCTGCTTATGGTGGTGGTCGGCGTGAGAATTGATATTCTCATTGGCACAAATTATATCCGTGATACCGTGTGCATCAGCTTCTGTCTGAACGAACTGCTCTCCATTATCGAGAATACGACACTTATGGGAATTCCTTTCCCACCTGCAATCAAAAAAGCAATTGATGTTCTGCAAACGAAAATCGGCAGAACCGAAGAAACGACCGACAAGGAGGACTAACTTATGGCTATTTTAAGACCGGATTCTACATCCACACTTGGCGGCGTGACCGTTAAAGAATATTTGCTTACCAAACATAACCCGAATCGCATTGATATGCCTTCCACTTCTATGGCAGGAAAAATCATCGGCGTGACGGTGCATAACACCGACTGGATTTCTGTTGCGTCCGGCACAACGCCGGCGGAGCAATACACTCGTGCAACCGTCAACGGCAACATGAACGATGTGCGTGTGCATTATTACGTGGACAACATCTGTGCATGGCAGAATTTGCCACTTACGCTCTCCGGCTGGCACGCTGCGGACGGCTCCGGAAACGGAAATCGAAGAACGATTGCGATTGAGTGTATCATGTCCGGTGCGTATAACTCGACTGACAAAAAATCGGAAGATAACTGTGCGAGATTGGCTGCGGCTTTGCTCAAACAATACGGTCTGGGTATATCGCATTTATACACCCATACCCACTGGCTGAATGTTCGGGACGGCAAATCCGGCACGGTTGACCAGCTGAACACCATGTACAATCGGTACAAAATGTGTCCGGCGTACATTTTGCCTCATTGGGCGGAGTTCAAGAAAAAGGTACAGTCTTATTTGAATGCAGGAACTTCCACTATTTCTGCACCCTCCACAAAGCAACTTTACCGGGTGAGAAAATCTTGGGCAGATGCAAAGTCGCAGCTTGGTGCGTATTCCTCTTTGGAGAATGCGAAGAAAGCCTGCAAGGTCAGATATTCTGTATTTGATGCCAACGGAAATGTGGTCTACACCAATGGCAGCAAGTTCACCAAAGGACAGAAGGTTGCCATTCGTGCCAACACGCCTCTGTTCGCCAGTGCAGAAACTACATCTGTAACCAGAAGAATCAGCGGCACTTACTATCTGTATGACGGCATTGCCTGCAAGAACGGTCGTTATCGGATCACCACAAAGCCGGAGTTCTGCGGAAAGACACCGGTGGGACAGTATGTGACCGGTTATGTTTCTTGGGATAATTTCGGGGTGATTGGATGAATGCAGAACAAAAAGACCAGATCCGGCAGCTGCACAGCAGAGGTCTGGGTTACAAGAAAATCGCAGCCCAATTAGGGCTGTCTGTCAACACTGTGGCTTCTTTCTGCAAACGGCAGAGAGGAAGCGAATCCTGCCCACACTGTCCGCAGTGCGGGCGTTCTGTTGTGCAGACACCGCACCGAAAACCGAAACGATTCTGTTCCACACAATGCCACAACACTTGGTGGAATCACCATGCTGTATCGAAGAACGGCAAATTACAGCAGCTCTGCCCTATCTGCAAAGAGCCGTTTTTTGCCTATCCCAGTTCGCACCGAAAATATTGTTCCCGTCTTTGCTATGGGAAGCACAGAAAGGAAATGACTCATGGAAAAAGAACATTACCATAAGATCATTACGTATCAAACCACAGTTTCGATTTTGAAAAGCTGGATGCGTGCTGGATTGGTCACACCGGAGGAATTCCAAAAAATCAACACCATAATTGCCGAATGTTCCGGCATATCTTTGTGCAGTATATTCCTTGACTCCTGTCCGATCGTACGGTAATATGTCATCGGAAAGGGGGAGATTATCACGGCACGAGTGATACAAAAAGTTGCATTTCCACAGAAAAAGCCGTTCCTGTTGAAACGGACGGCAGCCTATGCCAGAGTGTCCAGCGGAAAGGATGCCATGCTCCATTCTCTGTCAGCACAGGTCAGCTATTACAATCAGCTGATCCAGAGCAATCCGGAGTGGCTGTTCTGCGGCGTTTATGCAGACGAGGCATTGACGGGAACAAAGGAAAATCGGGCGGAATTTCAAAAGCTGCTGAACCGATGCCGGCGGGGAGAAATTGACTTGATTCTGACAAAGTCCATTTCCCGTTTTGCACGAAACACGGTCACCCTGCTGGAAACGGTACGGGAACTGAAAACACTGGGCGTTGATGTCTATTTCGAGGAACAGCGGATTCATTCCATGAGTTCAGACGGCGAGCTGATGCTTTCCATTCTGGCATCTTACGCACAGGAGGAAAGCTATTCTGCCAGCGAGAACAAAAAGTGGCAGATGCGAAAGGACTTTGAACAGGGAAAAGTCGGGAGTATGCGAATGCTGGGCTACCGGCGAACCAAATCCGGAAAACTGGAAATTGTACCGGAGGAGGCAGAAATCGTCAGAATGATTTTTCTATATTATCTGTCTGGTATGGGTAAGCTGGCAATTGCCAAGAAACTGAATGAACAGCAGATATGCACGGTGCGTGGCTGTGCATGGACGACAGAGGACGTAAGGCGAACGCTCCGCAATGAAAAGTACACCGGAAACCTGTTGCTGCAAAAAAGTTTTCGGGAAAATCACATTACCAAGAAAAAGGTGGCTAACATCGGACAGCTTCCGCAGTATTTCGTTGCCGGTTCGCATGAAGCCATCATTTCGCAGGAACAGTTTGATGCAGTGCAGAAACAAATGGCGGAACGACAGAAAAAATATGCCGGTTCCTGTACCACAAACCGATATCCATTTACGCAGAAAACACGGTGTGCTTGCTGCGGTAAATATTACCGCAGAAAAACGACAGTGACCGGTGTGGTCTGGATTTGTTCCACTTACAACACTAAAGGAAAAAAATACTGTCCAACAGCAAAACAGATTCCGGAAAATACGCTGATTTCTGCCTGCTGTGATGTTTTGGAAATATCGGAATTTGATGCGGAGCAATTTGCGGAACAAATCGAACAGATTCAGATTCCTGCACCCAATGAACTGCAATTCTGCTTTTCGGACGGAACGGAACAAACCGTATCTTGGAAAGACCGTTCCCGTTCGGAAAGCTGGACGACGGAAATGCGAGAGAAAGCGAGGCAGAAAAAATGGCGACAGTCCTAAAAATACCGGCAAAGTTTCATCCCATAACGCATTTACCGGAAACCAAGGTTCAGAAACGCAGAGTGGCAGCCTATGCCAGAGTTTCCACGGATTCTGAGGAGCAGCAGACCTCTTATGCTGCACAGGTAGATCGTTACACCAAGTACATTCAGGAACGGGCAGACTGGGAGTTTGTTGCAGTCTATACCGATGAGGGCATTTCTGCCCTGAATACCAAACATCGGGACGGCTTTAATCGCATGGTGGCAGATGCTCTGGACGGCAAGATCGATTTGATTGTCACCAAGTCAGTCAGCCGGTTTGCACGAAACACTGTAGATTCTTTGACGACTGTACGAAAGCTGAAAGAAAAAGGTGTGGAGGTGTTTTTTGAGAAAGAAAACATCTACACGCTGGATTCCAAGGGCGAGCTGCTGATTACCATCATGTCCAGTCTGGCACAGGAGGAGAGCCGTTCTATTTCGGAGAATGTAACTTGGGGACAGCGAAAGCGAATGGCGGACGGCAAGGTCAGCCTGCCGTACAAGCATTTTCTGGGCTATCGAAAAGGAGCAGATGGCTTGCCGGAAATTGTGCCGGAGGAGGCAGAGATTGTTCGGAACATCTATCGTTGGTTTATGGATGGGAAAACGCCGACCGGCATTGCAAGAACATTGACAGAACAGGGCGTTCCGACACCTGCCGGAAAGGAGCAATGGTGTTCCAGCACAGTGAAAAGCATTCTGACCAATGAAAAATACAAGGGCTCTGCTCTATTGCAAAAGAGATTTACAGTGGATTTCCTCACGAAAAAATCTAAGGTGAATGAGGGTGAAGTGCCCCAATACTACATTGAGGAAAGTCACCCTGCCATCATAGTGCCGGAGGAATTTGAACTGGTGCAGGCAGAATTGTTGCGGAGGCAAAACCTGCGGCGGCAATACAATGGGAAAAGCGTATTTGCTGCCCGGCTTGTCTGCGGCGACTGCGGAAATTTTTTCGGGGCAAAGGTCTGGCATTCCAACAGCAAATACCGGCAGGTGATCTGGCAGTGCAATCACAAATTCCAAGGGGTGTGCAAATGCCAGACACCCCATTTGCAGGAGAGCGTCATACAGCAGCGGTTTCAGGCAGCCGTTCAGGAATTGCTGCAAAAGCGGAAAGCGATTCTGGAAAACTGTCAGGTGATGCTGGAACTGCTCACAGACTGTACGGATTTGGAGTATCAATTGCAGGAACTGGAAACGCAGAAAATGCGAATTTCAGAACAGGTGCAGGGATATGTTCGGGAGAACAGTGAAATTGTGCAGGATCAGAAAAAGTATGAGGAACGGTATCAGGCACTGGTGGGACAATACGAACCGCTGCAGAAACAAGAAACCGCTCTGCAGGAACAGCGAGCAGAGCGATTGGCAAGACGGGAACAGATTCAGGGCTTTCAAAGAGCATTAAGCGGACAAAATGGGATGCTGCCGGAATTTGACACGCAGTTGTGGCTGGCTGCTGTAGAAAAAGCAGTGGTGCATCGAGATGGAAAAATCGTGTTTGTTTTGAAAGATGGGACGGAGTTGGTGCAGAAAATTTGAGGGG
>OMNT01002504.1_pt1 | contig 14662 bp, 12 predicted proteins | sample 1672551 | NCBI WGS metagenome assembly OMNT01 (sample SAMEA3136698, study PRJEB25190) | human gut metagenome
GGGCAAGATGCTCGCGCGCGAGGCGCTGCGGCTTGAAGCGTCGCTCAAGGCGGCGGAGGGGAAGCCCATCTACTGCTTTCTGCACTATCCGCCCATCTATCAGGGCTACAAGTGTCCCGAGATGCTCGAGCTTCTCGACAAATACGAGGTCGAGCGCTGCTATTACGGGCATCTGCACGGCTACACGCACCGCCGCGCGTTCGAGGGGATGCGCGAAAAAACCGAATATGCGCTGATCGCGGCGGATTATGTCGCCTTTCAGCCTGTAAAAATTTGCAATTAAGACATAAATTGATGCAAAAAAGGGTGGAAATTTTGAGGAAGCTATGGTATAATTCCACTTTGCAAAAGCATCATTATCTGATGTTAAACGGAGGAAAAAGAAATCATGACTGTCAAAAATGTTGAAAAGCTGGAAAAGAGCAGAGTCGCGGTGACCGTCGAGGTCGGCGCGGAGGAATTTGAAGCCGCCGTTGCCAAGGCCTACGCCAAGGCCCGCGGCAAGCTCAGCATTCCCGGCTTCCGCCCCGGCAAGGCCCCCCGCAAGATGATCGAAAAGCTCTACGGCGCGGGCGTTTTCTACAGCGATGCCGTTGACATCGCCCTGCCCGAGGCATATACGCAGGCCATCGGCCAGAGCGGCCTCGATGTTGTCGGCTATCCCGAGATCGAGATCGTGGACGACAAGATCGACGAGAACGGCTTCACCTTCAAGGCGACCGTTGCCGTGTATCCCGAGGTCAAGCTCGGCGAGTACAAGGGCCTGACGGCTGAGAAGGAAGAAATCAAGGTCAGCGCCGACGATGTCAAGGAGCGCCTCAATGAGATGGCCGAGCGCAACGCCCGCCTCGTCTCCGTCGACCGCAAGGCCAAGAAGGGCGACATCGCCGTCATCGACTTCGAGGGCTTCGACAACGGCGAAGCGTTCGAGGGCGGTAAGGGCGAGAATTACGAGCTCGAGCTCGGTTCCGGCAGCTTCGTCCCCGGCTTTGAGGATCAGGTCATCGGCATGAAGGCCGGCGAAGAGAAGGATCTCGACATCACCTTCCCCGAGGATTATCACAAGGACCTCGCCGGCAAGAAGGTCGTCTTCCACGTCAAGGCCAAGGAGATCAAGTGCAAGGAGCTTCCCAAGCTTGATGACGACTTCGCCAAGGACGTGTCCGAGTACGACACGCTCAAGGAGCTCAAGGACAGCATCAAGCGCGAGATCACCGAGCAGCGCGAGCAGTCCGCCAAGTATGCCGTCGAGAACGAGCTGATGGAGAAGGTCGCCGCGAACATCGAGTGCGACATCCCCGATGCGCTCATCGATGAGCAGTGCGCCCGCTTCCTCGAGGAGTTCAAGCAGCGCTTACAGTCTCAGGGCATCCCCTATGACCAGTACTGCAAGATGACCAACATGGATGAAGCCAAGTTCCTGGAGGAGGGCAAGGAGCCCGCGACCCGTCAGGTGCGCATGGACCTCGCCGTGAACGCCATCATCAAGGAAGAGAAGCTCGAGGCCACCGACGAGGAGGTCGAAAAGCAGTACAACGACCTTGCTGAGAAGTACAGCATGGACGTGGGCGAGCTCAAGAAGTATCTTGACGCCATGTCCGTCCGCACGCAGATCATCCGCGACAAGGCCATCAGCGTCGTCGTGGACAGCGCGAAGATCGAAAAGAAGAAGGCTCCCAAGAAGGAAGCCGAGGGCGAAGCCGCTGAAGGCGAGGAAAAGCCCGCCAAGAAGACCGCTGCCAAAAAGTCCGCCAAGAAGGAAGAAGAAAAGGCTGAATAATCGGCAAAGCGGCCATAATAGATAGAAACGACGATCAACCACAAATGCCTGCCATTTGTGGTTGATTGTGTACATACCAATTTTTTGAACAGGGTATGAACAAGGAGGTTACCAAGATGAGTTTAGTCCCTTACGTCATTGAACAGACCAACCGCGGCGAGCGCTCTTACGACATTTTCTCCCGCCTTCTGGAAGACCGCATCATTTTCCTCGGCGAAGAGGTCAACGATGCGACCGCGAGCCTGATCGTTTCGCAGCTTTTATTCCTCGAGGCCAAGGACCCCGACAAGGACATCCAGCTCTATATCAACTCCCCCGGCGGCAGTGTGACGGCCGGCATGGCGATCTACGACACGATGCAGTATATCAAGTGCGACGTGTCCACCATCTGCGTCGGCCTCGCCGCCAGCATGGGCGCGTTCCTGCTCTCGTCCGGCACCAAGGGCAAGCGCATTGCGCTGCCGAACGCGGAGATTATGATCCACCAGCCCTCCGCCGGTACGCAGGGCAAGGTCACGGATATGGAGAGCGACGTGGAGCACTTCCTGCGCATCAAGCAGCGCTTGAATAAGATCCTGGCCGAGAACACCGGCAAGACGCCCGAGCAGGTCAAGCTTGACTCCGAGCGCGACCACTGGATGACGGCGGATGAGGCGCAGGCCTACGGCCTTGTGGACAAGGTCATTTACAAGAGATAAGGACAGTTTGACTTATGAGTGAAGATAGGAAAAAAGAGCTTCGCTGCTCGTTCTGCGGCAAGAGCGAGCACGAAGTGCACCGCATGATCCAGGGGCCTGGCGTGCGCATCTGCGATGAGTGCGTCCGCCTGTGCATGGACGTGCTGGAGGACGGCTATGAGCCGCACGACGAGCTGGAAGCGCCCGACTCCATCCCCACGCCGCGCGAAATTCGCGAGGTGCTCGACCAGTATATCATCGGGCAGGAGGCGGCCAAGGTCGCGCTGTCCGTGTCCGTCTACAACCACTATAAACGCATCTTCTTCGGCGGCGACGACGAGGTGGAGCTGCAAAAGAGCAATATCCTGCTCCTCGGCCCCACCGGCAGCGGCAAGACGCTCTTTGCCCAGACGCTCGCCCGCATTCTGAAGGTGCCGTTCGCCATCGCGGACGCGACGACCCTCACCGAGGCGGGCTACGTCGGCGACGATGTGGAAAACATTCTGCTCCGCTTGCTTCAGGCGGCGGATTACGACGTGGAGCTCGCCGAGCGCGGAATCATCTATGTCGACGAGATCGACAAGATCGCCCGCAAGAGCGAGAACACCTCCATCACGCGTGACGTCTCCGGCGAGGGCGTGCAGCAGGCATTGCTGAAAATCGTCGAGGGCACGGTTGCCAACGTCCCGCCGCAGGGCGGCCGCAAGCACCCGCATCAGGAGTTCATCCAGATCGACACGCACAACATCCTCTTCATCTGCGGCGGTGCGTTTGAGGGCATCGAGAAGATCATCGAGAGCCGTCTCGACCGCAAGTCGATGGGCTTCGGCGCGGAGCTCAAGAGCAAAAACGACGTGGATGAAAGCAAGATTTTACGCGAGGTGCAGCCGCACGATATCTTGAAGTTCGGCATCATCCCCGAGCTGGTCGGCAGACTGCCGGTCATCACGGCGCTCGACGCGCTGACGCGCGACGACCTTGTCAAAATTCTGACCCAGCCGAAAAACGCGCTCGTCAAGCAGTATCAAAAGCTGTTTTCTTACGACGATGCTGAGCTCACGTTCGAGCCCAAGGCGCTCGAAGCGATTGCCGACAAGGCCATCGAGCGCAAGATCGGCGCGCGCGGCCTGCGCGCGGTCATGGAGGGTCTGCTGATGAACGTGATGTACGACATCCCGTCCGACCGCACGATCGACCGTGTGACCATCACGCCGGGCTGCGTGGAGGGGACGGAACAGCCGAAAATTTCCCACCGCACAGAGGAAGAAGGGGAGGCGCCGCAGCCGTCGCTGCCGGCAGACTCCGCTTCATAAGGAGAAACCCCATGGAACCTGTAACAAAAAATCTTCCGGTCATCGCCATGCGCGGGCTCAATGTGTTCCCTCGCATGAACACGAGCTTTGACCTCGAGCGTCCGATCTCCGTGCACGCGCTTGAGCGCGCCATGGAAAACGGGGAGGAGATTTTTCTCGTCACCCAGCGTGAGATCGGCGTGGAGCAGCCGGAGGAAAAAGACCTGTACGAGATCGGCACGGTCGCGCGCGTGACGCAGATTTTGCGCGTGTCTGACCGCGTGCTGCGCGTGATGATGGAGGGCGCGTGCCGCGCCCGCCTCAAGCGGCTGTGGCAGCGCGAGCCGTTTTTGCAGGCGCAGGTCGAGCTCATCGACGAGCCGGCCACCTCGTGCCATAGCAAGCGGACGGAGGCGATGCTGCGCCAGACCTACGCTAGCGTGACGGAATATGCCGAGCTCGCGCAGAAATTGCCGGACGATGTTTACGCCGCCATTTTATCGACGAACGATCCCGGCTATCTCGCTGACTTTATCGCCCAGCAGCTCAACCTGCGCTATCAGGACAAACAGGATATCCTCGACGAGCTGCGCCCGCTGCCGAGATTGCAGCGCATGAACGAGATTCTGCGCCGCGAGATCGAAGTGACCGCCATGGAGCAGGACATTGAAAGCAAGGTCCGCTCCCGCGTCGGAAAAATTCAGAAGGATTTTGTCCTGCGCGAGCAGATCAAGGTCTTACAGAACGAGATCGGTGAGGGCGGGGAGGACGAAGAACTCGACGAGTACCGCGAGAAGATCAGCAAGGCGCACCTGAGCGAAGAAGTGGAGCGCAAGCTGCTGAAAGATGTGGACAAGCTCGCCAAGCAGCCGTTCGGCAGCGCCGAGGCGAGTGTGCTGCGCAACTATCTCGGCACCTGCATGGAAATGCCCTGGGGCGAGGAGACGAAGGAGCGCGCCAGCGTAGACGCCGCGCGCAAGATTCTTGACCGCGACCACTACGGCTTGCAGAAGGTCAAGGAGCGCATTTTAGAGTTCATCGCCGTGCGCCAGCTCAACCCCGAGGCGAAGGGGCAGATTTTATGTCTCGTCGGCCCTCCGGGCGTCGGCAAGACGTCGATCGCGCTGTCGGTCGCCAAGGCGATGAACCGCAAGGTCGCGCGGCTGTCGCTCGGCGGCGTGCGTGACGAGGCGGATATCCGCGGCCATCGCAAGACCTACATCGGCGCGATGCCCGGCCGCATCATCGAGGCTATCTCCCGCAGCGGTTCGATGAATCCGCTGCTCGTGCTCGACGAGGTCGACAAGATGGGAAGCGACGGGCGCGGCGACCCCGCGAGCGCACTTCTCGAAGTGCTCGACAGCGAGCAGAACTACGCCTTCCGCGACCACTATCTTGAAATTCCCGTCGATCTGAGCCGCGTGATGTTCATCATGACGGCCAACACGCTCGACACCATTCCGCGCCCGCTGCTCGACCGCATGGAGATCATTGAAATCCCCAGCTACACGGACGAGGAGAAGGTGCAGATCGCGCAGCGGCACCTGCTGCCCAAGGAGCGTCAGGCCCACGGGCTGACGGCCTCGAGCCTGCGCGTGGACGAGAGCGCCATCCGCGCGGCCATCGCGCTCTACACGCGCGAGAGCGGCGTGCGCTCGCTTGAGCGTCAGCTCGGCAAGATCTGCCGCAAGGCGGCAATGCAGCTTGCCACAAGCGATGTAAAGCGAGTCACCGTGACAGAGAAGAACATCAAGGACTTCCTCGGTGCGCCGCGTGCTGCACAGGAGAAGATTCCCGAAAAGGACCTTGTCGGCGTGGTGAACGGCCTTGCGTGGACCGAGGTGGGCGGCGAAATTCTGCCCGTCGAGGTCGGCGTGATGGACGGCAGCGGCAAGGTCGAGCTCACGGGCAACCTGGGCGACGTGATGCAGGAGAGCTGCCGCGCGGCACTCTCGTGCCTGCGCCAGCGGGCGCAGGAGCTCGGCATCGCGCCGGACTTCTACAAGACGAGGGACATCCATATCCACTTCCCTGAGGGGGCCATCCCCAAGGACGGACCCAGCGCCGGTATCGCCATCGCGACAGCGGTGCTCTCCGCGCTGACGGGGCAGGCGGTACACCGCGATGTCGCCATGACGGGCGAGATCACGCTGCGCGGCCGTGTGCTCGCCATCGGGGGCTTGCGCGAAAAGACAATGGGCGCGCTGCGCGCGGGCGTACATACGGTCATTCTCCCGAAGGAGAATGAAAAGGACCTCGATGAGATCGACCCGCTGGTGCGCGAAAAGCTGCGCTTTGTACCGGTCGAGACGGTGGACGCCGTCTTTGCCGAAGCGCTGGTGCTGCCCGAAAAATGCACCGCTGCCGCGCACGAGAGCTATCTTCCTCCCGTGCAGGAGAGCGCGCACAGCACGCTGCGTGCGGGCGAAATGAGCTGAAAGGAAACGAAAACCATGGCGATCAACTTCAACAAGGTCGAATTCATCCTCTCGGCGGCGTCGGAAAAGCAGTTCGTGCGCGACGGAATGCCGCAGCTCGCGTTTGCGGGGCGGTCGAACGTCGGCAAATCGTCCGTCATCAACCGGCTCGTCAACCGCAAGAACTTTGCCCGCGTGGGTGCGTCCCCGGGCAAGACCTCGCAGATCAACTACTTTAAGATCGACGGCAAGCTCTACCTCGTCGACCTGCCGGGCTACGGCTACGCCAAGGTCTCCAAGACCGAGCGCGACCGCTGGGGCAAGCTGATGGAGAGCTACTTCCAGTCTGCGGGGCTCATTCACCTCGGTGTGCAGATCGTCGACGCGCGGCACAAGCCGACGGCGGACGACGTGACGATGCACGACTACTTCGTGCAGACGGGCTGTCCCGTCGTGATCGTGGCGAACAAGCTCGACAAGCTCAAAGCGCGCGAGATCGAGCCGAATCTTGCCCAAATTCGCGAGACGCTGAGTTTGCGCGACGATGAGCTCGTCATTCCGTTCTCTGCCGAAAAGGGCACGGGCAAGGAGCAACTGATCGCGGCGATCCTCGACCATTTGAACGACTGAAAAGGAATAATGCTTCACAGAAAAGCCTCTGTATGGGTTGACCATACAGAGGCTTTTTATCGTATTTCCCGGGGAATCAGCGGCGCAGCGTCAAAAGCGCGGTGCAGTGGGAGAAGAATTCAAACGTCAGCGTGGGGAAGTGGGGACGGAGTTCGCCGTAGACGAAGTAAATTTCATCTGAGTCCCAATCCTCGCATGCCGCAGTTCGACACGCTTCGAGCTCTTCGCGCGTGCGGAAGGCGACGTCGCCGATGAAAAGACAGCCGTCCTGCTTCAAAAGCGGCAGGAGTGTGCGCAGAAAGCCGATTTTCTGCGTGTCCGTCAGGTGGTGGAGCGAGTAGGTCGCGACGATGGCGTCGTACTGCTGTGCGCAAAGCTCGGGCACAAGGCCTTTGGAAAAATCGCCCTGATAGAGCCGCGCGTCCGGCATTTTTGCCTGCGCCAGTTCGATCATGCGCGCGGAAAAGTCCTGCCCATAGATTTGGCAGCCCTGCTCGTAGAGCCGCGAGGTCAAAACGCCTGTGCCGAAGCCGATATCCAGCACATCACGCCCGCTCTGCGCGAGCACGCGCTGATAGAGCGCGTTCATCATGGCGCGGTAGCCCGCAAAGGGGTAGCGGTCGTTCTCGTCGGAGAGGCCGACGCTCTTGTCATAGCCGTCGGCCCAGAGGTCGAAGCCGGTATTGTTCAGCATGTCAGTCCTCCTTTTCGTTCAGCGGGGGAAGTCCCAGCTCATAGAACGCCACGGCGCTCGCTGCGGCGACATTGAGCGAGTCGACGCCGTGGTACATCGGGATCCTGACCGTGTAGTCGCAGCTCGCGATGGTCGAGGACGCGAGCCCGTCGCCCTCCGTGCCCATGACGATGGCAAGCTTTTCTTCGGCGGCAAGGCGCGGATCGTCGAGCCGTACGGAGTCGTTGCGCAGTGCCATCGCGACGGTGCGGAAGCCGAGATCGCGCAGCAGCTGCGTCCAGTCGCTGCTTTCGGGCAGGTAGGTCCACGGGATGAGGAACACATTTCCCATGCTGACGCGCGAGGCGCGGCGATAGAGCGGATCGCTGCCCGCGGTCGTGAGCAGCACCGCGTCCATGCCGAGCGCGGCGGCGGAGCGGAAGATCGCGCCGATGTTCGTCGGATTCATCACGTTTTCGAGCACGACGAGGCGCCGCGCATCGCGGCAGACGTCCTCGACGCTTTGGAGCTTCGGCCGCCGCATGGCGCAGAGCATGCCGCGCGTCAGGTGAAAGCCGGTGAGCTGTGTCAGCACGGATTCATCAGCGGTGTAAACCGGAATATCTTGACAGCAGCGGGCGAGAATTTCGCGCCCCTTGCCCTGCGTATGCTGCCGCTCCATCAGAAGCGACACCGGCTCACAGCCCGCATCAAGCGCACGGCCGATGACGAGCGGACTTTCCGCGACGAAGAGCGCGTTGTCGGGGTCCGCGCGATTGAGCAGTTGGTTTTCGGTCAGGCGCGCGTAGACGTCGAGCGCGGGATCGGAAAAATCGTGGATTTCGATGATGTTTGCCATAGCTTGTCCTTTTTAAGATTCCAAGATGTTCAGCAGTGCGGCGACGTCCGGCAGAACGAACGTCGGCTGCGGGTCAGCGGTGGGGAGGTCTTCTTCCTTCGTTTCGCCAGAGAGGACGAGCAGCGTGTCGATGCCCGCGTTCGCGCCGCTGGCGATATCCGTGTAGATGCGGTCGCCCACGAGCAGTGTTTCCCGCGCGGAAACGCCCGCCTCAAGCATTGCGAGCTGCGGCATCAGCGGTTCGGGCTTGCCGATGACGATGGGGCGGCGGGAGGTCGCGCGCCAGAGCATTTCGCACACGCTCCCGCAGTCGGGCACGAAGCCGTAGGCCGTGGGGCAGACCCAGTCGGGATTGGTCGCAAGGTAGGGGATGCCTTGTCCGAGCAGGATGCAGGCGTCCTCCAGCTTTTGAAATGTCAGCTCGGTGTCGAAGCCCATCAGGAGCGCGTTCGCGTCCTCACGCCGTTCTGCGACGGTAAAGCCCGCCGCGCGGAGCTGCGATTTCATCGACTCCGTACCGCAGACGTAATAGCGTCGGTCTTCTCCGCCGTGCTCGCGGAGATAGTGAATCAGCGCGTCGACCGAGGTGAGAAAATCGCCCGCCTCCGTCGCGACGCCGAGGCGCGTGAGCTTCTGCACATAGGCCGCTACGCTGCGCGAGGAGTTGTTTGTCAGAAAGCGGTACTGCCCGCCGCGTGCGCGGATGGCAGAGAGCAGCTCGCGGACGCCGGGAAAAAGCCGGTCGCCCAAGTACAGCGTGCCGTCGAGGTCGAAGAGAAAGAGCTTTTTGCGCTGAAGAAGATTATGGTCAACCATTGGTCACGCTTTCTTTTTGCCGTCGATCGCAATGAAGAAGAATGAGCTCACCGCCAGAAGATAGGGGTAGAAGAGGTTTGGGATGATGTCGAACGCCGAGATGGCGTAGCCCAGCTCGTGCGCCGCGGAGATCGCGACGAGCATCTGTGCGCCGTAGGGGATGATGCCCTGAAAGATGCAGGAGAACGTGTCGAGGAGTGACGCGGCCTTGCGCGGTGTGATGCCGTATTCCTCGCTCATTTCCTTTGCGATGGGATTCGCCATCACGATGGCGACGGTGTTGTTCGCGGTGGCAATGTCCATCGCGCCGACGAGCAGGCCCATGCCGATCTGTCCGCCGCGCTTGCCGCGGAACGCTTTTCTGATCCAGCCCAGCAGCGCCTCAAAGCCGCCGTACTCGCGGATGAGCGCGCAGATGGCGGAGACGAGGATGGCGACCATCGACGTTTCAAACATACCGGCGGCGCCGCTGCCCATGTTCTCCAGCAGCGCCTTGACCGCAAGCACGCCCGTCTGTCCGGTCGCGCCGGTGGCAAGCACGATAACGGACCCGGACACAATGCCGATGAGCAGCACCACGAACACGTTGATGCCGATGATGCCGCCGACGAGCACCAGCACATAGGGGATGATCTGGATCAGGTGATAGCCGGGGATCTCCGCCGGGACGACGTCGGCGTTCAGCGTCAGCACGAGGATGAGCACGAGCGTCGCGAGCGCCGCGGGCAGAGCGATGTGGAAGTTCTCGCGGAACTTATCCTTCATCGCGCAGCCCTGCCCGTTGCAGGCGGCGATGGTGGTGTCGGAAATGAAGCTCAGATTGTCGCCGAACATCGCTCCGCCCATGACCGAGCCGATGCACAGCGGCAGGGAATAGCCGCTTGCCGCGGCAATGGGGATGGCGATGGGCGTGATGAGCGTGATGGTGCCGACGCTCGTGCCCATCGCGGTGGAGACAAAGCAGCTGACGACGAACAGCACCGCCACGGCGAATTTCGACGGGATGATCGAGAGCATGAAGTACGCAACGCTCTCCGCACTCGAGCGGCCCACGACGCCGACGAACATACCGGCGGCTAAGAAGATGAGCAGCATCGTGATGATGTTCTTATCGCCCACACCATAGCCCATCAGCGTGAGCTTTTCGTCGAACGACAGCGCGCGGTTCTGGCAGCAGGCTACGAGCAGCGCGATGAGAAAGATGACGACGATGGGGATGGAATAAAATCCCATCGGGATTTTGAGCACGTACTCAAAGATCAGGCCGAGGCCCAGATATAAGACAAGGAACACTAAGATCGGCAGCAGCGCCGCGGGATTGGCTTTTTTTGACATGGGATGATTCTCTCTTTCTCCAAACATAAAAAAAGCTCCTGCGCGGAGCTTTTTGTGCGATATGAATTATTATAAGGAGCGTGGAGGACCTTGTCAAGTGAGATTTGCCCAAAATTGAGCGCAAAAGGGCTTGACAGAAGGACTCAAATCTGTTAGTGTACAAATATACTCTAACAGATTAGAGAGGGAACAAGATGGAAACGCCGAAAATTTTTGAGAGCGAATACCGCTTTTGCCAAATTCTGTGGGCACACGAGCCGGTCAAGAGCCGTGAATTGGTCGCGCTCTGCGCCGAGCACCTGGGCTGGAAGCCGACGACGACCTACACGGTCATCAAACGGCTCTCTGAGCGCGGGGTGCTGAAAAACGAGAATACTGTCGTCACGTCGCTCATCTCACAGGACGAGGCGCAGACCGCCGAGATCGACGAGCTGCTCGACAAGCGCTTCGACGGCTCGCTGCCCGCGTTCGTCGCCGCGTTTACAAAGTCGAGCCACGTGAGCGACAAAGAGCTTGACGAGGTGCAGAAAATGATCGACCTTTACCGAAAGGAGAATCATCATGGATGACGTCTTTTTGAAGCTCGTGAACCTCAGCATCAGCGCAAGCTGGCTCATTCTGGCGGTGCTCGTGCTGCGGGTTGTCCTCAAAAAAGCGCCGAAGTGGGTCATGCCGCTTCTCTGGGGTGTGGTCGCACTGCGGCTTGTCTGCCTGTTTTCGATTGAAAGCGCGCTCTCGCTCATCCCGAGCGCCTAGACCATCCCAAGCGAGATCGTGACCGAAACGCGCGAGCCGGTGCTCTACGAGCAGGCGACGCTTGACATCGTCACGAATCCGACGCTGCCTTCGGCGGCGGAGGTCCCCGTCGGCGTGAGCCGCCAGCAGGCGCAGGTAGATTTCAACATCTACAGCGTCCTCTGGCTCGCCGGCATGGCGGCGCTGCTCGTCCACGCGCTCGTGAGTGCGGGAAAGCTGAAAAGAAAGCTCGCAACGGCGATTTTGCTGCGAGATAACATCTACGAGAGCGAATTTGTCGATTCGCCGTTCGTCTTCGGCGTGGTGAAGCCGAACATTTATCTTCCCATGCACATGGACGAGGGGACGGCGGCGTATGTCATCGCGCACGAGTGCGCGCACCTTGCCCGCCGCGACCACTGGTGGAAGGTGCTCGGCTACCTCGTGCTCGCGCTGCACTGGTTCAACCCGCTGGTGTGGGTCGCCTACATCCTCTTCTGCCGCGACATCGAGCTCGCGTGCGATGAAAAAGTCGTCAAGGGGCTGGACGGTGCGGCGCGCGCGGACTATTCGCAGGCGCTGTTGTCCTGCGCCGCGCCGGGAAGAGCTGTCGCGGCCTGCCCGCTGGCATTCGGAGAGGGGAACATCAAAATGCGCGTGAAAAGCGCACTGCACTACAAAAAGCCCGCGTTCTGGGTCGCTGCGGCAGCGGTGCTCGCGGTCGTGATCGTGGCCGTGTGCTTTTTGACGAATCCGAGGTCGGAGCGCGGCAGCCTTGTCTGGGCGCAGAAGCTGAATGCGGCGGACGTTGCGTCGATCGAGCTCTACGTTCCGGCGGAAGGGAAGGCGCGGCAGTATAAAAAACTCGGTACGGAAGAAATGGCACAGGCAGTCGAACTGATCAACAGCAGCCGCGGCACATATATCGAAAAACCGGAGACGGTTTACGGCGGCTTGCCGGTGTGGTTCCTCCTCACGATGGACGACGGCACGGTGCATGCTGTCGGCAGCGTAGTGGGCCATTATCTGATCATCGACGGCGATACTTTTGATGCGGACGTCGAGAATCAGGCGGAATGGGAAAACTATGTGCTAAAGGGCGATTCGGCAAGTCCAATCGAAATGGCAGACCGGCTGTCGTATGCACTCTATGGGATGACAACGGGGGTGTATACGCTCGGCGAGGCCGTTTTCGAGGATTCCGTCTGGGAAACCAGCTATGAGGAGACCTTTGCCAACACGAAGTCCACGCCCGAGCTGTGGCTTTCCTCCGCACTTGGCACGGACATGACCGGTATTCTGTACGGTACAGTGACGGCGGCGAGAGGATACAGCTACCGCTTTTCGGAGTGGGAAGAGATCGACCTGACCGTGAGCAACTTCGACTGGCTGTTCCGCAGCGGAAGCGGCGAAGATTGGGACGGTACGAGCGCCGCGAAGCTGCGCCGCGAAAACGCCCATGCCTGGCGCGGCACGAGAACGGGCGAGGACGTCAATGCGACAGTGCCGATGGCGGGGATCAGGCGTCAGGACGAGCTCACGGCGATGGATCAGTGGCTCTTATTACAGCAGAAGGACGGCAGCCTTTACCTCGTGATGGGCTATCGCAGCGGGGGACTTCCCTACAGCGGGGCGCATCCCTACCGCTGGATCGTCCGCCTGAACGGCGGCGCGACCGAGCTGACCCGCGCTGACCTGAACGGCGACGGGATCGAGGAAGTGATCTCCTATACCGGCACTTCCACGCAGGAGCCGTACCGGCTGCGGGTGAGCAATCAGAGCGGCGAAGAGCTCTGGAGCGCGGAGCTGGGACTGGCGCACGCGGGCTGGAGCAGCTATTTCCTCTATCGCGACAGCGTCAAGACGGCGCTATTGCGCTACGAGCCGACAATCTATCAGGGCGAGGCATCGTATTCCTACGAGCTCTTTATGCTCAGTGAAAACGGGACGACCACGCTGGCGGAGAATTCGGTGAGCTTCAGCATAAATTCCGATTCCGCCGATTCATGGCCCGCCGAGGCGCGGAAATTCGCGGACGAGGTCAACAGACTTTTAGACAAGAGCGAGCTGCTGTTCTCCACGCTGAACGCCGAGCTGCATTCCTACGGCGACGGCACGGTCATCCGCTGCGCAGAACCGTCGGAGAGCGACGGAAGCAGGACGCTGGCGTCCGCCGACCTCGACAACGACGGCAGGGCAGAGCAGATCATCTGCGAGAAAGCGTTCGGCGGCTATGAGCTGTGCGTCGTCGACGACAACGGCGAGGAGCTGATGCGCGACCGCATGTGGGAGGGCGACGTCTACTTCCTCTGCCGCGAAAACGGACGCGACATGCTGCTGCAATACAGCTTGTTCGAGGGCAAAAATCAAGACGCGATCAGCTATTGTGACTACTACTACGGCCTTCACACCTTTGACGGCGGCAAACTGAACATCGTGGAAAACAACAACACGAGCATTTATCTGAACTGGGACGGAACGCAGAACGGCGATTGGGGCGAATCGCAGCAGGCATTCGCAGCGCGCGTCAATGAGCTGATCGACCAGAGCAAATTTCTCATTGCCCAACAGGACGGCGAGCTCATTTTGACGAGCGAGGTGCAGCGCTGGTACTGCGTATCGCCGAAAACGATCAGAGTGGCAATGGATGACACAACGATCTATATCGACAGAAAAAGCTGGGACTTTGCCGAACAGTACCCGTCGCTCAAAGGGTTTGAGGACATTGGGACCGCAGGCAACTACTTTGTGGCGTTCGGTAGCCTGGGGGAGAAAAACGACCTCTACGTGGTTTTCAATTTCGTGGCCGGCACGCTGCTCAAGACCTTCCCCGGCAACAACCTCATCTGGCAAGGAGATGACCTTTCCACCGCCGTCTACTCCTACCGGTCGGACGTCTACGCGCTCAACGGAACGAAGCTCGCCGCGCTCGAACTCGCGAGCGGCGAGGAGATCAGTGGCCTCGCCTTTGCGCCCGACGGCGTGTCGATCATTGCGACGGTCTCCGGTAAGAGCGGCGAGCGTAAGGTGACGGTCACGAGCGAGGGCAGCGCGTAGCAGACCTCGCTCACCGACTGGACGGAGGGCGACGGCGCGGAGCGCACGTACTTCGCCCCTGTCGGGATCGAGGGGAACGAGACATTTCTGGCGACGGTCGGCGTGAGCTACCGGCTGGAACAGCAGTCGGACGGCACATCCCGCATCGCGGAGATCACAGGCGCGGAGGGACTCACGCTGCCGCGCTATCGCCGCGGCTGGGTCAGCGTGGACGAAAAGGCAGACGTCCTGGACGCCGTGATCGCGGACGACGGCAAGAGCGCCGACGTGACGGTGCAGTATTATGCGAGCCTTGGGTCGGGGTATCAGACGTACACGGCGGGGGTTCATATTGTCGCACCGTAGGAGGTGCGAGGGGGCCCCACACCGTGTGGGGATGCGACAAGGGGGG